>Ga0209638_1000557_pt1 | contig 24480 bp, 24 predicted proteins | sample BarGraNGADG00211_FD_184490 | JGI IMG/M metagenome (GOLD analysis project Ga0209638, IMG submission 184490) | Arctic peat soil microbial communities from Barrow, Alaska - Barrow Graham LP Ref core NGADG0002-211 (SPAdes) (version 2) | ecosystem: Environmental > Terrestrial > Soil > Wetlands > Peat...
ACCACCGCGACCCTGTTCACCCACTCGATGACTCGACCTGGTTCCTGATGGAGAAGCAGGGCTGAGGCTCGTACCACGGCGTTAGCTGGTTTGTTGCACGGTTGCCTGCCGAAGCTGCCGCCTCGGTGATACGAACCGGCTACCGGGCGGCCCGAACCGGGGATACGGGGATCGGCGTCGGCAGCGGGTCAAGGGCCGCGGCGTTCGCTGGCAGAAACCGGGGCAGGTGCGACATCGGATGCCTGAGCCACGCCAGGGGGCTCGCACCGACCTGCTTCTCGCTCGAGCCGGGGTCGCGTTGGCCCAGCCCGACCACATTCATCGCCTTGCGCAGCGGAGCGCTGGCCCAGTACTGAACGGCCGGGCCCGCGGAACGACGGGACCAGCCGAGCGCTGACCGCAACGGTGCCGGCTCGAGAAGGTGATGGAAGCCCAGCTCGGCGCGGGCCAGCTCGGTCGTTACGGCTCGGTCCAGCGAGCGGCCGTGCAGCTCTGGCCAGAGGGCACGGATGGCGTCCTGGCCGTGGATCTCTGCTCCGGAGATCGACAGCGGGTCGCCGTAGACGGCGACGTCGCGACCCAGCGAGGCGGCATACAAGACCGGCGTCATCAGCCGGTTGGCCACAACACGTTCGGACGCCAGGACCAAGGCCAGGATGCGCGAGAGAAAGTCAGGGTCATGTCGGGGCCCGCCGGTGACGACCCGATGGCCGGCGTCCAGCCAGGAGCTGACGATGTCCGGTTTGTGGATGTCCTCGGCATGCAGGCACACCGTGGACGGGCCTTCGTCACGCAGATACTCCTGGGCCAGGCTGCCCTGGTCGCCCCTGACCTCGACGATCCGGGTGCTGTGCAGCGGCATGATCAACGTCCCGCGGCCGGGGCTTGCCGCCAGCTGCCTCTGCACCGCGCCGGTCGACACCAGGTAGACCCATGGCGAGCCGAGCGCGAAGCTCTGCCGTGGCGACTGCGCTGGGTCCCAGGCCCTCGATCCGTGTGACCAGACGAAGAGCTTGCGCCTGCCGTTCTTCTCAATGTCGGGAAAGTCGCCGAAGTTGACGGGGATCGGGGGCACTGTTGTCCAGCCGTGCTGGATCAGGCCTGCCACGTGCCGCGGCCGGGAGAGCTCGGCGTACGCCGCCAGCGCGGCCGTGTGCCCGTAGAAATGGTTTTGGATGTCCACGAGTGTCTCCTGATCGGTTCCGGACCGTGCACATCCGTTGGGCTCACCGGGGCTTCGGTTAGTCTACTCAGCGCCCCATGGACCCGATTTCTCCCCACGAAGGACCATCTGCCGTGACTGTCGACGTACTCCTCCCCTATTACGGCGACGTCGCCATGATGAAGCAGGCGGTGGAGAGCATCCTGGGTCAGACCAGCCCTGACTGGACCCTGACGGTCATCGACGACGGCTACCCGGACGAGAGCATCCCCGGCTACTTCGGCGCTCTGGCGGCCCAGGACCCGCGCGTCACGTACGTGCGCAACGAAGAGAACCTCGGCGCCAACGGCAACTACCGCAAGGCGCTCAGCTTCGTTCGCAACGACCTTGCGGTGGTCATGGGCGCCGACGACGTCATGCTGGCGAACTACGTCGAGACCGTCGTCGCGGCCCATGCGCAGTTCCCCGGGGCCCAGATCATCCAGCCCGGCGTCGAGGTGATCGACGAGAACAACCAGCCCAGCATGGGCCTGGCGGACAAGATCAAACGCGTCTACGCCCCTCGGGTCAGGGGTCGCCGCCTGCTCAGCGGCGAGCCGCTCGCGATCAGCCTGATGAGGGGCAACTGGCTCTACTTCCCTTCCATCTGCTGGAAGTCTGACTCCCTGGTCGCGACGAGCTTCCGCGAGGGCCTCAACGTCGTCCAGGACCTGGCACTGACCCTGGACCTCATCAAGGCCGGGGGCGGCCTTGTCGTGGACAGCACGGTCTGCTTCCAGTACCGCAGACACCGTGAGAGCGACTCATCGTGGCGCGCACTGGAGGGAACCCGGTTCATCGAGGAGCGCGAGTTCTTCGCGGGGATGGCTGACGAGTTCACGGCAATAGGGTGGCGCCGGGCCGCACGCACTGCACGGCTGCACCTGTCCTCGCGCCTGAACGCTGCATCGTTGCTGCCCAAGGCGTGGCGGGCCAAACAGCACGAGGGCGTTCGCAACCTGCGCCAACACGTGCTTGCCAGGCCCGGCACGCATGGCTGATGACCCGCTCACGTGACTTCAGCGAATCAGTGACGTCACGGGAGCACATCTATACTTCGGACAGGGCTGTGAGAATGGGATCAGGCGTGGACGACACTTGGGTGATCATTCCCCTGTACAACGAGGAACAGGTCATCGGCGACGTCGTTGCGGGCGTGCTCGCGGCGTTCCCGCAGGTCGTCTGCGTCGACGACGGCTCGACGGACCGCTCCGCCGAGGTGGCAGTCGCGGCAGGGGCTCGGGTCGTGCGCCACCCGTTCAACCTCGGGCAGGGCGCGGCACTGCAGACCGGATTCCAGTACGCGTTGGCCGATCCGTCGATGCAGTACGTCGTCACCTTCGACGCCGACGGTCAGCACCAGATCGCCGACGCGGTCGGCATGGTCGAACGACTTCGGGCCGGCGAGGCTGACGTCGTCTTCGGCTCACGCTTCCTCGATGAGCGCACCAAGCCGAACTTCGCCAAGAAGATGGTGCTCCGCGCCGCCGTGGGCTACACCAACATGACCACACGCACGCGGCTGACCGACGCACACAACGGGCTGCGTGCGATACGCCGCCCCGTGGTCGCTCAGCTCGACATCACCCAGAACCGTATGGCGCACGCCAGCGAGCTGGTCGCCCAGATCGGCGCGTCCAAGGCCAGCTATGTGGAGCACCCCGTGCACATCCTCTACACCGACTACTCCAAGGCCAAAGGACAGTCGCTGTGGAACTCCATCAACATCCTGGCCGAGCTGATCCTGCGATGACGGCCGACCACCAGCCTGACGGAGGGCCGAACCCATGAAGATCGTCATCATCCAGCTCGTTCTCATCGTCGTCGTCATCCTCGCCGCCGCTCGGCTGCTTCGCGGAAGGGGCGCCCGCACCCAGGCCGTGCGCCGTCTGGGGCTGGTGCTCTTCGCCGCGTTCGCGGTCTGGTCCATCCTGTTCCCGTCGGTCTGGAACCACATCGCCAGGCTCGTGGGAGTTGGCCGCGGCACGGACATGGTCCTGTACGCCCTGGTAGTGGCCTTCCTCAGCTTCACCCTGACGACCTATGTGAGGTTCCGCGAGTTCGAGGCCCGCTACACCAAGCTCGCCCGCAGGGTGGCTCTGGACGAAGCGGGTCCGCCCCGAGCCGCGGCACGTGCAGCCGAGCAGGGGGAGGAGCCGTATGCCGGGTAGCGACATGCACGGCAGGGACGATGTCGATGTCGTGGACACCCGCGGCCGCATCCGCACCCCCTGGTCCCGACGGCAGTCTGCCTACCCACTGGTTCATCACCGTCCGCCGGCCTCACCACCACCGTCGTCGGACCCACGAGGACGTCGATTCGGCAGTCGACACCGTGGTCGCCGTGTCCTGTTGGGTGTCGGCGTATTGGTCCTGGCATGGCTCGCGTTCATGGTCTGGGTCCCGTTCCACGCGTGGGGCAACGTGCAGCGCATCGATGCGAGTCCCGTGGGCACACGCCCGGCAACGTCCAAGGGGTATGACTACGTTCTGGTGGGCTCCGACAGCCGCCAAGGTCTTACTGCCGAGCAGCAGAGACAGCTCAGCACCGGCTCCGCCAAGGACGTCCTGGGCAAGCGCACCGACTCGATCATCCTGGTCCACGTCCCGTCCGGCGACGGCAAGCCCGCGCTGATCTCATTGCCTCGTGACAGCTATGTGCCGATCCCCGGCCATGGCCGCAACAAGATCAACGCCGCCTACGCGCTGGGTGGACCCAGGCTGCTCGTCCAGACCATCGAGTCAGTCACCGATGTTCGCATCGACGGATACGTGGAGATCGGCTTCGGCGGGTTCTCCTCGGTGGTCGACAGCCTCGGCGGCGTGGACATCTGCGTGGCACGGCCCATGAACGACGCCTACGCCGGTATCCGGCTCAAGGCCGGATGCCAGACCCTCAACGGCCCGAACGCCCTCGGCTACGTGCGCGCCCGATACTCCGACCCCCTGGGGGACATCGGCCGGGTGCAACGACAGCGAGCGTTCCTCGGCGCGATCATGCACAAGGCGGCGAGCCCGTCAACAGCGCTGATCCCGTGGCGGTACTACGGGTTCGCGACCACCGCCGGGGCGGGCCTGACGGTCGGCGAAGACACGTCGTTGCGGGACGTGACCAGAGTTCTGCAGGCCATCCGCTCTGTATCCAACGGCGATGGACTTTCGCTCACCGTCCCTGTCTCCAACACCGCGCTTCCCACGCACGTCGGCAGCGCGGTGAAGTGGGACAGCAAGAAGGCGGTGGCGCTGTTCACGGCGATCAAGAACGACGAACCGCTGAGCGTCGCCCCTGCAGGCAGCGGCGGCTAGCGGGGCCAGCCGAGGTACTTGGGGTAACGCGTGTAGAACCGCAGCGCGCTTCGCAGGTGCAACACCTGTCCCCGGTTGAACCGCTGCCGGCTGTCGCCACGCCACTCGTGCACCCACCGCACCGCGGCCGTCACGGAAACGGGTATGCCGAGCCGACCTGCGCGGACGCCGAGCTCGACGTCCTCCATGTAGAGGAAGTACTCCTCGGGCCATCCACCGATCCGGTCGAACACGTCCCGGGACAGCGACGTCGCTCCCCCGGCGCACCACACGACCGGGCCTGACTCATGCGGGCCCACTGGCCACAGGTATCGGTCGAGGGCGGCCCGTGGTGCCATCCCCCGGTGGGCGAGCTTGGCCAGGAGGTATGGCTCCCCCCGGGCCGCGCTCTGGGGCGTTCCATCAGCGAAGTCAAGCCTCGGCGCCACGATGCCGCCCGTGCGGTCGATCTCGGCCGCCATGATCGGCAGGTCTTCGACCTTGACGCCCAGGTCGGGGTTGGCGAAGAGCAGGTAGTCGCCGCTGGCCACCTCTGCTCCACGGTTGTTGGCCGCTGACAGGCCCACGTTGCTGCCCATGGGGAGGTACTGGTAACCCTGCGCGCGTGCAAGCTCCTCGACCTCAGTCTCGTCCGCGTTGTCCACGACGATGATCTCGACGTCCTGTGCCGGGACTCCCGCCAGCTCACCAGCCTCGAGCAGTCCCTGCCAGTGTCTGGTCAGCATGTCCAGGCTGTGGAAGCTCGTCACGATGATCGACCAGATCGGACGACGTCGCTCGAGCACTGCTGCGGCGGTGAAGGTCTGCTCCCAGCGCCGGGATGACGTCGCCTCCGGGAACGCCTCGCGATACTGAGCCCGCAGATCCGACCACCGTCGCACGAGCCGGACGCTGGCGGAAACGCTTCCGACGATGGCGGACACGGGGTGCGGCGCGACGATCTCTCGCCTCGCGGTCTCAGCAGCCCGCTCGCGTGCCGTCCCAAGGTCACGGTGCAGCCAACCCGGACCGTGCAGCACGTCCCGGAGTGCGGCCCAACGCATGGCGGCCGCCGCCGGCTCGCGCTTGGCGAGGTGTCGAAGGCTGACGGCCATCCACTCGCCCACCAGGACCGTCGGACGGGTGTCGTGCAAAAGAGCCGTGACGATGCGGTTGCGCAGCAGGAAGTAAGCCTGCCAACCGGATTCGGCATTCTTGCCGACCCACGAGTCGTGCCACACGACCGCGCCGGGAAGCACCACGGAATCGAATCCGGCAGCCTGTGCCCGCAGCCCGAACTCCACGTCGTCCCACTTGAGGAAGTAGGGCATCGGCAGCCCGATGGCCTCCACGGCCGCTCGGGGAACCAGGCACATCCACCACGGCTGGAAGTCCACCGAGTATGCCGGCCCGAGCCACGCGCAATCGCTCACCGAGGTGTGTGCGAGGTCGGTGTTCATCGGCGTACCCGGCAACGAGGTCCAGGTGAACCGTCTGCGATCCAGCACTTCGCCGAGCCGGTAGAGGGTCGTCGGCCTGGCCGCGTCGAACATGTGGCCGCCCACGAGGATCGGTCGACGGGATGCCTGGGCGAACGCCCAGGCATGGGCAAGGCCCTCGGGCTGCGCCAGCGCGTCGTCATCGAGCAAGGCCACATGGGTAATGCCCGAGTCCCTCAGGCCTTCGTGCAGCCCTCTGGTGAAGCCACCACTCCCACCCAGGTTCTGCTGCCGGATGACCATCAGGAGAGTCCCCAGCGAATCCAGAACCGCTGTGAAGCCAGCCGACTCCGCCACCGGTCTCGTGCCCTGATCGACCAGGACGACGCGTCCCAGCACCCCGTCCAGCGATCCGCCATCTCGCGCGGCGGCCGCGAGGGCCGCCAGCTGCCGCACGCACGCTTCATGCCGGTCAAAGGTCGTGATCGCCACGGCAAGCGAGTTCGGTTGGGGCACAACGTCATCGGTCACCCATCGCCAGGAGACCTCAGACACCTCAACCCCGGACCCAGCAGTGATCACCGGCCAGGCCCAGCCACCCTCGGCCGCGTCGCCGGCATCAACGGTCGCCGTGAACACCCCGTCGCACGTGGCGCCCGAGGCCACGTCCCGGCATACGGCGAGTGCATCGCTGACCCGGACGGTGACGTCCACAGGCGCAGACGACGTGACCTCGAGGCGGACGGAGTCGACCGTGGTGAAACGTCCCCAGTATCCGAGCGGAAGCGCGTCGAGCCACCCCGAGAACTCGACGGTCTGGCCGGCTGAGAGCCTGACCCGACCCGGTCCGACGATCTGCACCGAGCTGGCCGCTGACAGGGCCGCGGCTCCAGGGTCGACGAGCTCGGTCAACAGCCCGCCGATCTGCAGGCTCACCAGTGGGGCGCGAGATCGTAGCCGGCTTCTGCCAGAACCTCGCGGGTCGGACGTGGTCGTGTCCTGAGGCCGTCGCGCAGACCCCTCATGAGGCCACGGCGCATGGCTACCTGGCTGTGCGAGTGGCGATAGAAGCGAGCCCAGTTACGGATGGCGGCGCCAACCCGGACGCCTGCTTCGGCCGGCGCAAAGGCATCTCCGGCACGAAAGGTCCAGATCTTGTTGCGGACCTCGTTGTAGAAGCGCTCCCCCGGGTCCACCAGCTTGGTCCCGAGCTCGGCGGTCTTGTGCACCACTATTGCCTTGGGGGCGTAGATTCCCTTGCGGTGTCGAAGGATTCGTGCAGTGAACTCAAAGTCGTCGTTCCAGATGAAGAAGTCGGCGGTGGGCAGGCCGAAGTCACGGATCGTGCTCGCCTCGATCAGCAAGGATACGAACGACGCGGTACGGACAGGGCGGCCACCGGCTGCATGAGCGGCGCGACGGTCGGCCTTGGATGCCCACCATGGGTCTCGCGGGATGTTGCGCGGCTGGTCGCGACCGTCGGTCCAGACGACACGGCTGGCGACCAGGGCAAGGCCGGGCCCGTAGGCCGTGTAGGACGCGATGAGCTCGGCCAGGGTCGAGTTGGTCGGGATGGTGTCGTCGTCCATGGCCCAGACCAGATCGGCCTGGTGGACGTCGACGGCCTGTGCCAGGCCTGCGCTGAAGCCACCAGCTCCTCCGATGTTGCGGGTCAGCGTCACGAGCTCAACGTCCGGGAACTGGGTGCGGATCATGTCCTGAGTGCCGTCGGACGATGCGTTGTCGACCACGACGACGACGTCCGGCCGCCGGGTCTGGGCCCCGATCATGGTCAGACATTCGGTCAACAGGTCCTTGCGGTTCCAGGTGACGACGACAGCGACCACCCGCGGGTGGTCCCTAATCGCCTCATCAGTCACGCGCAGAGCATACCCAGAGGTGTCGACCCGCTCAGCCCTTCAGCAGCTGGCGCGCCATCACGATGCGCTGGATCTGGTTGGTTCCCTCATAAATCTGGGTGATCTTGGCGTCGCGCATCATCCGCTCGACCGGGAAGTCCTTGACGTAGCCGGAGCCACCGAGGAGCTGAACGGCATCGGTCGTAACCTCCATAGCGACGTCCGAGGCGAAGCACTTCGCGGCCGCGCCAAAGAAGCTCAGATCGGCGTCACCGCGCTGGGACTTGGCCGCGGCGACATAGACCATCTGACGGGCTGCCTCCAGCTTCATCCCCATGTCCGCCAGCATGAACTGAATGCCCTGGAACTCGGCGATGTGCTTGCCGAACTGGCTGCGCTCCTTGACGTATCCCAACGCAAAGTCCAGCGCACCCTGGGCGATACCCACCGCCTGGGCGCCGATCGTGACCCGGGTGTGGTCCAGAGTGGCCAGGGCGATGTGGAGCCCTTCGCCGGGCGCCCCGACGATCCGGTCACCAGGGATCCTGCAGCCCTCGAAGATCAGCTCACGGGTCGGCGACCCCTTGATGCCCATCTTCTTCTCCAGCTGACCAAAGCTGAACCCGGGGTCCGACTTCTCGACCACGAACGCCGACACGTTCGAGCCACGCTTGCCGTCGGGGTCGGTCACCGCCAGCACCGTGTAGAACTGCGAGACACCTGCGTTGGTGATCCACGACTTCTGCCCCGACAGCACCCAGTCGTCGCCGTCGGCCCTGGCCCGGCACTTCATCGAGGCCGTGTCGCTGCCGGCCTCACGCTCGGACAGGCCGTAGGAGATCATCGCCTCACCACGAGCCACCGGAGGCAGGTACTTCGCCTTGATCTCGTCGGAACCGGCCAGGATCAAGGGCATGGTGCCCAGCTTGTTCACCGCCGGGATGAGGGACGTGGACGCGCACACGCGGGCGATCTCCTCGATCACGATGCAGGTCGCCAACGCGTCCGCGCCGACCCCGTCGTACTCCTCGGCGATGTGCGGGGCGTGGAAGTCCGAGGCCACCAACGCGTCATACGACGCCTGCGGAAAGGTGCTGGTCTCATCGGCCTCGGCGGCGTGCGGAGCGATCTTGTCCTCGGCAACGTTGCGGACTGCCTCGCGCAGCTCCTCGTGGTCCTCTGAGATGGTGAAGAAGGGGAAGGAGCCTTTGTCTGTGGTCACGAACGTCACACTACTGGGCGCTACGGCTGGCGAAGCTCCGGTATGACCTTGTTCTCGAAGAGATGCATGCCCGAGGTGTCGTACGCCGCCTCGGTGAAGTAGGCGATCGTGTAACCGAGCCCCAGGGCCTTGAGCGCCGTGAGCCCCTCGGCGATCTGCTCGGGGGTCCCGACGCCCACGCCGGACGTCTGCGCCGCGATCTGCCGGTCGACGGTCGCCTCCGGCACACCCGCTTTGAGGTAGTGGTCGCGCACCCAGGCCAGCCGGTCCTTGACGTCCTTCTCGGTCTCACCGATGACGACGTTGACGTTGGTCGACCGGGTGATCTGGGCGAAGTCCCGGCCGACGTCCGCACAGTGTGCGGCAAGGACCGCACTCTTGTGCTCGAAGACATCGGGGGCGAAGTTCGTGTAGTCCGCGTACCGCGCTGCGGTACGCAGGGTCTTCTTCTCACCGCCACCGGCGATCCACATCGGTATGCCGTTCAGCGCCGACCCGGGCTGGGTCGTCCCTTGCAGGGGGCGAGGAGCGCAGATCGCACCGTCGACCTGATAGTGCTTCCCGTTCAACGTGGCCGATCCCTTGGTCCACAGGTCACGCAGGATCTGAACCCCTTCGTCGAGCATCCCCACGCGCTCGCCCGCAGATGGGAAGCCATAGCCGTAGGCCCGCCACTCGTGCTCGTACCACCCGGCTCCGATACCCACCTCGAGACGGCCCTCGGAGATGATGTCGACCGTCGCGGCAACCTTGGCCAGGTAGGCGGGGTTGCGGTAGGCCATGCAGGTGCACATCTGCCCCAGCCGGATCCGGCTCGTGACGGCAGCCAGTGCGGCCATGAGGGTCCACGCCTCGTGGGAGGCCTCGTGGGAAGGGACCGGCACCGTGTGGAAGTGGTCATAGACCCAGACCGACTCCCACAGGCGGGTCATCTCGGCACGCTCGGCCAGCCCCGCCATGACCCCCCAGTGCTGGTCCGGCTCGATGCCAGCGAGGTCCATCCGCCAGCCCTGGGGAACGAAGATGCCGAATCGCACTGAGATTCTCCTTGTTCGGGCGGGAACTGCGCCAGACTGCAAGGCTACTATCCGGCCGATACCGGTTTCCATCGCCAATGCCGCTCGTCGGACCGGCAACCGTGAAACAAACCTGCCAACGCCCCGCCACCCAAGGAGTGAAGTCCATGACTGCGTCAGGCAACGTCTCGGACCCCGCTGTCATCCGCAGGGTCCTCAGCACTCCGGCGACGTGGGCCGTCGTGGGCCTGTCCACAGACGCCACCCGGACGGCATACGGCGTCGCGCGGTGGATGCACGACGCCCTGGGCCATCGCATCATCCCGGTGCACCCGAGAGCGCCGGAGGTGTGGGGGGAGCCCGGTTACCGAAGCCTGGCGCAGATCCCGGACGGCACGGTTGTCGCCGTCGTGGACTGCTTCGTGAACTCCCGCAGGGTCGGCGCGGTCGTTGATGACGCGATCGCCAACAGCAGCCGGCTGGGCATCGAGGTCATCTGGCTCCAGCTCGGCGTGATCGACGAGGACGCCGCAGAGCGGGCCATCGACGCAGGCCTCGAGGTCGTGATGGACACCTGCCCCATGATGGAGTACCCCAGAATCTGAGGCGGGTGCCAGCACTGGGCCAGCCGGACCGAACCGCTCAGTCGCGGGACATTCCGAAACCGGTGGGATGAGCGCGCCTCGCCCGGAGCCGCTCGCCCTTGGAATGTGCCTCATCGCGCAGCTTTTCCTGGAACTCAACCATCTTCGCGCGCACCCGAGCGGCCTCGCCGTCCACCCCGGACCCAAGAATCCGCACCGCCAACAGTCCCGCGTTGCGTGCACCAGCCACTGAAACGGTCGCCACAGGCACGCCGGCGGGCATCTGCACCATGGACAGCAACGAGTCCATCCCGTCGAGGTGCTTCAGCGGCACCGGGATACCGATGACCGGCAGCGGTGTGACCGACGCCAACACCCCGGGCAGGGCGGCAGCGCCCCCCGCGCCGGCGATGATCACCCGGAGGCCACGCCCGGCCGCACTCTGCCCGTAGGCAATCGTCTCCTGGGGCATCCGATGGGCCGAGATGACATCGGCCTCATAGCCGATCCCGAACTCCTCCAGCACCTTTGCGGCGTCCTCCATGACAGGCCAGTCGCTGTCACTGCCCATCACCAGCCCCACGACGGGTCCCGCCCCCGGCTGTGTCGCAGACGAATCGCTCATTGCGTGATCACTCCCTGCAGATAGTCGCTGGCATGTCTGGCGCGAGCCCTCAGGTCATCGAGGTCACTGCCGCTGACGTTGACGTGTCCGATGGTGCGACCCGGTCGGACGCCCTCGCCGTACAAGTGAACCTTGAGCGCCGGGTCGCGCGCCATCAGGTGACGATATGCCGGATAGAGGTCACGGTGGTCTCCACCCAGAACATTCCCCATGACCGTCCACCGCGCCAGGGTGCTGGTGTCCCCCAGGGGCAGGTCGAGGACAGCGCGCAGATGTTGCTCGAACTGACTGGTCACCGCGCCGTCGATGCTCCAGCAACCACTCGTGTGCGGCCCCATGACGAGATTGTTGACCATGTATGCCGGGTCGCCCGTCTCCAAGTCCGTGACCTCGAACATCTCCACCGCCATCACGCCGGTGACGCCGAGGCCGCCGGCGATACGCAGACCCGCCTCGGCGGCCACTGCCGCAAGACGCGGGTCGACGCCGGGCGCAGGGGCAAGAACCTGGGTTGCGCCGCCCTCGCTCCGCTCGGTCTCAACAACCGCCCACGTGCAGGCCTGGCCAGAGGGACTGCGGGCAACGAGCACCACCAGATCCCGGACGACGTCCACCCTCTCCTCGGCCAGCAGCCCGAGGGCCGGCAGACCCTCGCCCCCGGCAGCATCGAGCGCTACCTCCGCGAGCCAGTCGACCACCTCCTCGGGCGAGCTGACGACGCGAGCCCGCTTGCCGTCATACCCGCCGTCCGGGATCTTGACGACCACGGGCCAGCCCACCTCGTCCCCGAAGGACTGCAACGAGGCCGTATCGCGGACCTGCGCCCAGCGAGGGCAGGCCACCCCGATCTCGGTGAGGCGTTGACGCATCGCCAGCTTGTTCCGGGCGAACACCAGGGCGGCGGGAGAGGGATGCAGGACCACCCCATCGGCCTCGAGAGCGGCCAGGACCTCGCCGGACACGTGCTCGTGGGCAAACGTGACAACGTCGCACTCCCGGGCAAAGGCGCGCACGGCCTCGACATCTCGGTGGTCGCCCACGGGAGAGGACGGGACGACCAGCGCCGCGGAAGCCCGCGCCGACTCCGCGAGGACCGACAGCGTGATCGACAGCCCCACCGAGGGTGGCTGGCACATTCGCGCGAGCCGGCCGCCGCCGATGATGCCGACGACGGGGAACCCTCCAGGTGCACGCCGAGGGGAAGTCACGACCGGGAGCCTATCGGGGCTGGACCCAACCCTTCGAGCGTCTGAAGCTAGGCTCGCTCCGTGCCCACAGATCGCCCCGGACTGCTCGACCGTGCCCGCGGGGCACTCGACGTGCTCGTCCGCGAGATGCTCAAGTTCGGCATGGTCGGTGCCGTGGCGTTCGTCATCGACCTTGGGGGCTACAACGTCCTGGTCTTCGGCCCACACCTGTTGGGAATGCTGGGCGAAGGGCACACGACCGGCGTGCTCAACGACAAGCCCCTGACGGCCCGGATCATCTCGGCCACCGTGGCGACGCTGGTGGCATGGCTCGGCAACCGGCTGTGGACCTTCCGCCATCGCCGCAACCGGCAGGTCGCCCACGAGCTGGCTCTGTTCGCCGTGTTCAACGTCGTGGCCATGGTGATTGCCGTGGTCTGTCTGGGTTTCTCCCGATACGTCCTGGACCTGCACTCCCAGCTCAGCGACAACGCGACCAACATCGTCGGGATCGGCATCGGCACGCTCTTCCGTTTCTGGGCGTACCGCAAGTTCGTGTTCGCCGGCGACTCGGTGCCCGAGGCGGCCAGCAAGCGCTAGCGCTGGTCGGGATCGGCCTCGGAGAGGAACAGGGCGAAGATGGCCGGCTGCGCCTGGATCAGCTCGAGGCGACCGCCGTTGGCCTCCGCCAGGTCACGGGCCAGAGCCAGCCCCAGCCCGGTGCTCTTCGCCGTGCTGACCGACCGTTCGAAGATGTGCGGAGCGATCGCCGAGCTCACGCCCTCGCCCTGGTCGGTGACCTCCACGACCACAGACGGACCACTGCTCCGAGCCTGCACATCGACAGTGCCGCGACCATGGGCGAGCGAGTTCTCCAGGAGTGTCGACAACACCTGGGACAGCGCCACCGGGGTGGCGCGCACCGAGAGGCCCCGCTGACCGTGGACGTGCACACTTCGTCGCGCCTGCTCGAACGCAGGCTGCCACTCACGCTGGAGAGCAGCGATCACGGAGTCCAGCGAGACCGAGGGTGACGGAGCGTCGTGACCACGACGGGTCCGCGAGAGCAGCTCGTCCACCACCTTGGTAAGGCGCTCGACCTGCACGATCGCGATACCGGCCTCCTCCTGAACCACCTGGAGGTCGTCGGTCACGGAGATCTCCTCGAGTCGCATGAGCAACGCGGTCAACGGGGTGCGCAGCTGGTGCGAGGCATCCGATGCGAAGTCACGCTCCGAGGCAAGCGAGCGGGTCATCTGGTGAGCGTTGCGTGCCAACACCTCCGACACGCGGTCGACCTCGGCGATGCCGGTGACCAGCGGCTGGAAGCGGGACTCGCCAGCGCCCAGCCGTTCGGCCCGATCTGCCAGCAAGGCCAGAGGCTCCGCGAACTCTCGGGCCTGCACGAAGGCGACAACCACGCCCGCAGCCACCGCGATCACCGACAACGCCCCGATCAGGAGCAGCAGCCAGACCGGCAGCGTCGGCCCGCCTGGCTGGTCGAGCCACCCACGCAGACGAGCGGCATTGTCGCCCAACGCCCACAAGCCCACAGCCCCCAGCGGCAGGCCGATGATGAGAACGGAGAGCAGGACCGAGGCGAACGTCGACCGGACCAGCTGCTTGCGCATGCTGAGGAGTCAGCTCCGCTCGGGGCGCTCGAACCGGAAGCCGACGCCGCGCACGGTCGCGATGTAGCGGGGGTGGGCGGCGTCGTCGCCCAGCTTTCGGCGCAGCACCGAGATGTGCATGTCGAGCGTCTTGGTGGACCCGAACCACACAGTGTCCCAGATCTCACGCATGAGCTGTTCGCGAGAGACGACCTTGCCCTGTTCACGAACCAGGACGCGCAGCAGGTCGAACTCCTTGGCCGTCAGCTGGAGCTCTTCCTCGTTGAAGAACGCACGGCGGGCATCGGGGTCGATGCGCACGACCGCGCTTGCCGCGCCACCGTCGACAGGGTGCCGGCGGAGCAACGCTCGGACACGAGCCAACAGCTCGGCCAGGCGGAAAGGCTTGGACACGTAGTCGTCGGCGCCGGCGTCGAGCCCGACCACGAGGTCCACCTCATCGGCGCGTGCGGTCAGGATCAGGACCGGAACGGTGCGGCCGTCGGCACGCAGGCGCCTGCAGACCTCGAGCCCGTCGATGAACGGCAGGCCAAGGTCGAGAACGATGAGGTCGGGGTTCTCGTTGGCCCCTTCGAGGGCGGCGCGGCCGTCGGCACGGACGTCAACCTCGTAGCCTTCGCGCCGAAGCGCACGGGCCAGCGGCTCCGAGATCGCTGGGTCATCTTCGGCCAGGAGAACACGGGTCATGAGCGCATCGTAGAGCCATGATCGGCCTCAACGACCGACCAACGCGCGGGACGCTTCTCGGCGAAGGCCGCGACGCCCTCGGCCCGGTCACTCGAGAAGGCCGTGGCGCGCCAGCAACCGTCCTCGACCTCGAGCCCTGTCGCCAGGTCCACATCGGCACCCAGGCGCATGGCGCGCTTGGCCTGGCGCAGCCCCACCGGTGAGTTGGCGGCGATCTGCGCGGCCAGCTCGAGCCCTCGTTCGAGCGCGTGACCAGCCCCCAGCACCTCGTCGACAACACCGAGTGACGCCGCCTCGGTTGCGGTCATCCGACGAGCCGTGAAGATCATCCCGGCCGCCCTGGACCAGCCGATGCGACGCGTCAGGAGCTGCGTGCCGCCACCGCCGGGGATGACGCCGACAGACACCTCGGGCAGCCCGACAACCGCCGCCGATCCGGCGATGATCAGGTCGCAGCTCAACGCGATCTCCAGGCCGCCACCAAGGGCAAACCCTTCGACCACGGCGATCGCGGGCATCGGCAGATTCAGCACCCCGTTGTATGCCGCGCGCGCCCACGGGCGCGCTGCCATCAGGTCGGCATCGGTGAACGAGCTCCGTTCCTTGAGGTCGGCACCGACACAGAACGCCTTGGGGCTGGTGCTCGTGACCACAACCACGCGCACGCCCTGATCGGCCGAGAGCTCGGCGCAGGCAGCGCCAAGCTCCCGGGCCATCTGCGTCGACACGGCGTTCATCGCCTCGGGCCTGTCCAGCGCCAGCTCAGCGATGAGGTCATCAGGGCCATGCCGGGTGATCCGCACCATCGGCCGGGTGGGGGTGCTCAGCTCACTCATGGACCCACGTCTCCTCGGAGTTCGCCATCATCGTCGTCATGGCCTGCGGCGTCGTCACCCATCATGCCGCGGCGTCCGGCGGGTCGGCAGATCTGACCCGTTTGGTCCCTTGCCGGCTCGGAGTCGGAGACCATTCGCAAGATAGCTGCGGACAGATGACGTCGCCAAGCGTAGATCAGCAGCGGTTCCAGATCGTCGGCGATATCCGCCAGCTTCACGGCGGCGGCATGGGTGGTCACTGGGTCCGGCGCCCCTTTGCCCTCGTCGGTTTGAAGGGTGGCTCTTTCCCCTGCTCGCAGGCTCCCCTTACGGGGCTGCGAGCCACCCTTCAAACCTCCGATCGCTTCTGCCATCAGCTCGGTCTGCCACTCGGCCAGTCGGTCGGCGGTTCGGCCGAAGGCTCGGGTCATGGCGAGCGCTGCGTGCTCGTCGACGAGGCCACCTCGAACCAGGGCGGCCACGGACTGCAGGGCGCTCAGGTCTGCCCCGGTGAACACCTCGTCCTCGTCCCCGACGTCGGGGAACCCGAGCGCGTGCCAGAACCTCCTGGCGCTGAGCAGGGACACCGATGCCGTCGCACTGAGCTCTCGACGACAGATCGAGCGCCGCCCGCCGAGCAGCCTGGCCTCGACATCGTCGGCTGTCGGCACGGAGCCACCAGTCGGGTCCGGCGGCAGACCCGTGCGATGGCGACCGGCCTGGTTCATCTCGGGTGCCTGGTCTCTGGATCAGGGCATCGGGACATGACCTCGATCATGCCGTGTTTCCTCCACCCGGCTGCCTGCGCCTCACATGAATGACATCTCCTGCCGCGTGCGCCTTGAGCGAACCCGGGGCCGCAACCACGAGGCGACCCCTGTCGTCGACCCCGGTCGCCGTGCCCTGGGCGACCACACCGTCGGGTTGGTGGACGTCCACCTCGAGTCCGATCGTCAGACACAGGGAGCGGTATGCCGCGCGCAGGGCCTCCAGTCCGGCGCCACCTCCGGCCCAGGCCTGGTGAAGGTCGGCCAGCACCCCGAGATAGTGAACGATGACGTCCTCGCGGCGGACGTTCGCGGCACCACCGCACAGGGCCAGAGACGTCGCCGTGTCCACTGGTAGCTCCGTGCGCATCTGGTCGATGTTCACACCCGCGCCGATGACCACCAGCCCACCGCCGGGCACCATCTCACACAGGATTCCCGAGATCTTCAGCCAGGGCGCCCCCGGGTCGCCGGCTCTCTCCTGCGCCAGGACGTCGTTGGGCCACTTGAGCCGGCCATCGACGTCGGCGACGTCCGCCAGCGACTGCCGCATCGCCATACCCGCCAGCAGGGGGAGCCAGCCCACGTCAGCCGGACGGTCCGCAGGCATGGGAACCACGCACGAAACCGCAATAGAGGCCCCCGGGGGCGCCTGCCAACGGCGCAGCATGCGGCCGCGGCCGGCGCTCTGATGATCGGCCACCACGACCCGCCACGGATGAGGGGCTCGCAGCGCCTCGAGGTTCGTGGAATCGAGCGACTCATGGACATCGACCATCTGCCAAGGGTTTTGCCCCGCGACCAACGTCGCTTTCACCCACTGGGAGTCGAGAATCGCACGCACGGGTCTAAGGCTAGGCTGCCGCCATGGCAGATGTAGTTCTCTCCGAAGGTACGGCCCTGTCCGACCCCGACATCCACACAACTGCAGGCAAGCTGGCTAACCTGATCGCGCGCAACCACGAGGCCGTGCACGCCGGGTCGGGCAAGGCTGTCGAGAAGCAGCACGCCAAGGGGAAGAAGACCGCCCGCGAGCGGATCACCGCGCTGCTGGACGAGGACTCGTTCGTCGAGCTCGACGAGCTCGCGCGCCACCGCTCGATCGCGTTCGGGCAGCAGAAGACCCGCCCGTATGGCGATGGAGTGGTCACGGGCTATGGCACGGTCGACGGCCGTCAGGTCTGCGTGTTCTCCCAGGACTTCACGGTGTTCGGCGGGTCCCTGGGTGAGGTTTTCGGCGAGAAGATCGTCAAGGTCATGGACCTCGCGATGAAGATCGGCTGCCCGCTCGTGGGCATCAACGACTCCGGCGGCGCCCGTATCCAGGAGGGCGTGGTCGCGCTAGGGCTCTATGCCGAGATCTTCCGTCGCAACGTCCACGCCTCAGGCGTCATCCCCCAGATATCCCTGGTCCTCGGCCCCTGCGCGGGCGGCGCGGTGTACTCCCCTGCGATCACCGACTTCACGGTGATGGTCGACCAGACCTCGCACATGTTCATCACCGGCCCCGACGTCATCAAGACCGTCACCGGCGAGGACGTCGGCATGGAGGAGCTCGGCGGCGCCTACTCGCACAACTCCAAGACGGGCGTGGCGCACTACATGGGTCAGGACGAGGACGACGCCATCGACTACGTCAAGGCGCTGCTGTCCTACCTGCCGTCCAACAACCTCGAGGATGCCCCGTCGTTCGAGCCGGACGTCGACGGCCTGGCTGCCGGTGTCACCGCCGACGACGAGTTCCTGGACACCTTCATCCCGGACTCGGCCAACACGCCGTACGACATCCGCACGATCGTCGAGCACATTGTTGACAGCACAGACGACGGCTCGGCTGACTTCCTCGAGGTTGCAGCGCTGTTCGCGCCGAACATCGTCTGCGGCTTCGGCAGGGTCGACGGTCGCACGGTGGGTGTGGTCGCCAACCAGCCCATGCAGCTCGCCGGTTGTCTGGATATCAACGCCTCCGAGAAGGCCGCCCGGTTCGTCCGCACCTGCGACGCGTTCAACGTCCCGGTGCTCACGTTCGTGGACGTCCCGGGTTTCCTGCCCGGCACCGACCAGGAGTGGAACGGCATCATCCGCCGCGGCGCGAAGCTCCTCTACGCCTACGCCGAGGCCACTGTCCCCCTGGTCACAGTCATCACCCGCAAGGCGTATGGCGGCGCGTACGACGTCATGGGGTCCAAGCACCTCGGCGCCGATATGAACCTGGCCTGGCCAACGGCGCAGATCGCCGTCATGGGCGCCCAGGGCGCGGTCAACATCCTGTACCGCAAGGAGATCGCCAAGGTCGCGGCTGCCGAAGGCGATGTCGACGCGGCCCGTCAGAGGTTCATCACTGACTACGAAGACACCTTGGCCAACCCCTACATGGCCGCTGAACGAGGGTATGTCGACTCGGTGATCCCACCATCCTTCACCCGGTCCTACGTCATCAAGGCTCTACGCGCACTACGCAACAAACGCCAGAGCCTGCCCCCGAAGAAGCACGGCAACATACCCCTCTGATCGGACGAATCCCTATGGCTGACAACACTTCAGGCCCTCGGACCTCCAAACCGGATGGAGCGGTCACTCCTCGCCTGAGCCTGGTGCGCGGCAACGCCTCGCCGGAGGAGCTGGCTGCCCTTGTCGCGGTCCTTGCCGCTGCCGGTGGCGACGTCTCGGACGCCGATCCGGGCGACCCGCATTCTCTCGCAGTCGGCATGAAGGTCCAGTCCAGGTGGAGCTCCCCCCGTCGGATGGTCCGCCTGACCCCCCCGCACGGCCAGGGAGCCTGGCGGGCGTCCGCTCGTTCCCGCTGACGGCTCGATCGGTCGCCCGGGCTGGGGTATACGTTCGACCGGTGACCACCGACACACACGGACCTGAAGCGCGCCCCACCACGGACGTTGACCGCATCGCTGACAAGTATCTGGACTCGTTGGTGGAGCTCAGCCCCATCGCGGCGACCCATCTGGGGATTGCCGGACACGACGAGGATCTGGACGACTTCTCGCCCGCCGGCCTCGCCGCCCTCTCCGACCTGCGCCGGAGGACCCTCGATGCCCTGGCTCTTACCACCCCGGTTGACAACATCGACGACGTTACCGTCGCGGCGATGCAGGAGCGACTGGGTCTGGCCGAGGAGACCCACGGCGCAGGGCTCGACCACATGTCCCTCAACGTCCTCGCCTCTCCGATGCAGGCGATCCGCGACATCTTTGACCTGATGCCCACGGACACAGATGCTCAATGGCTCACGATTGCGGCTCGCATGACCAAGATCCCGGCTGCGCTCGACGGCTACGCGCAGTCCCTGCGACTAGCCGCAGCCAAGGGTCTGGTGAGCCCCAAACGGCAGGTCCAGGCCTGCGCGGCCCAGTGCGCGCAGCTCACGGCCGAGGACGGGTACTTCTCCCATCTGCTCAGCGCCAATGGGCTTGGGCGCGAAGGTCTCGGGGATGCCACTGCAGGGGCACTTCGCAACGCGGTGACCCAGGCTGCGGCGGCCTACACGCGCTTGGGCAACATCCTGCGCAGCGAGCTGCTGCCCCAGGCCCCAGAGGCTGACGCCTGCGGCCGCGAGCGCTACGAGCTCCTGTCACGGTCCTTCCTGGGCGCACGGGTCGACCTCGAGGAGACCTACGAATGGGGCCAGCAGGAGCTGGCCCGCATCGCCGCCGAGATGGAGGCGGTGGCCGAGCGGATCAAGCCGGGCGCCACCGTCATGGAGGCCATCGAGATCCTCGATGCCGATCCGGGCTACCAGCTGCACGGCACCGACGAGCTCAAGGCGTGGATGCAGGGCAAGGCCAACGAGGTCATCACCAACCTTGCGGGGATCCACTTCGACATCCCCGAGCCGGTCCGCACCATCGAGTGCATGATCGCCCCGACCCAGACCGGCGGCATCTACTACACCGGGCCGTCCGAGGACTTCAGCCGACCGGGTCGAATGTGGTGGTCGGTGCCCAAAGGCATCACCGAGTTCGGCACGTGGCGCGAGCTGACGACCGTCTACCACGAGGGTGTCCCGGGCCATCACCTCCAGGTTGCCCAGACCGTCTTCCGCTCCGGGCTGCTCAACCGCTGGCGACGCCTGGACGCATGGACCTCCGGCCACGGTGAGGGCTGGGCCCTCTATGCAGAGCGCCTGATGGCCGAGCTGGGCTACATGGACGACCCTGGCAACCGTATGGGCCTGCTTGACAGCCAGTCGCTGCGCGCGGCGCGGGTCGTCATCGACATCGGGGTCCACTGTGGACTCACCGCTCCCGCTGAGGTCGGCGGCGGCGAATGGACCTACGACAAGGCCTGGACGTTCCTGTCCGCCCATGCCAACATGGCCGAGGCCTTCCTGCGATTCGAGCTCGACCGCTACCTCGGCTGGCCAGGGCAGGCACCGTCGTACAAGATCGGCGAGCGCCTCTGGCTGCAGCTCCGCGACGAGGTCAAAGCCCGTGAAGGAGATGCCTTTGACATCAGGGCATTCCACCGCCGCGCCCTCGACCTCGGCGGGGTCGGCCTGGACACACTGCGTGAGGCACTGCTCGGATAACCTCGCACGCCGGGGGCCTTCACCGACTCATCCGCGCGATGGTTGGGGTGCGGCCCTTGGCTAGGTACCCTCCGGACGATTCCGTCGGGCCACAGCGTCAAGCGTGACCGCGATCAGCAGCACCAGCGCGGTGACGATGTACTGCGCAGCCGCGCTGAAGCCGAGCAGTCCCATGCCGTTGGCGATCGCGGCGATCACGATGCCACCGATCACCCCGTGCATGGCCTTGCCGCGGCCGCCGAACAGGCTCGTTCCGCCGATGACTGCCGCCGCCACGGAGTACAGGACGAGGGTGCCACCGTCCAGCGCGGTGGAGATCGAGCGCAGCCGTGACGCGTAGACGAGCCCGGCGATCCCCGCTGTGAGGGAGCAGAGCATGAAAGCCGTCGTCCGGATCATCTTCAGGTTGATTCCGGCCCGTCGGGCGGCCTCGGCGTTGCCGCCGATGGCATAGATGTAGCGTCCGAACTTCAGCCGGCCGAGCACGAACGTCCAGAGCGCGACGACGACGAAGACCAGAATGATGACCCAGGGCATCCCGAAGACCGGGACCAGGACGCCGCGATCGGCGTTGCAGAGCAGGACGAGTGCCACCCCTGCAACCAGAACGGCGACGATCTTAGCAATGGTCAGAGAGGTCGGAGGTGCGGTCAGACCGGCGTCACGGCGACGCATGTCGCGACGCCAGGTCTGCCATGCAAAGGCCCCGACGGCGACCAGCATCACGACCCAGCCGGCGACCCTGGTCAGGGTCCCGCTGACGATGTCGTTGATGATGTTGTCCTGGATCAGGATCGACCCGCCGTCGCCGAGGATATAGAGCATCACCCCTTGCCAGAACAGAAAGCCAGCCAACGTGACGACGAACGAGGGAAGTCCGAGGCGCGTGATCAACGTCCCCTGCAGGAGCCCGATCAAGGCGCACACCACGAGCGCCGCGGCGATCGCCGCCCACCAGGGCCAGCCGTGAGCGGGCTGGACGAGCTCAGCCATGACCACGGCGCTCAGGCCGGCCACGAATCCGGCGGACAGGTCGATCTCACCCAGCAGAAGGGCGAAGACCTCGCCCATCGCGAGCAGGCTGAAGACGGCGGCCTGCACCAGCAGGTTGACCAGGTTGCCAGTGGTCAGGAAGTGGCTGTTGAGTGACTGGAACAGGACCGAGACGAGCAGCAGGCCAGCGACCACCGGCAGGACTCCGGTCTCACCGCCCCTGATCCGAACCAGGGATGCGCGAAGGTAGGCGCCTGCGGAGTCGGCCTGCTGCACTGCGCCGGTGGACGGGTCGACACTTCCGGGAAGCTTCGCGTCCGGCGTCGAGGTGCCTTCCTTGAGGTTCGACATAGCTACTCCGCACTCGGTCGTGGCTGTGCGACCCGCGTCGACACACCCGTCGTCATGAGGTCCACCACAATCTGCCGGTCCATCTCGGCGGCAGGTCTTTCGGCGACCATCTTTCCCAGTCGCAATACGGCGATGCGGTCCGCAACTTCGAACACGTCGTTCATGTTGTGCGAGACGATCATCACCGCGTAGCCCTGATCGGCGAGTCTTCGCACCAGGGCCAGGACCATAGCAGTCTGGGCGACCCCCAGCGCAGCCGTGGGCTCGTCCATGATCACGAGCTGGGAGTTCCACAGGACTGCCTTGGCGATGGCGACGGACTGGCGCTGTCCACCCGACAGGGATGCCACGGCCTGTCGGACCGAACGAACGGTCGTGACCGCGAGGCTGGTGAGGGTCTCCCGGGCTGCGTTCTCCATCGACTCCTCGTCCAGCTGCCCGCGATGCATCCGTTCGCGACCGAGGAACATGTTCTGCACGATGTCGAGGTTGTCGCAGAGCGCGAGGTCCTGGTAGACGGTCTCGATCCCGAGGGCAGCGGCTTCACCAGGCGTATGGACGTGCATGGGTTTGCCGGCCCACCACATCTGCCCGCCATCAGGGGGATGGATGCCCGAGATGGTCTTGATCATGACCGACTTGCCGGCACCGTTGTCACCTGCGAGCGCGGTGACCTGTCCGACCGGGATGTCGAGGTTGACCTCCGTGAGGGCCTGTACGGGACCGAAGTGCTTGCTGACCCCTCGAAGTCGAAGGAGCGGCATCTCCTCATCGACTGCCGGGCCGGTCGGGGCGGCCCCCTCCGTGGTTGTTGTCATGCCTTCCGCCGCCTCTTCCCGGTGTTCGTTGAGCAGAACAGTTGAGCAGAACAGAGTACGTGGTTGGGTCGCGAGCGGCGACCCAACCACGTATCAAAGGATGGTTACTTGATCCCTGCTGCCGTGCAGGCGCTCGCAACTGCGCCCGCACACAGGGCAGCTGCCTTGACCGCCCCGTCCTTGACGACGGTCGCGGCCATGTTCTCGGTAGTGACCCAGACCGGTGTGGTGTAGACCGACTTGATGTCCTTGGCGAGGACCGTGTCCTTGGTCGTCGCGTTGGCCAGCGTAGCCGGCGCCGTCACACCCGCCCGCAGGTACAGAGCCAACGCTGCGGCTGCCTGCGCCTCCAGGTAGATCGGCTTGTACACCGTTCCGCACTGGTAGCCCGTGAGGATGTTCTGCAGACCCGGGAGTGAGGCGTCCTGACCGGTGGTCGGGAACTTCTTTGCCGGGATGTTGTTCTTCTTGAGAACCGAGATGACGGCGTTCGCGTTGTCATCGTTGGGCGTGATGACCGCATTGATGTTCGGGTGAGCAGTGAACTGCTGCTCGAACGTCGTTGCGGCTACCGATGGGGTCCAGGTGCCGGCCGGCTCGCCGACCTTCACGTAGGACTTGTCAGCGAACTTCGGGTCGACGACGCTGTGGTAACCCTCTGCGAAAAGCTTCGCGTTGTTGTCAGTAGGGTCGCCGTTCATGATCAGGATGTTCGGCTTCGCCACGTTCCAGGCCGTGAGGCAGGCCACCTCACCGGAGCCGATCAGGCTGCCGACCTTCACGTTGTCGAAGCTGACGTAGTAGCGGTCGGCCGGTCCACCCTTGGTCAGGCGGTCGTAGTCGATCACCTTCACACCCGCAGCCACCGCCTTTGCCTCGATCGCGGCGCCGCTGCCGGAGTCGAGCGGGTCGACCAGCAGAACCGAGGCACCGGCGTTGATGTCCGCATCGGCCTGGGTCTGCATGGTGGAGGCGCTGCCGTTGGCGTTGTCGACCTTGAAGTCGCTGGACTTGAGTCCCGCGGCCTCGAATGCTTGCTTGAGGTAGGGAGCGTCGTACTGGACGTACCGGGTCGATGTCGTCGTGTCGGGCAGGAGCACTCCGATCAGGCCTTTGCCCTGCGCGGCCAGTCCGGTCAGCTCCTTCATGAGGGCGAAGTCGGCCGTGAAGTCCGCTGCATTGATCTGCGGTACGGCGGCCGCCGTCTTCGACGTCGCCGTCGACGACGGCGTCGTAGACGAGCTACACGCGGAGACCGCTAGCCCCAACGAGAGCACTGCGCTCGTAATAGCGATGGACTTGCGTCCGGTTCCCATCGTTCTTCCTTCCGTTGATAATGCACCCTCTACGGCTCTTGGTCGTATCGCCCTCATTCTTGCCCTAAACACCAGCCGCACGGGGCCGCGTTATCAAACTGTGATGATCAATGGCGGTTCGAGAAACCCGAGACTCATTTT
>Ga0209638_1000558_pt1 | contig 24464 bp, 22 predicted proteins | sample BarGraNGADG00211_FD_184490 | JGI IMG/M metagenome (GOLD analysis project Ga0209638, IMG submission 184490) | Arctic peat soil microbial communities from Barrow, Alaska - Barrow Graham LP Ref core NGADG0002-211 (SPAdes) (version 2) | ecosystem: Environmental > Terrestrial > Soil > Wetlands > Peat...
AGCCGGTCCAGCATCGGGTCCAGACAGCCGGCGTCGACGGCACCGCCGGCGCCGGCACTACCGGCGGCACCGCTCCCTGCACCCGAACACATGTTCGATAGTGTAGTCGACCCATCCGACCAAACGGGGACTTTCCCCATGAACCTGCTGGCCTGGTGCCCATGACCGCACCAGCGCCCGGGCCGGCGAGCTCCTTGGCCAGCGCGGCGGTCGACACAGCACCCGCGACCGGCATTCTCGGGTGCCCGTCATGCGACTGCATCCGACTGCGTGCATTGCTGACGCCGGCATCGAGCGGTGCCCTGGTGGCGCGGGTGCGGGCCGGGCGCGACGGCCAGCCGGCCGGGCGGCCGGGCGGCTCTCCCCGCGAGGACTGGCAACGCGCGCTGTGTTTACGCCGTACGTCATGGAGAAAGTGGAGTCCTTCGGCCCTGTCTACCGCTTACCGCGGGCTCAACGCTGAGTGAACCCGGTGAAGCGACCAGCTTGGGACGCCCGAAATGACGGCACCTGTTGATCGGCGGCACATGTGATCGACTTGCACTGCCACATCTTGCCCGGCCTCGACGATGGCGCGTCGGACCTGGACGACAGCGCAGCCATGGCCGAGCAGGCCGAGCTCAACGGGGTGACTCAGATCTGCGCTACCCCGCACATCCGGCACGACCACGACGTTCGCATCGCCGAGATCGCAGACCGGGTCGACGCGCTCAACGCCGCGCTGGCGAATTTAGGACGGCAGACCCGAATCCTGACCGGCGGTGAAGTGGCGGAGTCCATCGTCGAGCATCTCGACGACAGTGAACTGCGGGCCGTGTCGCTGGGTGGCGGCGGCCGCTGGGTCCTGCTCGAGCCGGCGCCCGGGCCGCTCTCCGACGGTCTCGGCGCTGCGGTCCGCGGGCTGGAGCGGCGCGGCTTCCGGAGTCTGATCGCTCACCCCGAGCGGCATCTCGGGCTCGACCTGTTTGAACGCCTGGGAGCGCTCACCCGCGCAGGCGCCCTGGTGCAGGTGACGGCGGCCACGATGGTCGATCACGCCGCGGCCGTTGGCATGCTCCAGCTGGCCCGCGCCGGCGTGGTGCACGTGCTGGGCAGTGACGCACACTCGGCAAAGATCGGTCGCCCCGTCGACATCGCCATCGGGCTGGAACCGCTGTGGGAGGTGGACTTCTTGACCCCGCACATCGAGTGGATCGTGCACCAGGCGCCGGCGGCCATCGTTCGAGGCGACGACGTCGAGCCTCCCTATCGACCACTCACCTGACCCGGCCACCGCGGCCATTCAGCCGGCCAGGTCAGGCTTGCGCGGAGCGCACGTGCACTTGGCCGACCAGCTCGTCGACCACGGCCTTGGAGCCGGTCCCCAACCCGTGCCGTAGGAAGTTGGCCGAGCCCGCCGCCGTACCTAGGATGAGCACGTCCAGCCACTCGAGGCCGAGCGCCCAGCCCGCTGCCATCGCGCCGGTCATCGCGTCGCCACACCCTTCTCGCGCTCCCCGGTCGAAGCGCGGCGGGACGAGCTCGAACTCCTCGCCGTCCGCACGCACGGCATACGCCGGCTCCGCGGCCCGGGTCACGATCACCGAGCGCGCACCGGCGGCGCGCAGCTTCTCGACGGCGGCGCGCCGCTGCGGCGGCTCACCGACCGGGCCGCGGACGAACTCGGCCAGCTCCCAGTCGTTGACCTTGACGAGGTCCGGACCACCGGCAAGCGCCGAGTCGAGCCGTGGGCTGGACAGGTCGACCACAACCGGCGTGCCGTTGGCCCGGACATCGGCGATCAGGTCGCCGTAGATGCCGCGCGGCAGCGCGTTTCCCGACATCGGGTTGCAGACCACGAGTACGTCGCTGAGCAGCGCCTCCGCGCACGTGATCGAGAACAGATCGTCGATCTCGTGCCGGGAGGCAGGAGCAGTCCACGCCACGGCGACGGCCTGCCGCTCGCCGCTGCGCCGGTCCATGACGCAGCAGCCGCTGTTCCCGGCTGCCGGGACGAGCCGGCGCCGGCCCGGCAGCGCGGTCAGCAGCGGACCGAGACTGGCGCCGACCTCTCCGCCCAGGAACCCGCACAGCACCGGCTCGACGCCCATCTCGGCAACCATCCGGCCGACCCAGACCCCCTGACCGCCGGCATGCAGGTGCACCTCATCTTGCGCGCCGTCCGCACTCGCCTCGACGGTCACGGTGAGGATCGGGTGCGGGCCGAAGATCGTCGCACGGTGGCTGTCCCGGGTCACGCGTCCGACCTCCTTCGAGTCGGTCCGGAGCCCAGCCTGCTCTCCGAACGCACCGCTGCCCGGACAATTCTCCGACCTGGAGCGCTCGGCTCGGCAGGGCCATTGGTCTCCGCCCTAGGCAAGAGTTTGATTGCGCGCCACAAGTTGTTGGCGTGTCAAACGAATCCCCGGTGATGCGAGTCGAGCACGATGGGCAGTATGCGGCCGTCGCATCCAAGGGCGGCGCTCCCGAGCACCCGACTTGCTAGAACAACCTCGTCGCGGAGCCGCTGGTTGAATTGCAGGACGGCCCGGTGCGCCGGGACACGCGGGCCCGCATTGTCACCGGCGAGGAGCGCACCGCCTGGTGGGAACGCGCCGACGCGGCGTTTCCCCACCATGCCGACCACCAGCGCAAGACCGACCGCGAAGATTCCGGTCTTCGTGCACTTGTGCGTCGAAACGAGCCGCGGGCGGCTCGTTCTGCAGCACAAGTTTCGTCCACATCTCGGCGCAGAGGCCAACCGGCTGTGGACAGCGAGCTGGGTGCCCCGGCGACGCCGCCACGATGTGCTCATGGCCGTGCTCGACGCTGCGCCGGTCCGGCTGACCGGCTGACCGGTTGAGCTAGAACACGGCCATCGCTCCGTCCGCCCGCCGACCAGCCCGGCCCGGTGCCGCCGGTAGCCTCGCCGGTAGCCTCGCCGGGCCACCGGCCAAGGGGTCCCACGTCCCGACGCCACTGGGGCTTCTTCGACGTACCGGATCTGCACGCCGAGGCCGAGCAGGCGCGCACACAGGTCGCCGGCTTCCTCGAGGCCCTGGACGGAATGGCCCGGCGGTACGACGAGCGGCGGGCGCAGGCACTGGCGCGCGCCTGACCCCACGCTGGTCGGCGGCTGCTCAGCCGCCGCGGGAATCAGGTCGATCGGCGCTGACCCACGCCCCGTGCTCACGCGCCGCCCAGTCCCGCGACACCATGCCGGTGCGCATCCCCGCCCGCGCCACCGGATCGGCAGCGGCGAACCACAGGTGGCCGAGCAGCACGACGACGATCGCGGTGGCCAGCCAGTCGTGCACGAAGGTGCCGCCAGTGCGCCAGGACAGCGGCCACGCCCCGCCGTACCGCATCACCACGCCGGTCGCCAGCATGACCAGCATCGCGCCGGCGGTGAAGGCAGCATTGAGCTTCTGCCCGGCGTTGAACTTCCCGACCGGGATCCGGCCGCTGCGCCGGTCGGCACTACGCAGCCAGCGCCAGTCGTCGGCGGAGAACCGGTTCAGCCGAGCAAGATCCCGGCGGTACGCCGAAGACAGCCAACCAACCAGCATCGGCACCGGCAGGCCGAGACCCGCGGCGACGTGCAGCCGGCCGACGAACGCCCGTCGGCCGACCAGCACGGCGAACGGCCCGACGTAGAGGGCGGCGGCGGTGACCAGGCAGACCGCCATCAGCGCCGCAGTGGCGCGATGCACCCAGCGCTCCGCCCGGCTGAACCGGCACAGCAGCTCAGCCGGTGCGGTCATCCTGGCGCCCGTTCGACCGGCCCACCCAGGCATCGACGTCGTAGTCTCGCCGCTCCCAGTAACCCGGCTGCACGGCCGCGGTCAGCTCGATCCGGTCCAGCCACTTCAGCGACTTGTACCCGTACATCGGGGCGACGTAGAGCCGCACCGGACCGCCGTGCTCGACGGTGACCGGACCGCCCTGCATGGAGCCGGCGGCGATTACGTCCGGGCGGCGGGCCTGGTCGAGCGTGAGACTCTCGGTGTAGGTGCCGTCTAACGAGCCGAACGCGACAGCGCTCGCCCGCGGCAGCACCCCCGCGGTTTCCAGCAGCTGGGCCACCCTGACTCCGGACCATGCCACGTTGCGGACCCGCCATCCGGTAACGCACTGGAAGTCTCGAACCAGCGAGGTCTGCGGCATGCCGGCCAGGTCACCGAGCGTCAGCGACAGCGGTCGCTCGACCAGCCCGGTAACCGTCAGCCGGTAGTCAGCCGCCGTCCGCACCGGCACGCTGGCGGTCACCGAGTAGTACCGGAAGCCGCCCCCTGCGGGCAGCAGCCCCGTCAGCCCGGTGGGATCGCGGCTCTGCACCGGGGCGAGGACGCGGCCCAGCCGGTCCGCCAGGCTGCCGCCGGTCACGATGCCGGCCGCGCCGAGCCCCAGCATGGCGAGCACGACGCGCCGCCCAACCGGAGCTCCCGCAGGCGTCACCCGTTGAGTCAACACCCTGTCTTGACTTCCGGCTGGGCATCCGAGGGAACCCGCTACCAGATCGACAGCACCCGCTTGCTTCGGCTTCTGGCGCCGTACGCCGGGCGGCTGTCCCCTGGTGATGCGCGCCCGCAACGGCGCGCTGAGCTACTGTGTGATGGCTTTCGGCCACCCTGGACCCGCGGCCCGGCCCAACTCAGCCTCGACCAGGAGACAGGGCCAATGTGGGCTCCACGCCACAGCCGGATCTGCCATGAGGGTGCGATTTCGACGGTCAGTTCTGGGGGCGGCTAAACCTTCGCCGCTGCGCGCATGGTCGCGCGACCGGTCGACGGCCGCCCCGTTGGCCGGAGCTGATGGGGGTGCTTGCGGTGCGAGGCGGTGTCTGGCGGTGGCAAAGGCGTGTCGTCACCACCAGGTCTGCTCGCTCGATTCGGCCCGCCGCTTGACCCCGCGCAGGAGGTTGTGCGCGGTGACGGCCTCGCCCCAGATCAGAACGCTCGGTACGGCGAGCAGCCGGAACGGCCAGGCCGCTCTCCGGGCGTTTGGCCCGGACGGGCACCTAGGGTGTTAACGCACGCTCGGGTGCACAAGGGGGATGTGCGCAGCACCCCAAGCATGCGGTGCCCCCGTGGTGATCGTGGTGCGGCTGGTGTCCGCGACACGCCGTCTGACCGTACCCTGAGCGCACCACGATCGCGGCGGCAGGCCCGCGACGAAAGGCCCGCGCCGGCAGGCCCGCGACGAAGGGCGAGTGGCTCCTGCCTGGACGGCGTCGGGGCCTTCGGCGGTCCGCGCTCAGGTGTCGCCGGGTCGGATGACGCCGGACTCGTAGGCCCGCACGACCGCCTGCACGCGGTCCCGCAGCCCGAGCTTGGCCAGGATGCGCGCGACGTGGGTCTTGACCGTGGCCTCGGACAGAAACAGCCGTTGGGCGATCTCGGTGTTGGACAATGCTCGGGCGACCAGCTCGAAGACCTCGTGCTCGCGGGGCGTGAGCGCGTCCAGGGCGGCATCGGCGGGGCGAGGGGGAGCCCCCTCCCCGTGCACGTACCGGTCGAGCAGCCGGCGGGTCACCGCGGGAGCAACAACGGCGTCTCCGGCCGCGACCGCGCGGATGGCGGAGAGCAGGTCGGGCGGACCCACGTCTTTGAGCAGAAAACCGCTGGCGCCGGCGCGCAAACCGGCCATGACGTACTCGTCCAAGTCGAAGGTGGTCAGGATGAGCACGCGGGTGGCCGGCGACGCCGCGCTGATCCGGCGGGTCGCCTCGACGCCATCGAGTTCGGGCATGCGGACGTCCATCAGCACCACGTCGGGCTGGAGCTGCTGGGCCTGCTGGACCGCTGCCAGTCCGTTGTCGGCTTCACCGACGACGCGCATGTCCGGCTGGGCGTCGAGCACCATCCGGAACCCCATTCGCAGCAACTCCTGGTCGTCGACGAGCAGGATGCTGATCGGCGCACTCACCGGTGCCCATCTCCGACCACACCTCCGGTCGGCACGACCACATCCACCCGCCATCCCCCGCCGGCCCGCGGGGCGGCGTGCAGGGTCCCGCCGTACATGGCGACGCGCTCCGCCATGCCGACCAGACCGTGTCCGTTGCTCACCGGCACCGGCGAGCCCGTGGAGCTGGCTTCCGCCGAGGGCCCCTCGTCGGCCACCTGCACCTCGACGGCATCGGGTCGCTGCCGGACCACGACCGCCGTCGGAGTGGCTGGGCCGGCGTGCTTCAACGTGTTCGTCAATGACTCCTGCACCACCCGATAGACCGTCAGCGCCAGTCCGGGCTCCAGTTCGGAGGTGGCGCCGTCCACGGTGTAACGCACCGGCAGGCCGGACGTCCGCAGGTCGGACACCAGCCGGTCGATGTCGGCGATTCCCGGCTGCGGCGCGATGGCCTGCTCCTGGTCGTCGCGCAGTACGCCGAGCAGCCGCCGCATCTCGGTCAGGGCGGCCCGGGCGGAGTCGGCAATGACCTTCAGCGCGGCGCGGGCCTGGTCCGGGGCGGTGTCGAAGACATACGTCGCGCCGTCGGCCTGCGCGACGATCACTCCGACCCGATGGGCGACCATGTCGTGCATCTCGCGGGCGATCCGCGCCCGCTCCTCGGCCACCGCCGCCCGGGCCTGTGCGTCCCGCTCGCGCTCCAGCCGGACGGCCCGCTCCTCCAGCTCGACCAGGCAGGCGCGCCGGGTCCGTAACGTGCTGCCCAGCACCCAGGTGGCGGTCACGACGACGAGCGGCGCGAGCAGGCCGGCCGGGTTGTAGTCGGTACGGGGCGCGACCTGCCACCACTCCAGGACCGCGCCGAACACGCAGACGCCGAGCGCCGCCACCGCCCATCTCCGGGTGTGGTAGGCCGCGACGGTGTATAGGGCCACCAGGACGGCCAGGTCGTGCGGCCGCAGGGTGATCCGCCCGAGCCATTGCCCGAAGGCCGCCAGCGCGACCGCGGCGAAGACCGTCAGCGGCCAGCGCCACCGAACCACCAAGGGGAGGGTCGTCGCCAGGGCGACAGCAACCTGGAGCGCTCGGGCGGCGAGCGTGCCGGTGATGATTACCGGCGCGCTCAGGGCGAGCAGGCAGGCGACCAACGCCCCGTCGACTGCAACGGGGCGCCAGCCGGTCAGCCACGGGCGCGGCTTGATCGGGACCTGCTGATCAAGCATCCCGCCGCGCCAGCACCACCGACCCGGCGACCAACGCTGCCAGCGCGTACGCGCAGAGCACGCCGAAGCCGACCCACGGCGAAAGTGACTCGCTGGCTCGCGGATGCAGCGTCCAGATTGCCGCGCCAGCCTCGGCCGGCAGGTACTTCGCGACGTGGCTGCGAATGTCACTGGGCAGGAAGTTGCTGAGGATCGGCAGCACGAACAGCAAGCCGACCACGGCCGAGATACCGGCCGCGCTGTTGCGCAGCAGCGTCCCCAAACCCAAGCCGAGCAGTCCGACAACGGTCAGGTACAGGGCTCCGCCGATGACCACGCGAAGCACGCCGGGTTGGCTCAGGCTGGTCCCGATTCCCTTGCCGTGCAGGATTGCCTGGCCGAGGAGGAAGGCCGCGAAGCACGTCACCAGGGAGAACAGCAGGGCCACCCCCGCAAACACCACCGCCTTGCCGGCGAGCATGGCGCGCCGCTGCGGGACGGCACCGAGAGTCGCCCTGATCGTGCCGGTGGAGTACTCGGCGGAGATGACCAGGACGCCGAGCGCCCCGATGATCAGCTGCCCGAGGAACAGCGCGTTCAGGCTGAAGGACGCCGGATCGAACAGCGACCGCTCTTGCGGCGTCTGCTGATCCCAGCGGCTGACCATGCCGTAGCAGAACAATGCGCCCAGGCCGACGCAAACCAGGACGGTGACCGCTAGCGTGATCGTCGTCGAGCGCACCGAGCGCAGCTTGGTCCACTCCGCCGCGAGGATCCGTCGGAACAGCGTGCCCAGCGACGGCTCGGCTGCGTGCGAGCCGGGGGTCGTGCCCGGAGCCACGATCGTGGCCGTGTCCAGCGCCATGTCAGACCTCCAGCTTCATCGAGGTCGCACCCATCGAGGTCGCACCCATCGGCGCGGCACCCGGACCGACCTGCGTCGGGAGCGGGCCACCGTGGTAGTCCACGCTGTCCCGGGTCAGCTCCATGAAGGCCTCCTCCAGGGAGACCTGTTGGGGCGTCAGCTCGTGCAGCACGGCGCCGGTGTCCGCCGCTGCCTGCCCCACCTGGGCCGCCTCCATCCCGGTGACGTGCAGCCCACCATCCGGCACCGACGTCACCGCGGCGCCGCGGGCGAGCAGAGCCGACCGCAGCCGGTCCGGCTGCGGAGTCCGCACCAACACCTCCCGCGCCGACGCCCGCGCCAGGAACTCCGGGATGGTGGTGTCCGCGATCAGCCGGCCTTTGCCGATCACGATGAGATGGTCCGCCGTCAGCGCCATCTCCGCCATCAGGTGGCTGGACACGAACACGGTCCGACCCTCGGCGGCCAGCGAGCGCAGCAGGGTCCGGACCCAGATGATGCCCTCGGGGTCGAGGCCGTTGACCGGCTCGTCGAACAGCAGCGTCGCCGGGTCACCGAGCAGCGCGGCGGCAATGCCCAGCCGCTGCCCCATCCCGAGCGAGAAGCCGCCGGACCGCTTGCGCGCCACCGAGTCCAAGCCCACCAGGGTGAGGACCTCGGTCACCCGCCGCCGCGGGATGCCGTTGGACCGCGCCAGAAACAGCAGATGGTCGTACGCCGGCCGGCCAGGGTGCACAGCCTTGGCCTCCAGCAGCGCCCCGACCTCGGTCAGCGGCGCCCGCCGCTCGGCGTACCTGCGGCCGGCGATGGTCACCGTGCCCGTCGAGGGATGGTCCAGCCCCACAATCGCCCGCATCGTGGTCGACTTGCCGGCGCCGTTCGGTCCCAGGAACCCGGTCACCTTGCCGGGCTGGATGCTAAACGTCAGGGCGTCCACGGCGAGCGTGTCGCCGTACCGCTTGGACAGGTTCATGACCTCGATCACGCGGGTACCTCCTCGTTGTCGCCTCAACGGTAGAGGCAAGCGCGGCCGGTGCCGACCGCCGAGCGGACGATCTTCGGGTCATCCTCGGGAGGTACGCCGGGGCCGACCGGTTGTGGCCGATCCGGGCAACTCGTCAGGCCGCCGCGGCAGCCGGTCGGATGGCGTCGGTGACCGCCCGCACCGGTCGGGCGATCCGCAGCGACAGCACCGCCGCCAGCAGGCTCAGGCCACCGGCCACCATCCAGGCCAGCGTGTAGTCGCCGAACTGGGTTCGGGCCGCGCCGGCAGGCATCGCGGCCACGGCCGCGCCGACCTGGTGCGAGGCGAACACCCAGCCGAAGATCACCGCCGCGTGCTTCGGCCCGTACGGCCGCGACTGCCCACGCCCGCTGCGGGCGACGCAGCCGCAGCACGAGCGCCGTCGGTGTGCTCACGACGCCAACCGACGAGCGCCGCTGCCGGGCCGCGGGGCGAGATCGTCCCGGCCGGACAGCACATGGGCGTTCGCGCACACCAGAGCCAGGTGCACGTACGCCCCGCAGCCCCGATGCCGCAGCTCCACCGGCGGTCCCGCGTCCTCGGCCAGGTGTTGGTCGCCGTACTGCATCAGCGCCACCAGCACCGGGCGGAGGTCTGCACCGCGCTGGGTCAGTCGGTACTCGAACCGGGTTCGCTGGCCGGCTTCGCGGTACGGCGCCCGCTCCAGCAGCCCCGCGTCGACCAGGTGGGCCAGCCGAGCCGCCAACACCGCGCGCGGGGCACCCAGCCGGCGTTGCAGCGGTTCGAAGCGGCGCACCCCGTTGTTGACCTCTCGAAGCAACAAGAACGTCCACTTATCGCCGACCAGCGCTACGGTCCGGGCGACCGAGCAGACGGTCGGGTCCAGCTGCAGCCACTCCTGCGTCCACGTCATGCCCGGACGCTACGTTCATCTAGCGTACTTAGCCAACCCGGAGGTTGTCCGTGCCCAGTGCCCTCGCCGGCCTGCTCGTCGCCGACTTCTCTCGGGCGCTTGCCGGCCCGTACGCCGCAATGCTGCTCGGTGACCTCGGCGCCGAGGTGGTGAAGATCGAGCGTCCGGGCGGCGGCGACGAGGTGCGCGGCTGGGGACCGCCGTTCGTCGACGGCGTCAGCGCCTACTTCCTGGCGGCCAACCGGAACAAGCGCTCGGTGACGCTCGACCTCGGCACCGAAGCCGGGCGACAGGCTGCGACCGCGTTGGCGACACGGGCCGACGTACTGGTGGAGAACTTCCGGCCGGGGACCATGGCGCGGCTGGGACTGGGGTACGGCGAGCTGCGTTCGGCCAACCCCGGGCTGGTCTACTGCAGCATCTCCGGCTTCGGCTCCGGCGCCGGGGCACGGCTGCCCGGCTACGACTTCCTGCTGCAGGCGGTCGGCGGGCTGATGAGCGTCACCGGTCCGGAAGGCGGCGAACCGACCAAGGTCGGCGTGCCCATTGTCGACGTGCTCGCAGCCTTGCACGCGACGGTGGCCATTCTGGCCGCACTGCAGCACCGGGAGCGCACCGGAGCCGGACAGCTGGTCGAAGTGAACCTGCTGTCCTCGGTGCTGGCCGGCCTGGTCAACCAAGCCTCCAGCTACCTGACCGCCGCCGTGGTGCCCGGACCGTTGGGCAACCGGCACCCGAGCATCACGCCGTACGAGACGCTGGCGGCGGCCGACCGACCGCTGGTTGTCGCGGTGGCCAACGACCGACAGTTCGGCGCGTTGTGCGACGTGCTCGGCATCGCCGGCGCAGCCGTCGACTCACGGTTCGCGACGAACGCGGCCCGGGTCGCCCACCGGGTTGAGTTGGCGTCGGTGCTCGAGACCGCCCTGGCCAGCCGACCGGCAGCTGCCTGGGTGGCCGAGATGACCGCTAGCGGCGTGCCGGCCGGGGTGGTCAACACGATCGCCGAGGCTTTTGCCCTGGCGGCCGACCTGGGCCTGGACCCGGTGGCCGAAGTGGCCCGGCCAGAAGGTGGGCGGGTGCGCACGACCGCCAGCCCGCTGGACCTGTCCGCCACCCCGGTCAGCTATCGGCGGTGCCCTCCACGACTCGGCGAGCACACGGTCGAGGTACTTGCCCAACTGGCGAACGAGTCCGACATCAGGGGCGAACGTCCTGTCGACCCATGACATCCGTGCATCGACGGCGCTTCACCACGCGTATACAGTCCACGGCCAATCGCGTGATTTCGGTCACACCGCACCCCGGGGGGACCCCGTGCTTCGTCACCCAACCCGAAAGCCCGCCATCGTTGCGTTGGTGGCCGGCAGCGTCTTGCTGACCGCTTGCGCCAACTCTGGGGGTAGCAGCAGCAGCAGCAGCGGCGCCAGCACCGGCGTCAGCGGTGACACCGTCACCCTGGGCGCGGCCGTGTCGCTCACCGGTGCGCTGGCCCGGGAAGGCATTCTCACCCGCGAGGGTTACGACCTGTGCACCGACGTGGTGAACGCGAAGGGTCTGCAGATCGGCGGCAAGAAGGTCAAGCTGGCCATCACCTACCAGGACGACAAGTCCGCTCCGGACACCGCCGGCCAGCTCATCGACCAGTTCAACGACAAGGGCAACAAGCTCATCCTGGGGCCGTACGGATCGGCCACCACGGAAGCCGCCGCGGCCGTCGTCGAGCGCAACGGACAGGTCATGGTCGACAGCTCGGGAGCCGACGACAAGATCTTCACCAAGGGCTACAAGCGCACCTTCGCGGTGTTGTCGCCGGCCAGCAAGTACCTGTCCGCGATCGTGACGGCGGTCAACGAGCTGGCCACGCCGAAGCCCAAGACGGTGGCCATCCTCTCTGCCGACGACGGCTTCTCCAAGACCGCGGCCGATGGGGCCAAGACGGAGGCCGGCAAGGTCGGGTGGAACGTGGTGGCCACCAACTACTTCCCCAGCCGGGCCACCGACGTCTCCTCCTCACTCACCCAGATTCGCGGACTCAAGCCCGACCTAGTGCTCGGGTCGGTGCATCTGGAGGAGGGCATTGCCATCATCCGGCAGTCGCGTGAGCTCGGGGTGACGCCGATGGCCTTCGGCGAGACCGTCGCCCCGCCGACTCCGGACTTCGCCAGCACGCTGGGTCCACAGGCGGAGGGCGTGCTGGGCTCGAGCCAGTGGACGAAGGAGGGCAAGGGCAAGGACGAGTGGTTCGGCACCGCGGCCGACTACAACGCCTCGTTCCAGCAGAAGTTCGGCCGGGAGCCGGAGTACCACGCGGCCGAGGCGACCGCAGCCTGCTTCGCCTTTGTCGAGGCAATGACGAAGGCGAACTCGGCCGACCCGAACAAGGTCCTCGACGCCGTTGCTGCGCTGGACACCGACTCCTTCTTCGGCCAGATCAAGTTCAACCAGACCGGGCTCAACATCTACAAGCCGATGGCCGTCATCCAGATCCAGCAGGGTCAGCAGGTCGCGGTCTGGCCGAAGACGGACAAGACCTCGGCGATGAGGTGGCCGGTGGCCACGTCGTGACGCCGTTCCTGCAGGCCACGGTCTACGGCCTGCTCCAGGGAGGTTTGCTCGCGCTGATCGCGGTGGGCTTCTCGCTGGTGTGGGGCGTCATGAACGTCGTCAACCTGGCGCACGGCGCGCTGGCCATCACCGGCGCCTACTTCTCCTGGCAGCTGCACGAATCACTGGGTCTGGACCCGGTGCTCTCTCTCGTGGTGGTGCTGCCGGTGATGTTTATGGTCGGCTACGTCATTCAACGGGGGCTGATCAACCTGGTGGTCAACGCGCCAATCTGGATGACCCTGCTGCTGACGTTCGGGCTGGAGGCACTGATCGTTAACGGCCTGCTGCTCGCCTTCACCGGCGACTTCCGCTCCACCCGGACGGGGTATTCGACAAACACCCTGGCGCTGGGCGGGGTGCGCATCCCTTATGCCCGGCTCATCGCCTTCGGGCTGAGCCTGCTGCTCACCGTCGCGCTGGTGCTGTTCATCCGCAACACGAAGATGGGGTTGGCGATCCGGGCCACCGGCATGGACCGCACGGCTGCCCGGCTGATGGGGATGAACGTTCGGCACGTGTACGCCGTGACCTTCGGCACCGCCACCGCGCTGGCCGCCGCGGCCGGCTCCATGATCGGGCTGGTCGGGACGTTCACGCCAGTCGTGGCCGGGGGCTACACCCTGCAGAGCTTCGTCATCGCGGTGCTCGGCGGCCTGGGCAACATGTGGGGCGCCCTGGCCGGCGGCCTGGTGCTCGGGCTGGCAACCGCCTGGGGGGCGCTCTACCTGTCCGGCACGCTGGTAAACGCCATCGCCTTCGGCATCCTCGTGCTGGTGCTGATCGTGCGACCGAGCGGCCTGCTGGGCAAGCCCTACTACGAAGCTCGTGCCGAGGCTTAAGGGATGGCCGCCACTTCGGCCCGTCCGGGCATGCCCGAGTCGGAGTCGGAGTCGGCGCACCCGGAGCTCGGCGCACCGACGACCGGGCCGCCCAAAGCCGCCCCGGCGGGCCGCACCACGGCGTCGCAGCTGGCTGGCTGGGCGCTGGTGCTCGGACTGCTGGTCATCTGCCTGCTCGCGCCGAAGCTGTTCATCCCCAGCTTCCCGCGCACACTGTCTGCCGTCTTCATGTTCGCCACCCTGGCGCAGGCGTGGAACATCATCGGCGGATTCACCGGGTACCCGAGCTTTGGCAACGTGGTGTTCTTCGGTCTCGGCGGCTACACCATCGCGGTGCTCATGGCCCGCTCGCACTGGTCGTTCTGGCCGGCGCTGGTGGTCGCCGTGGTGCTCGGCGCGGCGTACGCCATGCTCATCGGGATCCCGACGCTGCGGCTGAAAGGGCACTACTTCGCCATCGCGACGCTGGGTGTGGCGGAGGGCACCCGCGAGATCGTGCTCAACGTGCCGAAGGTGACCGGCGGCGGCGCCGGCATCACGGTGCCCGCAGTCGGCCCGAGCGCCACTACGAGCTACCCCGGCAACACCGGTTTTCTCTACTACTTCCTCGCCCTGCTCGTGGTGGCGATGCTGGCCGTCTATGCGATCGCCCGCAGCCGCTTCGGCTTCGCCCTGCGCGCGATCAACCAGGACGAGGACGCCGCCGCGGCCGCCGGGATCAACACCACCCGGATGAAAATCGCGGCGTTCATGGTCAGCGGTGCGATCACGGCGGCGGCCGGGTCCATCTACGCCTTCCAGCAGGTCAGCATCTACCCCGACCGGTTGTTTTCGGTCGACATCACGGTGCTGATGGTCATCATGGCGGTCATCGGCGGCAGCGGAACGGTGATCGGGCCGCTGGTCGGCGGCGTGGGGCTGCAGTTCCTCTCCGAGTACCTGCGGCAGAACTTCACCGACTACCACACCTTCATCTTCGGCGCGATCATCATCGTGGCCGTGGTGCTGCTCCCGGAAGGTGCCGTGCGCTTCGCCAGTGAGACGGTGCGGCAGCGACGACTGCCGATCATGGACAACCTACGGCGGTACCGGCTGTGACGGCCGCGCTGGAGACCCGCGACCTCTCGGTCCGCTTCGGCGGGCTGAAGGCGGTCGACGGCATCTCGGTCACCGTCGAGGACGGCCGGGTCCTGGGAGTCATCGGCCCGAACGGCGCCGGCAAGTCGACGTTCATCAACCTGATCACCGGGCAGATCCGGCCGACCCGCGGGAAGGTGCTCGTCGGGGGGCGCGACCTGACCGGGGCCAAACCCTGGAAGATCGCCGCCGCCCGGGTGGCCCGGACCTTCCAGATCAACAAGCCGTTCCGCGGCTTGAGCGTGCGGGACAACGTGGCGATCGGGGCGATGTTCGGCGCTCCCGGCGGCGGCTCGGTCGCCAAGGCCCGCGGCGTGGCCGACGAGGTGCTCGAGCGGCTGGGGTTGAGCGGAGTCGCCGAGCTCGGCCCCACGGAACTCAGCGTCGCGCACGCCCAACGTCTCGAGGTGGCCAAGGCACTCGCGCTGCGCCCGCGGGTGCTCTTCCTCGACGAGGCAATGGCGGGGCTGCGACCGGCTGAGATGGAGCCGCAGCTGGAGCTGATCCGCGAGCTGCGGCGCGAGGGATTGGCGATTGTCGTCGTCGAGCACGTGATGCGAGCCATCCGCAGCGTGTGCGACACCGTTCTGGTGATGCAGGAGGGAAGGGAGCTGCTCACGGGTCCGCCGGACGAGGTGCTCGCGGACGAGCGCGTCATCACGGCGTACCTCGGTCAGCGCTACGCCGAGCGGCAGCGCGCGGAACGGGCCGAGGCCGGTGGCAGCGGACCCGCCGTCGCCGACCAGGTCGGCCCGCGGCCGGAGGGGGAGACGCGTGCTCCAGGTTAGTGAGCTGTCTGCCGGCTACGGCCGGGTCCCGGTCCTGTTCGACATCTCCCTCGATGTCGACGAAGGCGACGTGGTTGCGCTGGTCGGCTCCAACGGCGCCGGCAAGACGACCCTGCTGCGGGCGATGTCGGGGATGTTGCCGCCGTCCGGTGGGACAGTGGTTCTCGATGGCAAGGACATCACTCGGTTGGCGTCCGAGCAGATCGTCCGGCTGGGGATCGCCCACGTCCCGGAGGGCCGCCGACTCTTCCCCGGCCTGACCGTCGAGGAGAACCTGCTCGCCGGCGCGTACCACCGTTCGGACGGCGACGTACGGCGAGACTTCGACCGGGTGCTCGACATGTTCCCCCGGCTGCGGGAGCGGCTGCGCCAGGTCGCCGGCTCGATGTCCGGCGGAGAGCAGCAGATGTGCGCGATCGCCCGCGGGCTGATGAGCCGGCCGCGGCTGCTGATGGTGGACGAACTGTCGATGGGCCTGGCGCCCAATCTGGTCGACCTGTTCCTGGACCGGCTCAAGGCGATTGCGGCCGACGGCATCGCGGTGCTCGTCGTCGATCAGGACGTCGACGCAGCCCTGCGGGCGGCCCGGCACGGTTACGTGATGTCGACCGGGCACATCACGGCGCAGGGCTCCAGCGAGCAGTTGCTCGCCGACCCGGCGGTCCGGGACGCCTACATGGGCGTCGGCTGACCGGCCCAACGACCGATGCCCGCATTGCCGGAGGAGGAGCAGGCCATCGTCGCGGTGGTCCGCGAGTTCGTCGACCGCGACGTTCGCCCTGTTGCCCGCGAGCTGGAACACGCCAACAGCTACCCCGCGCAGCTGATCGAGCGGATGAAACAACTGGGCGTGTTCGGCCTTGTCGTCCCGGCGCCGTACGGCGCGGTGCGGGTGTCCACCCGATGCTTCGCGCTGGTGACCGAGGAACTCGCCCGCGGGTGGATGAGCCTGGCCGGTGCGGTCGGCGGCCACTCGGTGGTCGCGAGCCTGATCGCGACCTTCGGCACCGAGCGGCAGCGGGAGCGCTACCTGCCCCGGATGGCGACCGGGCAGCTGCGGGCCACGATGGCACTGACCGAGCCCGGCGGCGGCTCGGACCTGCAGGCGATCCGCACTGTCGCCCGCCGCGACGACGCCCGGCAAGCCGGCCAGGACAGCGCCGGGTACGTCGTGAACGGCACCAAGACCTGGATCACCAACGCGCGTCGGGCCGGCCTGGTCGCCCTGCTGTGCAAGACCGACCCGGCGGCGGACCCGGCGTACCGCGGGATGAGCATCCTGCTAGTCGAGAAGGTTCCCGGACTCACCGTCTCCCGGGACCTGCCCAAGCTGGGATACAAGGGGGTGGAGAGCTGCGAGATCGCCCTCACCGACTGCCGGGTGCCCACCGATGCGCTGCTCGGGACCGAGGAGGGTCGCGGCTTCGCCCAGATGATGGCCGGGCTGGAGCTGGGTCGCATCCAGGTCGCGGCCCGGGCCGTCGGGGTGGCCCGGGCCGCGTTCGAGGATGCGCTGGCGTATGCCCAGCAGCGGGAGGCCTTCGGCCGCCCGATCTGGCGGCACCAGTCGATCGGCAACTACCTCGCCGATATGGCCACGAAGGTCACCGCCGCCCGGCTGCTGGTCGTGGACGCTGCCGACCGACTCGACGCCGGGCGCCGCTGCGACCTCGAGGCCGGCATGGCCAAGCTGTTCGCATCCGAGATCGCCATGCAGGTCGCGCTGGACGCGTTGCGGATTCACGGCGGATACGGCTACTCCACCGAGTTCGACGTAGAGCGCTATTTCCGCGATGCGCCACTGATGATCGTCGGCGAGGAGACCAACGAGATCCAGCGTGACGTCATCGTCCGCCAACTCATCGCCCGGGGCGGCCTCGACGCGTGAGTCGTCTGGGTCACTTCTCCGATGCCGGGCCGGCTGCAAGGCGGCCTGACACGCCGCCGCGCAGTCCTGTGGACAGCGACGATTCTGTCGGAGCTGCCGACCCACCGCCCGGACGGAATCTGGCGAGCGCGGCCGCCGGCGGTGGCGGGCCGCCGGAGCGATCCCGCGCTCAGCCGGGCGCCGTGAGGAGAACGAGCCTGCTCCCGCTCGTGACCGCCCGCGGGGGGCAGCGGTCAGCTGCCGGCCGGGGCCTTGACCGCGAGCACGGGGCAGTCCGCAAAGAGCAGGATCTCCTGGGCGTTGCTGCCCAGGATCAGCTTCCCGATGGGCGACCGCCGCCGCAGGCCGATCACGATCAGCTCCGCGCCGGTTCGCTTGGACGTCTCGACCAAGTCCTCGGCCGGATCGCGACCAAGGATCAGTTCATGCAGGTCGTGCTCGATGCCCTCGGTGCGCAGCCGCTCCTCCAGCCGGGCGAACTCCTCGCGGTACCTCACCACCGTGTCCGAGTCGGTGTGGCTGCCGCCACGGGCGGAGTGCACGACGACCAGCCGGGCGCCGCGCCGGGCGGTCTCGGTCACTGCCGCGTCCACCGCCGCCTGTCCCTCCGGCGTCAGGATGAAGCCAACCACGATGGTCCCTCGACCACTTGCTGTGCCCTCCACCGCAGTCGCCCTCCCGTCTCCTAGCGCCCGAATGTCGGGGACGAACGATTTCGTGGTGGCCCACCGGGCGCGGTCCAGCATGAGCCTGACGCATGGAGTGGTGCGTGCCAACGGCCGGAAGTCCCGTCGTGGAGGTCGCCATGTCCACCCCACCCGCCCTGGGCACCATCGTGTGCTGGGGTGAAGTCGCCTGCCCATGGGCATCACTGGCCGTGCACCGGCTGCGGGCGGCAGGGCTTTCCACACATCGACGCCGACGGGCCCGCGTGCACCCCGAGGTTCTCCGCCGCGCCGCCGGCTGACAGTCGCTGCCAACGGCGGCGGTAACATCGATGACCGCCAGGCAATCCGCCTTACCGACCCCCCGCCGTCATTAAGGTGCGCTCGACAGCCATGATCGGCCGCGCGAGCATCGACGCTGCGTCGAAGGCAGGAAAGTGCTGATGGGACAGACCGGCAACAGCTCGCCGGCGATCAGAGTCGAGAGCTTGCGCAAGACCTACCGCAACCGAGCGGGGACGGTCGAAGCCGCGCGCGGAGTCAGCTTCGACGTCGCCCACGGGGAGGTCTTCGCCCTCCTCGGGCCGAACGGTGCCGGCAAGACGACCACGCTGGAGATCCTGGAGGGGTCCCTGGCCCGCGACTCAGGCACCGTGGCTGTCCTCGGCCTCGACCCCGGGTCGCGTGCCGATCTCAACCGGCTGCGTAAGCGGGTCGGCATCGTGCTGCAGGAGACGGCTGTCGAGCCGTATCTCACGGTCAGCGAGGTGCTGCGCCGCAACGCGGCGTACTACTCCAACCCTCGGCCGATCGAGGAGGTGATCGAGCTGGTCGGCCTGGCCGAGAAGGCCAACGCCCGAGTGAAGACGCTCTCCGGTGGGCAGCAGCGCCGGCTCGATGTCGCCCTGGGCCTGGTGGGACGCCCGGAGCTGCTGTTTCTCGATGAACCCACGACCGGGTTCGATCCCTCGGCCCGCCGGGGCGCGTGGGCGCTCGTGCACGGGCTGACCCGACTCGGTACGACGATCGTGCTGACCACGCACTACATGGATGAAGCGCAGGCGCTGGCCGACCGGGTCGCCGTCATCGTCGGCGGTGAAATCGTCGCCCAGGGACCGCCGGACTCCCTGGCCGGCCGAGACCGGGCCGCCACCCGGATCCGTTTCCGGCTGCCGGCCGGGGTACGCCGCGAGGACCTGCCGCTGCCCGCGACGACCGCCGCCGATGCACCCGAAGACCTGCGGGACCAGCTCGTAGAGATCGACACCGACGACGACGTACCCGTCCTGCATGAACTCACCGGTTGGGCGCTTCGTGGGGGTCACGACCTGGACGCGTTGACCGTCGACCGGCCCAGCCTGGAGGACGTCTACCTCAGCCTCACCGGTAGCGCGGCCACCGCCATCCCGCCGCCGGGGTCGCGGCAGCCCGCTGCTACGCAGCCCTCCGGAGCCGCCTCATGAACGCCGCCGCACTCGCCGTGCACCAGGTCCGCTACGAGCAGAAGTCCTACTGGCGCAACCCCGCGAGCGCGTTCTTCTCGTTCGCCTTTCCGATCCTGTTCCTGGTGATCTTCGCGACCCTGAACGCCAGTGCGCACCTGCCCGATCTGGGCGGCATCTCCTACAACCAGTACTACGTGCCCGGCATCGTCGCTTTCGGCCTGATGAGCGCGTGCTACACTAACCTGTCGACCACTATCGCCATCCGCCGAGACGCCGGCATCCTCAAGCGACTGCGCAGCACGCCGTTGCCGCCGTGGGCGATGTTCGCCGGCATGGTCGGCAACAGCGTCGTGGTCAGCGTCATTCTCGCCATCCTGGTGAGCGCCGTCGGCATGCTCTTCTACGGCGTCAGCGCTCCGCACGGCATCCCCGCGCTGCTGGTGGCGCTGGCGCTGGGCGCCGCCTGCTTCTGCGCGCTCGGCGTCGCGGTGTCCACGCTGATACCCAACGCCGACGCCGCCCCCGCCGTGGTCAACTTCGTGTTCTTCCCGCTGGTGTTCATCTCGGGCACGTTCTACCCGGTGCCGAAAGGCTCGGTCCTGGAGCGGATCGCAAACGTCTTCCCGCTCGTGCACTTCACCCGGTCGGTGTTCGCACCGTTCGACCCGCACGCCACCGGCGCCCGGTTCGCCAGCCACGACCTACTCATCGTGGCGGTGTGGGCGGTGGCGGCGGCGATCGTGGGGGTACGCCGGTTCCGCTGGGAGCCATCGCGTCGCTGAGCCGGGCGCGCGCCCGGCTAGGCGTCCCCAGCTGGGCTGTCCAGCCGCACATACAGCGGCTGCAGGGCCGCCATCAGGCCGGCTCCGCCGATCGCTGCGCCGGGGGTGGGTAACTGACGCAGCAACAGGTCCACCGGTAGCTCGGGGGAGGCGGGGATGGCCGGCAGGGACGGTGCGTCCCAGAAGGTGTACCGGTCTGTCGGTGCCGTCGCCGAGGCGTCCGCGGCGTCGTCCGCAATGCCGGCCAGCGCCACCGCGGCCCCCACCAGCGGCCGCCGGGGCGTGGAAGGGCTGGCATCGACGGGACCGACGGGCGGTGCCGGCACGCCGTCGCCGGCCGCGCGCAACGAGCGCAAGCGCGCCAGCAGCTCCTCCCGGCTGCGCCCACGCCAGTGCAGGATCCGGAAGGGGTCGTCGTCGAAGCTCTCCGCGAGCAGGTAGAAGGTGGCCGCGAGGTGCTTGCACGGCACCTCCCAGTCCGGACACGAGCAGATCATCTCCAGGTCCTTCGCCTTGGCCGGGAATAGCGGCGCCCCGGCAGCGGCGAACACCTCTTCCAACTCGGGCGGCATCTCCCCGGCCAGCAGGTGCGCGCAGTGGATGGCCTGCTCCGCGAGCGCCACCTCGGTCTTGGCCCACGCCAGCTCGCTGAGCGGCGTCAGCCGCACCGTGACCCGGTACGGCGCGGAGCGGGTCCCCTGGACGCGGGCGGTGACCACCCCCGGGGCCACGTCCAAACCGAGCACCTGGCCTCGTCGCGCATAGGCCTTGCCGCGACTGAGTCGGGAACCCATGGCGAAGGACTCGAGTACCGCGACGAAACGCCGGGACCACCAGTTCTCGCCGATGTCGCCGCGAGCGCTGCGCGCCACCAGGCCACCGGTCACCGGCCGGGGCCGGGCGGCCGGCGGGAAGTCGCCCGCCCAGGTCGCACCGCCGCGACGCCTCCCCGGGCTCACTCCACCACCGACCCGGCCTCGAGGGTGAACAGCTGCCGCAACTGGGAAGTCGACAGCTCGGTCAGCCAGCCCTCACCGGTACCGACAACAGCCTCGGCCAGGCCCCGCTTCTCGCTGATCATCACCGAGATCTTCTCCTCCAACGTCCCGGCACAGACCAGCTTGCGGACCTGCACGGTGCGGGTCTGCCCGATCCGGAAGGCCCGGTCGGTGGCCTGGTCCTCCACCGCCGGGTTCCACCACCGGTCGACGTGGACCACGTGGTTCGCCGCGGTCAACGTCAGGCCGGTGCCACCCGCCTTGAGCGACAGGACGAACATCGGCGCCCCGGCGGCATCGCGCTGGAAGTGCTCGACCATGGCATCCCGGTCGGCCTGGGCCACACCGCCGTGCAGGAACAGCACCTCCCGGCCGAAGCGGGCGCTCAGGTGGGAGCGCAGCATGTGACCGAACTCGGCGTACTGGGTGAACAGCAGCGTCTTCTCCCCCGCGGCCAGCACCTCCTCGAGCGTCTCCTCCAGTCGGGCCAGCTTGCCCGACCGGCCGGCCAGCCGACTGCCGTCGCGCAGGAAGTGGGCCGGGTGGTTGCACACCTGCTTGAGCTTGCTCATCGACGCCAGCACGAGGCCGCGCCGCTCGATGCCGGTGCTGTTGGCGATCCGCTCCAGCATGTCGGCCACCACCGCCTGGTAGAGGGAGGCCTGCTCGGCGGTCAGCGAACAGACCACCTCCATCTCCAGCTTGGCCGGCAGGTCGCTGATGATCGTCGGGTCGGTCTTGAGCCGCCGCAGCACCAGCGGCTGGGTAACCGCGCGCAGTCGTGCCCCCGCGTCGGCGTCGCCGTGCCGCTCGATCGGCGTTGCGAAGCGCTCCTTGAACTGATTGGCGCTTCCCAGCAGCGCCGGGTTCGCGAAGTCCATCAGCGACCACAGGTCCGCCAACCGGTTCTCCACCGGGGTTCCGGTGACGGCGAGCCGGTGCGGCGCCGGGATCGACCGAGCCGCCTGCGCCGCCTTGGTGGCGGCGTTCTTCACCGCCTGGGCCTCGTCGAGGACCAGGCGACGCCAGGGTACGGCGCGCAGCGCCGCCGCATCCCGCGCCAGTAACGCGTACGTCGTCACGACCAGGTCACTGGCGGCGACCTCGCGCTCGAATGCCTTACCGCGGGCGCGTTCCGCGCCGTGGTGCACGTGCACCCTCAGCTTGGGCGCGAAGCGGGCTGCCTCACGCTGCCAGTTGCCGACTACCGACATGGGGCAGACCAGCAGCGTGGGTCGGGCGTCGGCGTCCCGCTCGGCGTCGCCCGCCATCAGGGCCAGCAGCTGCACCGTCTTGCCCAGCCCCATGTCGTCGGCCAGCAGGCCCCCCAGCCCGATCGAGTGCAGAAACGCCAGCCAGGCCAGGCCCCGCTCCTGGTAGGGCCGCAGCCGTCCGGTGAAGCCGGCTGGCACCGGCACCGACTGCACGCGCACCGCCCCGTCCCCGGCGAGCAGGTCGCCGAGCCAGCCGTCCGCGTCCACCCCGACCAGGGGCAACCCGCCGGGGCCCTCCGCGCCGCCGGCGACCATGCCCAACAGCTCGACCGCGCTCGCGCGGCTGGTCGCGCCCCGCCGGCCGCGCTGCACGAACGCGCGCGCCCGAGCCAGCCGCTCCGAGTCGACCGCGACCCACTGGCCCCGCACCCGCACCAGCGGCTGCTGCGCGGCCACCAGGTCGTTGACCTCTGCGTCGGTGAGCGATTGCCCGCCCACCGCCAGCCGCCAGTCGAACTCCACCAGCCCGTCCTGCCCGATTCCGGCCGGGCCGGTGGTGGCGCCGGGCTGGCTCGGCGTGTGCGCGCGTAACCGGGCGCCGAGCCGCGCGGCCGGCGTGGTCCACCAGCCGGGCAGCAGGACACCGAAGCCCGCGGCCACCAGCAGTGGTGCCGCCTCGGCCAGGAACTCGTGCGCGCCCGCGGTATCCAGCGACAGGACAGCCGGCCGCGCGCTGCGTAGCGGCTGCTCCAGCCGCGGGTAGAGGCGGACGGCACGCCCAAGCTCGGCCAGGAGCCGCTCCTGCGGGTCGGGCACGTGCCGCGCCAGCGCGCGCAGGCCGCCCCGGGCCGCCCAGATCCGGTCGGCCGCCACGATCAGGCTGGGCTCATCGCTCGCCTGCAGGGCCAGCTCCAGGCGCCACCGGGCGTCCGCCCGGGATGGCGCCGGCTGGCTCCCCGTTCTCTCCGGCGTCGGCGGGTCCTCGGCCACCGGCTCCTCCGCCGGTTCGACCAGCCGGAAGCACGCGCGCACGGCCCCGGTCGCGGTCGCCTCCCGCTGCCAGTCGGCCAGCGCCGCCTCGAGGGTCGCCAGTTCGGCCGCCGTCGCCGGGAACGTGGGATCGGAAGCGGTCAGGGCCTGACGCCAGCGCCCCGGCACGGTGCGCGCGGCGGCTTGCGTCCGGCCGCCGGCCGCCTTCGCGGCGGTGCCAACCCGCGCGCGGACGGCGGCGTCCACCAGGGCATCCACGGTGATGGCCACCTGAAACCGGGCCGGCCCCGGGTCGCCGGCGCGGCAGGCCGCCGGCAGGAGTACGGCGGCCGCCCGCAGCCAAGCGGCATCTGCTCCCGTTACCACCGGGTGCCACAGCGCGACTCCCACGCCCCGGCCACCCGTCCGCACCGACGGCAGCACCCGCCCCCGCTCGACCAGGCCCTCGGCGAACGCCGCCAGCCGCGCCAGGTAGCGCAGCCCCACACCGGGCAGGACCGACGCCTCGGTCGTGGGTTCCGATCCCGCGGCCGGTCCCGGGCCGGTCAGAGCCGCCAGCGCCGCTGCTGCAGCCACATGCTCCAGCCGCACGGTGGGAACCCGCCACCGCGTCAGCGAGGACGGCGTTTCCGTGGTCATGGCCGCCGGATCGGACTCCCACCCAAACGGCTCGTCGGCCAACTCCGGAGACGCCACCGGGCCAGCCCCGGCATCGGGCAACGCCAGCACCGCCGGGTCCGGTGCGGCCGACCGGACGTTGCAGCCGGCATCGTGCAGCACCCGGAGCAGGTCGGTGGCCGACGCGGCGAATGGGTGGTCCAAGACCTTCGGACGCCGACCGGGCCGCCGTGGCGGCACCCGCGTTCGCCCGGAGTCCTCGGCCCACAACACCAGAGCGCCCGAGCCAACTCCCAGCGTCGTCGCCGACCACCAGCCGTGGACGACGATCACTCGCGCCTCCTTGAGCACACGGGCTGACTAACCGTTCCCGATCACCGGCCTACCGGCCGGCGTTGACCGGCGACAGGTCCGACCGCTGTCCCCAGGCCGCCCGGGCGCCGCTGTCGCCAATGCGGACGACAGTGACTCCCGCCCCGACCGCGCTGACGAACGCCAGCGCGGCGGCCAGCAGGGACAACGGACGCAGCCAGCTCCGCGGACCGGGCCGGCGGGCGCCAACCGGGAGCCGACCGACGAGCCAGCGCTCGGGTCGGCTCAACGGCTCGGGCGGAGCCGCCGCCGGGGCGACCGCCC
>Ga0209638_1000559_pt1 | contig 24463 bp, 16 predicted proteins | sample BarGraNGADG00211_FD_184490 | JGI IMG/M metagenome (GOLD analysis project Ga0209638, IMG submission 184490) | Arctic peat soil microbial communities from Barrow, Alaska - Barrow Graham LP Ref core NGADG0002-211 (SPAdes) (version 2) | ecosystem: Environmental > Terrestrial > Soil > Wetlands > Peat...
AGGGGTGTACGTCTGCCACTGCGGCGGCAACATCTCAGATGTGGTCGACGTAAAGTTGTTGGCCGAGCGGGCCGGGCGGTTGCCGGGCGTGGTCGTCTCCCGGACCCACACCTTCATGTGCTCCGATCCAGGCCAGGAATTGATCATCGAGGACATCAAGAGCCAGCAGCTCGACAGGGTGGTGGTGGCATCCTGCTCTCCCAGACTTCACGAGCTGACCTTCCGCAACGCCCTGCAGCGGGCGGGGCTGAACCCCTATCTGTACGAGCATGCCAACATCCGCGAGCAGGTTAGCTGGGTAACCCACGACCACCGCGCGGCCACGGACAAGGCATCGCTGCTGGTGGCGGCCGCCGTGGGCAAGGCGCGCCATCTCGAAGCGCTGGATCCGATCCAGGTGGACGCGCGGAGCCACGCCCTGGTGATCGGGGGCGGGGTCAGCGGACTCAAGGCCGCCGCCGACCTGTCTGCCCGGGGGATCGGGGTGACCCTTGTGGAGAAATCCCCCTTCCTTGGCGGACATATGTCACAGTTGGACAGGGTGTATCCGACCGGCGAGGAGGCACAGGCGTTGTTGACTCCGCTGATGGATAGCGTCCTGAGAGACCCGAACATCCTGGCGCTCACCAACGCCGAAGTGGTCTCCGCCACCGGCTACATCGGGAATTTCACGGTGCAGGTACGTCAGATGCCCAGGGGGGTGGCCGGCAATGATGTCGACCTGGAATCGGCAGCCACCTCATGCCCGGTGGAGGTGCCCGACGAGCATGAATATGGCCTCACCACCCGCAAGGCGATTTACCGGCCCTACGCTGAGAGCCGCCCATCCATCGCGGCCGTCGACTGGGAGTCCTGCACGCGGTGTGGCAAGTGCGCCGAGGCCGCCGGGCATGGAATCGACCTGGCCGCGGAGGCGACGAGCTTCACGGTGAACGCGGGCGTCATCGTCATGGCCACCGGCTTCGACCACTACGAGCCGGCCGCAGGCGAGTACGGCTACGGTGATTTGCCCGAGGTCGTCACTCTGCCCCAGTTGATTCGTCTGATGGCTCAGCAGCGGGGTGGGAAGCCCCAATTGAGCTGGCTGGGCCGGCCCGTTCGCCGCGTCGCCATGATCCACTGCGTGGGCAGCCGGCAGATCGACGGCATCCACGAGCCGAAGACGGGGGAGCCCCTCCATGAGTACTGCTCCCGGACCTGCTGCACGGCGACCCTCCAGGCGGCCAACGAGCTAAAGGAGCTGTTCCCGGGGATCGAGGTCTTTGACCTCTATCGCGACATTCGAACCTATGGGCGGGGTCACGAGGCTTACTACGAGGACGCCAGCCGCAAGGGGGTGCTCTTCTTCCGCTACGCGCCGGAGGAGTCTCCCACCGTGGAGCGAGCAGACGCCGAGAGCGGCTACCCCGTGCGGGTGAGGGTGAAGGACAAGCTCTCCTGGGACGAGGAGATCGAGATGCCGGTGGACCTGGTGGTACTGGCCGTGGGCATGGTCCCGCGGCCGGCCAGGGATCTGGTGGAGATGCTGAAGCTCCCCGTCGGATCCGACGGCTTCCTGCTGGAGGTACACCCCAAGCTACGACCCGTGGAGGTTGCCATCAACGGCATCCTGCTGGCGGGCACGGCTCAGGGCCCAAAGGATATCACCGAAAGTGCGGCCGCGGCCTCCGCCGCGGCGGTGAAGGGGGCGATTGCACTCTCCAGGGGCTTCGTGCAGCTGGATCCATTTGTGGCTGCGGTGGACCCGTCCAGATGCGATGGCTGCGGCGAGTGCGTCGGCGCCTGCGGATACGAGGGGACCATTGGCTTCGCGGAACAGGCCGGTTTGGAGGGGTTGCGGGCCGAGATCAACGGCGCGCTGTGCAAGGGGTGCGGCGCCTGTGTGGCGGCCTGCCCGAAGAAGGCCATAGAGCTCAAGGGGTGGACCCTGGAGCAGTTCGAGTCCATGGTGGATGCCCTGGTCTCCGACGAGGTGCTGGCGGTGGAGGTGGCGCGATGAGCGGCAAGGTGACGTCCACAGGGGTGCTGAAGCGGCTGCGGGAGCAGCGGGCCGGGGAGTTGCCCGCGCTGCAGGCCCGGTTGAAGGAGCAGATAAGGGTGACCAACGAGATCACCCGCCTGCTGAAGGATGGGCCCAGGACGGTGCCCGCACTGGCCGAGGCGGCCGGTATGCCGACTCAGACGGTCTTCTGGCAGCTGATGGCGTTGAAGAAGTACGGCAAGGTTGCCGAGGGCGAGCAGGATGGCGACTACTTCGAGTATCGACTGGTGGGCGAGGAAGGATGACAGTGCATCGATTGGATACGACCCTGGCGCGCGATCTGAAGAAGTTTGGCGCCTTCGACATCGACGCCTGCTTCAACTGCGGCAACTGCACGGCCGTCTGCAGCCACAGCTCCGACACGGCCCTCTTTCCGCGCAAGTTGATCCGTTTTGGCCAGCTGGGGATGCGGGATCGGCTGGTCTCCTCGCGGGAGGCGTGGCTCTGCTGGAACTGCCGCGACTGCTCTGATACTTGCCCCCGACAGGCCAGGCCCAGCGAGTACATGGAGTCGGTACGGCGGTACGCCATCGCGAACCTGGATCCCACCGGGATTTCGCGGCTGATGTACACCTCAACTCTGTTCGTAGTTGGGTTCGCCCTCTTGCTGGCGGCCCTCTTTGCAGGCGTGCTGCTGAGTCGCGCCGGCCAGCCCGCGGCGGCCTTCCTGGACCTGTTCGGCTTCATTCCGTTCGAGCTGATCCACGACCTGGGCGTCGTGGTGATGGCGGCGATCGGGCTGGTGGCCCTGATCAGCACGGTGAGGCTTGTGGGGCTACTGTCGAGGTCGATTGGGCCGGCAGACGGCGGATCCGAGCGGCCGGCTGCAACAGCAGGCTTTGCTGGAAGGGTTCTGTCCGCGGTTCGAGCGGTGATCGAGGAGATGGTGGGGCAGAAGCGCTTCAGGGCATGCGAGGTGGACGGCGAGAAGCCGTTCTACCTTCGGCCATGGTTTGTCCACTACACCATCATGTGGGGCTTCATCGGGCTCGGCGTTGCCACGGCCATCGACCTTCTGTTCAAGACTCCTGGGGATGTCGTTCCCCTCTGGTATCCGGCTCGCCTGCTGGGGACCGTCGCCGGGCTGGCGCTGATGTACGGATCGGCGATCACTATCGGCAGGAAGCTGCGGCCCCTGGATCGAACCCAGCCGCGGATGGGTCCCTCCGACTGGCTCTTTCTGGGGCTGCTGTTCCTGGTAGGTTTAACCGGTTTTGCCCTGGAGGCGATGGTGTACCTGCCTAGGGGAAGCGCGCTGGGCTACGGCATCTTCCTGACCCACGTTGTGCTGGCCATGGAGCTGCTGGTGCTGTTCCCCTTCAGCAAGTTCGCCCATGCCCTCTATCGGCCGCTGGCCTACGGGATCTATCGGTTCAGGACGGCATCGCCTGTAGCGGGTGTGGCCACCGAATACGTCGCAGAATAGGGCGGCATGCAACGAGTGTAGGGCACGTGACGGTAGCGAGCGTGCCGTCACGTTTGTGCCCCGCGGTCCCACGTGGCCACGACCAGCGGGCGGGTCTGAGACCTACCCGAGTCATGCGGCATTGGTCTTGTACGGAGGCCGCGGGTCTGCTATAGTTTCCCCCAGTTGACGACCTTCCCTTGGCGGGATGGGCTCGGCGCCTTTAATCCGGTCCTGTGAGGCTGGAAAGGAGAATGCACAATGTTGGCTTGTGATGTAATTCCCCTTGCGCGGCCGGGTGCGGCGCGAGAGGGATTTTTTGTGCCTGGCGTGGGAGAGAGATAGTGGACAGCAGCAAGACGATCATGGCGGCGGACGACGTTCGCAGGGCCCTCACCCGGATCGCCCACGAGATCGTGGAGTGGAACCAGGGCACCGATGGACTGGTGCTCGTGGGGCTGCGAACCAGGGGCATTCCTTTAGCGGAGCGGGTCGCGGCGCGCATCGAGGAGTTCGAGGCCACGTCCGTCCCGGTGGGGAAGCTGGATATCACTCTGTACAGGGACGACGTGGACACCCGCGGGCCGCTGCCGATTGGCCCAACCGACATACCGGTCGATATCACTGGCAAGCGGATCGTGTTGGTGGACGATGTCCTCTACACCGGGCGGACGATACGCGCCGCCATGGATGCTCTGATCGACTACGGCCGCCCCGGGGTGATCCGGCTGATGGTGCTGGTGGATCGTGGCCATCGGGAGCTTCCGATCAGGGCCGATTTCGTGGGAAAGAACCTGCCCACCGCGCGAGAAGAGGATGTGCACGTCCACCTGTTGGAGGTCGATGGGGTGGATGAGGTTCTGTTGACCAGGTAGTGAAAGGAGGTTGGCGATGGCGGAGACCGTAGGCGGTGCATACAGCAAGCCCGAGATCGCTGGCGAGATCCCGCTGGACCAGGTGGCGCGAGAGCCATTCCATCGCCAGCACGTTCTGGACCTGGACGATTTCTCCGCCGGGGAGATCCTGAGGGTGTTGGACACCGCCGACATCATGAAGGAGATCCTCCGGCGTCCCATTAAGAAGGTTCCGACTCTCCGTGGCAAGACCGTGGTCACCCTCTTCTACGAAGCCAGCACCCGCACCCGCGTTTCCTTCGAGACCGCGGCGAAGAACCTGGGTGCCGATACAGTGAGTGTCGCGGCCACCACCAGCAGCGTATCCAAAGGTGAGTCGCTGGTGGACACACTTTGCACGCTTCAGGCCCTGGGTGCCGATGCGGTGGTGATGCGCCACTCCTACTCCGGTGCCCCATACCTCGCCTCCCGGATCATCAAGGGCTCCGTCATCAACGCTGGCGACGGGTGGCACGCCCACCCAACGCAGGGGCTATTGGACGTGTATACCGTTCGGAATAAAATGGGCAGGGTCTCAGGCCTGAAGGTGGTGATCCTGGGCGACGTTCTCCACAGCCGGGTCGCTCGATCGGCAATATGGGCGATGACCAAGCTGGGGGCCGAGGTCACCGTGTGCGGCCCCGCGACCCTCCTCCCCTCCTGGTGGGTGCAGACCGCTGCCCAAAATGGCGGCCTCGTGATGCCAGGGTTGCGGCTCTCCTGCGACCTGGACCGAACCGTCGAGGGGGCGGACGTGGTGATGGCGCTGCGGCTCCAGATGGAGCGAATGCAGGCGGGGTTGCTGCCCAGCACGCGTGAGTACGTTCGCATGTTCCAGCTCAACTCGGCGCGTATGTCCAGGGCGAAGTCCGAGGCGCTGGTGATGCACCCCGGCCCGATGAACGAGGGTATCGAGATCGCTCCCGACGTTGCCCACGGCGACCAGTCGGTGGTGGAGGAGCAGGTGTCCAACGGTGTGGCCATTCGAATGGCGCTGCTCTATCTGTTGATCGGACCCAATGTGAACGTTCCGGTCGAGGGGGAGAGGCGATGAACGAGTTGTGGATTGTCAACGGTCGCTTGATTGATCCGAGCCAGGGGATCGACTCCCCGACCAACTTGAGGATCGTGGATGGGGTGGTGGCAGACCTTGGAAGGATTTCTCCTCCCGCGGGTCTCTCCTCCGACCAGTTGATCGACGCGGCTGGCAAGGTGGTCAGCCCGGGTTTCATCGATATCCACGTGCACCTTCGCCAGCCGGGCTACGAAGAGAAGGAGACCATCGCCACCGGCACCCGCGCCGCGGCGGCCGGGGGCTTCACCTCCGTATGTGCCATGCCCAACACCAAGCCCACCGTCGACACCCGCGGCGACGTGGAGTTCGTGCTGGGCATCGCCAGACGTGAGTCACCTATACGGGTATACACTACCGGCACAATAACCAAGGGGCAGAAGGGCGAGGAGCTCTCGGAACTCGGGGAGATGGCCGAGGCCGGGGCCGTGGCTTTCACGGACGACGGACACGTGGTGGAAAATCCCAACCTGATGCGGTACGCTCTGGAGTACTCGCGGATGCTCGGCAAACCCGTTGCCCAGCACTGCGAGGACCCGGAGCTAGTCGCCGATGGGTTCATGCACGAGGGGCGGATATCCGCCCTGCTGGGACTCAGGGGGATCCCTGCCGCGTCGGAAGAGTCCATAGTTGCTCGGGACATCGCTCTCTGCCGGCTCACCGGCGGGCATGTGCATTTCCAGCACGTGAGCACAGCCGGATCGGTAGAGCTGATCCAGGCGGCGAAGACGGAGGGGCTGCCGGTAACCGCCGAAGTGACTCCTCATCACCTGCTTCTTACCGAGGACTGGGTTGCCGGTGGGAAGTGGGCCTCCCCTACCGTGCTGGAGAAGTGGGGTAGAATTGCCACGGTCCCCTACGACACGAACACCCGCGTTGCCCCTCCGCTGCGGAGCGAGCAGGATGTCGACGCTCTGGTGTCGGCGTTGCGGGGTGGGGTGTTCGACGCTATAGCCACCGACCATGCCCCCCACACCATCGTGGACAAGCAGTGCGAGTACGGCATGGCGGCCAGCGGCATCTCGGGGCTGGAGACGGCGCTGGGGGCGATGATGTTGCTGGTTCACCGTGGCGATTTAGCTCTGGACACCATGATCCGATATCTTACCGTGGAGCCGGCACGCGCCATGAAGCTGCCCGGCGGAACCCTCCGCACTGGGTCTCCAGCCGATGTGACGATATTCGATCCGGACAGAGAATGGATAGTGGATCCGAAGAACTTCATCTCCATGGGCAAGAATAGCCCGCTGGCCGGCGTCGCCTTGAGAGGGAAAGTGACGGCCACGATCGTGGGCGGCAACTTAGTATTCAACGCGGATTAGGAGCCGGCATCATCCCTGATGCCGGCTGCCAACAAGCGCGGGCGACCCACCCGCGGACGTCGGGGTCAGGGATGTTACGCTAGCGGGTGCAGCGTCACGCCCGACTCCTAGAACGAAGTCCGGGAGGCGTAGGTGAGCGAGAAGCGCGCGATTCTGATACTTGAGGACGGCTCCACGTTCGTTGGGACCCCTTTCGGGGCGGGGGTGGATGCCGAGGGCGAAGTGGTGTTCAACACCTGTATGACCGGTTACCAGGAGGTTTGCACCGATCCCTCCTACCGAGGTCAGATGGTGGTGATGACCCACCCGCAGATCGGCAATTACGGCATCAGCCCCGTGGGGATGGAGTCCGTGCAGCCCTGGCTGGCGGCGCTGATCGTTCGAGACTACGCCCCCTACCACCATCACTGGCAGAGCCAGACCAGCCTCGGGGATTGGCTGGCGCAACGGGGAGCGCCGGGGATTCAGGGAATAGACACCCGCGCCCTCACCCGTGTGCTGCGAACCAAGGGCACCATGCGGGCAAGGCTGTTTCAGCGGGAGGCTCAGCCCGATGATCCGGAGCTGGAGAGGATGCTGGAGTCGGTGCAGCAGGTGCGCTCCCTCTCGGAGAAAGACCTGGTGTCAGAGGTGAGCGGCGCCGGAGCTAAGGCCGACGTGCTGCAGGTGGGACATCAGCTCTCCGGGCCCCACGTCGTGCTGCTGGACTGCGGCGTAAAGCACAACATCATTCGCTCCATGGTGCGCCGTGGGGCAAGGGTCACCAACGTTCACCACGCGGCCACCAAACGGGAGATCATGGACCTCAAACCGGACGGCATCCTGCTGTGCAACGGGCCGGGCGACCCCGCCCGCCTTTCGATGACCGTGGAGACGGTTCGGGGGTTGCTGCAGACCGGCCTGCCGATGATGGGCATCTGCCTCGGCCACCAGATCCTGGGGCGGGCGCTGGGTGCAACCACCAGCCGGCTCAAATTCGGCCACCACGGCGGCAACCACCCCGTGAAAGAGGTCGCCACCGGACGGGTCAACATAACATCTCAGAACCACGAGTTCCAGCTGGATGCCGGATCGATCCCGCCTGAGAGCGGCTTCTTTGTCAGCCACGTCAACCTTAACGACGGCTCCGTGGAGGGGCTGGCCCATCCCACGCTGCCGGTGTTCTCGGTCCAGTACCATCCAGAAGGGAGCCCCGGTCCCATGGATAACCAGTACCTGTTCGACCGCTTCGTGGAGATCCTCAAACATGGAAGATAGGCCGATCAAGAAGGTTCTGGTTATCGGCTCCGGGCCGATCGTCATCGGACAGGCCGCAGAGTTCGACTACGCGGGTACCCAGGCCTGCAAGGCGCTGCGGGAGGAGGGCGTCACCACCGTTCTGGTGAACTCCAACCCCGCCACCATCATGACAGATGATGAGATCGCGGACTTCATATACATAGAGCCTTTGACCGTCGAGGTGCTCGAGCGGGTGATCGAGCGGGAGCGGCCGGACGGCCTGCTGCCCACCCTGGGCGGACAGACCGGTCTCAACCTCGCCGTGGAGGTGGCCGACGCCGGGATCCTGGAGAAGTACGGCGTGCGGCTGCTCGGGACCCCCCTGGATACGATCAAGCGAGCCGAGGATCGGAAACTCTTCAAGGAGATGCTCCAGGAACTTGGCGAGCCGATCCCGGAGAGCGTAATCGCCACCTCCCTGGAGGAGGCCAGGACTTTCGCTCAAGAGATAGGCTTTCCACTGATAATCCGGCCGGCCTACACCCTTGGAGGGACCGGCGGTGGGGTCGCTGCGAAGGACGATGAGCTGGATAGAGTGGTCCAGGGGGGGCTGGATGCCAGCCCCATTCACCAGGTGCTGGTGGAGCGATCCCTGGTTGGTTGGAAAGAGATCGAGTACGAGGTGATGCGGGACGCGGCCGACAATTGCATCACCATCTGCAACATGGAGAACATCGACCCGATGGGGGTGCACACCGGCGACTCCATCGTGGTGGCACCCAGCCAGACGCTGTCCGACAAGGAGTACCAGATGCTCCGGTCGGCGTCGCTGAAGATCATCCGCGCACTGGGTATCCAGGGGGGCTGCAACGTCCAGTTCGGCCTGAACCCGAAGTCGCTGCAGTACTGCGTGATCGAGGTGAATCCCAGGGTCAGTCGCTCCTCTGCCCTGGCGTCCAAGGCCACCGGATACCCGATAGCCCGGGTGGCCGCCAAGATAGCCGTGGGCAAGACGCTGGATGAGATCCCCAACGAGGTGACCCAGCAGACCACGGCGGCCTTCGAGCCCACCCTGGACTACCTGGTGGTAAAGATCCCCCGCTGGCCCTTCGACAAGTTCCCCAGCGGCGACCGGACCATCGGCACGCAGATGAAGGCCACCGGCGAAGTAATGGCCATCGACCGCTCCTTCGAGGCGGCGCTGCAGAAGGCGGTACGCTCCCTGGAGCAGGGGAGCCGCAGCCTGCTGTGGGAGGACCCCTCGTGGAAAGAGGGGAACCCGAGCGAGGTGAGCGAGAAGCTGAGGGCGGCCATCTCCGTGCCCAATGATAACCGCCTCTGGGCTCTGATGGCCGCGCTGAGGCGGGAGATGTCGCCCGAGGAGATCTACCGAATCTCGGGGATCGATCCGTTCTTCCTATCCAAGCTGGCGCACCTGGTCGTCATGGAGCGGCGGCTTCTGGTGGATCGGCTTACTCCGGCTCTGATGGGAGAGGCGAAGCGGCTGGGCTTCTCGGATGCCCAGATTGGCACACTCGCCGACCTTCTGCCTGAACAGGTGAGGACGCTGCGGCAAGAGTGGGGGATCCGCCCCGTGTACAAGATGGTGGATACCTGCGCGGCGGAGTTCGCAGCGGCCACTCCCTACTTCTACAGTACCTACGAGCAGGAGAACGAGGCCGAGCCCCTCGAGGGGGAGGCCACTCTGGTCATCGGCTCCGGCCCCATCCGGATCGGCCAGGGCATCGAGTTCGACTACTGCAGCGTCCGTTCTGCGATGGAGCTGAGGGCGGCCAACGTGGGCTCCATCATGGTGAACAGCAACCCGGAGACGGTGAGCACGGACTTTGACTCCTCCTCCAGGCTCTACTTCGAACCTCTGGACGAGGAGAGCGTGAGGGATCTCCTGGAGAACGAGAGTCGCGACACCGGCGGCAGCGGCGACCTCAGCCAGTCGCCACGCGTGATCGTGCAGTTCGGTGGCCAGACGGCAATCAATCTTGCCGAGCCGCTGGAGAGGGCTGGTGCGCGGATCCAGGGGACCGGCCCCGAGGCTATCGACCTAGCGGAGGACCGCCGTCGCTTCGAGGACTTCTTGAACAAGCTGGGCGTACCTCAGCCGCCCGGTGCCGGCGTGACCAATCTTGAGGATGCCCTGAAGACCGCTGAGATAATCGGCTACCCGGTGCTGATCCGCCCGTCCTACGTGCTGGGCGGTCGCGCCATGGAGATCGTTCACAATGCCAGCGAGATGGTGCTCTGCACGTCGGCCGCGGTGGAGTTCTCCAGTGGCAAACCCTTTCTGATCGATAAGTATCTGGGAGGGAAGGAGGTGGAGGTCGACGCCATCGTCGATGGCGAGCAGGTGCTGATTCCGGGCATCATGCAGCATATCGAGCGGGCGGGCGTCCACTCCGGCGATAGCATGGCGGTCTATCCGGCCCTGGATTTGACGGTGCGGGAGACCGAGTCGATAGTGGACTACACTACCCGCATGGGGCTTGGCCTGGGCGTGCTGGGATTGATGAACGTTCAGTACGTGATCTTCGAGCGGGAGGTGTTCGTGCTGGAGGTGAACCCGCGGGCCAGCCGCACCGTGCCCTTCCTGAGTAAGGTAACCGGCGTTCCCATGGTGAAGGTGGCAACCCGGGTGATGCTGGGGGAGAGCCTGGCACAGCAGGGTTACCAGGGTGGTTTGTGGCCGGAGCGGGGCCTGGTGGCCGTTAAAGCGCCGGTCTTCTCCATGAGCAAGCTCTCCATGGTGGACACCTACCTGGGACCCGAGATGAAGTCTACTGGCGAGGTGATGGGTGTCGATCTCGATTTCTCGTCGGCACTGGCCAAAGCGCTCATCGCATCTGGTATGATGCTGCCGCCCACCGGGGCCCTGCTTTTCTCGGTTAGCGATCGGGACAAGCCGGAGGCGCTGGGGATCGCCCGCAAGTTCCACGAGCTGGGGTATGAGTTGTTTGCGACCGCGGGAACCGCGCGGCTGTTCGAGGCGGTCAAGCTCCCCGTGCAGGTGATCGCGAGCAAGTTGCAGGAGGGGTATCCCAACGTGGTCGACGTGATCCGCGAGGGGCGGGTACAGGGCGTCGTGAACACCATGTCTGGCGACAGGATCCCGCTGCGAGACGGCTTCGAGATCAGGCGGTCGGCTGCGGAGCACCGGGTGCCCTGCTTCACATCGCTGGACACGGCGCGAGCCGTGGCGGAGTCGCTGGCGTCCCGGGGCAAGGACTTCAACGTTTTGCCGCTGCGGGAGTACCGGGAGCATCCTGGCCGAATACGGCCCACGCACTGGAAGCGGCCGTGGGAGTGATGGCAGGGCGCGACCCCGCCCTGCGATTGGATAGGGGCGGGGTCCGCCTCTTAGCCAAACCGTGTGGAATGGCGAGTCCCCGGTAGGATTGGCAAACCTGGTAGGATTGGCAAACAATGAAGCTTGAGATTGGCGAGATCGTTGAGAACCGACAGATAACGTCGGACCTGTGGGACGTGATGCTGCGTGCGCCGCAGATTGCCCGGGAGGCAAAGCCCGGGCAATTTCTTCACGTTAGGGTTAGCAACGGCGTCGATCCACTGCTGCGGCGGCCGATGAGCTTCTATCGCATCGGCTCGGACACTGTCGATCTGTTGGTGAGGGACGCCGGCCGGGGGAGCAAAGCCATCATCGGCAAGGGCGTCGGCGATACGCTGGACCTGATGGGCCCGCTGGGAAACGGCTTCTCCATACACCCTACGAGCCGCCACCTGCTGATGATTGGGGGGGGTAGCGGCGTTGGCCCGCTTGTGGCTCTATCCGAGGTGGCCGTGTCCCAGGGGCTCTCCGTTGTTATGCTGCTGGGTTTCCGATCGGCCGACCGCGTGTACCCGAGCGAGCTGCTCTCGCCCGAGGTGGAGTACTATGTCGCCACCGATGACGGATCGGCCGGCCACCACGGCTTCGTCACAGATCTGGTGTCGGACTACCTCGGATGGGCCGATTCACTGTACGGCTGCGGCCCTCGCGCCATGTTTCTGTCGCTCCTGAAGGTAGCCCGCGGGGTCAATCTCCAGAAGTCGGTACAGCTCTCCATGGAGGAGAACATGGCCTGCGGGGTGGGGGCCTGCTTCGGCTGCGTGGTGGAGAACCGCCGCGGCGAGATGAAGAGCGTATGCCAGGATGGGCCGGTATTCGAAATGCGGGATCTGGTGTGGGGATGAGATGGCAGCTGACCTGTCCGTAGAGCTGGCGCCTGGAAAGAAGGAGGGGCTGCTGCTGCGAAACCCGGTGATGGTCGCCTCCGGCTGCTTCGGATGGGGCACGGAGTACTCGAGCCTCATCGACATTCAGCAGCTGGGAGCCATCCTGTCCAAGGGCACCACCCTTCGACCCCGCAAGGGGAACGAGATGCCCCGACTGGTGGAGACCCCGGCCGGGATGTTGAATGCCATCGGCCTCCAGAACATTGGGGTGCGCAAGGTGATCGCCGAGAAGGCACCGGTTTGGGCCACATGGCGGGTGCCGGTGCTGGTGAACGTGGCCGGCGAGGACGTGGATGAGTATTGCCGATGCGCCCAAATGCTGGATGGTGTCCAAGGCGTGGCCGGCATTGAGCTTAATGTGTCCTGCCCCAATGTGCGGGCCGGCGGCGCCGTCTTCGCCTGCGATCCCTATGCGGCGGCCGAGGTGACCGCCGCAGTGCGCCGCTGCACCACGCTACCGTTGATGGTGAAGCTCTCTCCTAACGTCGGAGACATCGTCGCCATTGCCCTGGCGGTGGAGGAGGCTGGGGCGGACTGCATCTCCCTCATCAACACTCTCGTGGGGATGAAGATTGACATAATCAAGCGCCGGCCGTACCTCGGGAACGTGACCGGCGGCCTCTCCGGGCCCGCGGTGCGACCGGTGGCCGTGCGGATGGTCTACCAGGTAGCCCAGGCGGTGAGCATCCCGGTGGTTGGGCTGGGTGGGATTGCCTCCACGGACGATGCACTAGAGTTCATAATGGCTGGGGCATCGGCCATCCAGGTAGGCACAGCCCTCTTCGTGGATCCTTCTCTCCCTCTCAGGATAGTGGAAGAATTGGCTAGTTTCCTTGAGCGGGGGGGGTTCTCCAGTATCGGAGAACTGGTGGGAGCAGCCAACTCGCATTTCAAAGGAGGCAGCAGTCTATGAGACTCGGCCCCAAGGCGCGGGTTCGACCCGCGGAAGAGTACTTTCAGATAGCCCACGACTTGGGCTTCAACTGGGTGGAGTTGGGGTGCGAGGCCCCTATCAACTTCCCCCGTATGTTCGAGGCCAAGCGCATTGCTGCGGTCAGGGATCTGAGCCAGAAGTACTGCATGGACTTTTCCGTCCACTCGGCTTCATTCGTGAACACCGCCGAGTTCACCCCAGGGATGCACGAAGCTTCGGTGGAGCATCTGCTGGAGTATGTCGAAGTGGCATCTAAGATGGGCGCGGATCACCTGGTTATCCACTGCGGCTTCCACTTCAGCCAGCTGATGGAGGCCACCTACGAAGGTCTTCTGGATTGCTTCAGGAAAGTCGTCGACGTCGCCGAGCGGAAGAAGGTTCCGCTTATGATCGAGAACATGAACCTACTGCCGGTGGAGGCGGAGATCCGCTACCTGGGCACCACGATTGAGGAGCTTCAGATCGTTTTCGATGCTATCCAGAGCTCATATCTTGGTCTCGCGCTAGACGTGGGTCACGCCAACCTATTCCCGGACGGCGTCTCATCCTTCATCGATGCCTTCGGTCCTCGCATCGGCGGCCTGCACCTTCACGACAACGATGGGGTGATAGATCGCCACTGGGCTATGGGTAGCGGGACGGTGGACTGGCCGGCGTTCTTCTCCAGGATGAAGGATATGGACTACCAGGGTGGATACACCATAGAGCTGAGCGATCCCGACGCGGTGCTGGCCAGCCGGAGCTATCTGAAGAGCATTGGGATAATTCAGTAGTAGTCAGTAGTCAGTAGTCAGTAGCCGGCAGAGCGACGCTACATCCATGCCGCCCGCGCTGCATCAGGCTTCGGTAGTCGATGGGTGGCGGCGCAGGTAGAGCACGCCCACCAGGGCTCCCACGACGCAAAGCCCCGCCTCTAGCGCCATGGTGGGGCGGATGCCCCAGCCCTCTGCAAGGGCTCCCGTGATGGCCCCGCCGATTGGGGTTGTGCCCGCGAACAGCAGCGTGTACAGGCTCAGGACGCGGCCCCGGTATTCCTCCTGGCTGTTGAGCTGGAGTACAGTGTTGGTGCTGGAAGAGTAGGTGGTGCTGAAAACACCGAGGACTATCAGTACTACCAGGGTTAGCGCATACCAGGGTGCCAGGGCAGCGCACAGTAGCAGGGCACCGAGTCCGAGGGCAGCGAGAATGAAGGTGCTGGGCGTAATGGTTGCCCGCGAGGCTGCCACGAGCGCCCCAACCAGGGACCCCACCCCCATCGCCGCGTTCATTGCCCCGAAGCCAACCGATCCCACGCCGAGGCCGTAGCGCGCTAGGAGTGGTAGGGTCACGCCGAAGTTGTAGCCGAAGGTGCCGACGAAGGCGAGTACTATCAGCGGCAGGGCCAGGCGGGGGCTTCGAGCTGAGTAGCGCAGGCCGTCGGCCAGCTGGCGCACTATTGACGCTCTGTTCGCCCGCTTGTGAGGGTGTAGTTTGCGGGCATCCATCAGTGCCAGCCCCGTCAGGACCGCCGTGAAGCTGAACGCGTTGGCCAGGAAGCACCAGCCCACTCCCCAGGTAGCGATCACCACGCCGGCAATGCCCGGCCCGATGATGCGGGCGCTGTTGAAGACCGACAGGTTGAGGGCAACCGCCGCCGGCAACTCCTCGCGGTTCACTATCTCGCCCACGAATGCCTGGCGAGTAGGCATCTCCAGGGCTGAGGCGATCCCAAGCCAGAGGGCAAGAAGGTAGACGTGCCAGAGCTGAATGGAGCCGCTGAGGGTCAGCGCTGCCAGGATGAAGGACTGGACCATCATAGCGGCCTGGACCGCGATCAAGAATCCTCGCTTGGGAACGCGGTCGGCGATCACTCCGGAGAACAGTGAGAGCACCAGCACCGGCCCAAACTGTAGGACGGTCACGGTGCCTAGAGCCAGCGGTGAGTTGGTCAGATCCAGCACGAGCCAGGACTGGGCGATCCGCTGCATCCACGTCCCGCACTGGGATCCCAATTGTCCGAAGAAGTACAGCCGGAAGTTGGGGTTGCGCAATGCCTGTCTTGGCCGCTGCATCCACAGGTTCGGGTTCAAAACAGACACACCGAAATGTGACAACTATTCCCCCTGAGAGTCGGGGCTCGCGAGTGGGCCTTTGTGGTGGCACTATTGCTTCGCGCGCCCGCCAGAAAAACGGCCAGCGCCGCCGGCCCATATGTCAGAGCGTGGCGGCGCTGTTGTGACCAGTTTAGGGCAAATGACGTTATTGTTACTACCCCCGATCGTCCGTGCTGGACGGCTGAAAGGCCGGCTTGGAGCGGCGCAGGAAGCCGAGCGGGTTCGGGTTTCCCAGCGCCATCTGGAGGTCGTCCAGGTAGGTGTAAACGCAAGGAACCAGAACCAGTGTCAGGAGGGTGGAGGAGATGACTCCTCCGATCACCACCACGGCCATGGGAGAGCGGGACTCGGCGCCGGCTTCCAGCTTTAGGGCCAGCGGGATCATGGCGGCGATGATGGTTGAGGTGGTCATCAGGATGGGCCGGAGACGCGTGCGACCCGACTCAATGATCGCCTCTGTCCTCTGGACACCCCTTGCCCTCAGGGTGTTGGTGTAGTCCACGAGCAGGATCGCGTTCTTGGCAACCAGGCCCATCAGCATGATCATTCCGATCATGGAGAAGATGTTCAGGGTATTGCCCGTCAATACGAGGCCGCCAAGGGCACCGATGAGTGAGACTGGCAGTGCGAGCATGATGGTGAGCGGCTGCAGCCATGACTCGTACAGTGCAACCAGTAGCATGTAGATCAGGATTACTGAGAGAGATAGGGCTCTAGACAACGCCGAGATCGCCAAATCCATCTGCCTGACGGAACCGCCTACCACGGCGGTATAACCCAACGGCATGTTCGCGTTCTTGAATGCCGCGCGCAGGTCGTTGGCCACGTCCCCCAGGGACCGGCCGTCCACCGTGGCGCTGAGGGATACGACTCGCTGCCGGCTGGAGTGGGATATTGTGAGCGGACTCGATCCATTTACCAGGTTGGTCACCTGACCCAGTTTGACTGTGGTTCCCGTACTGGTGATTATCGGGATCGTCTCCAGCTTCGCCAGATCGAGACGATCGGCGTCGTTGGCAACCATGGTAATGTCCATCTGATCGCGGTTGTCGGGCTGCAACTTGCCGGCCACCGAACCCTGGATCATAGAGCGCACGGTAGTGGAGACCACTTGGGCGGTTACGCCCGCGTCCGCCATCTTGCGCCTATCTATGACGGCGCGGACCTCTGGGATACCCGCAAAGTCGGGTGGACGGACGTCTACTATGCCGGGCGTTCCGCGCGTAATCTGCTCGACTTGGCCCGAGAGCTTCTGCAGCGTGTTGAGGTCCGCCCCCATCAGGTCGATCGAAATGCCGCCGCCGCCACCGCCTCCACCACCCATGCCCAGAGGGCTGGCAATGCTGGATCGCACGGTGGCGCCTGGGATGCCCTGTCCCATACTTCGGACTTGGTTCTGGATGTCGAAGACGGAGCGACCCCGCTGGCTCTTGTCCACCAACTGCACCGAGAAATTGGATCCACCGCCACCAAAGCCGCCTCCCCCGGTACTGCCGCGCACAGTTGTGAAGACGTTTTGCACCTCGGGCAGCTGAAGAATTTGGGACTCGAGCAGCCGCGAGGCGGTATTGGAAGCGTCCAGTGAGGTGCCGGTTGGAAGGCTTATGCTCACGTTCATCTGGTTGTCGTCCTCGGAGGGAGCGTATTCGACGCCCAGCACGTGTAGCGGGATGAGGGCAATAGCACCGGCGAAGGCCAGAATGGCGATAAGCACCACGAGTGGCCTCGCTCTCAGCGCCAGCCGGAGAAGGTTGGAGTATCCGCCCGCTACTCTATCGTAGTTGCGCTCCCACCACGTGGGGAACCAACCGAAGGGGTTCCGCGGTGATCCGCGATTCTCGCTCTCCCCATTCTCCTCCTTCATCCATCTGGACGCCAGCATTGGGGTAAGAGTGAAGGAGATGAACAGCGAGATCAGGGTGGCCGAGGCGATGGTGAGGCCATACTGCTGGAACAGCTGTCCGATCGAGCCCTGCATGAAAGCCACAGGTAGGTACACCACGACGTCAGTCAAGGTGATAGCCATGGCGGCCAACCCGATCTCGCTCCGGCCGTTCAGTGCTGCCTCCCGTCGGTGCTCGCCCATCTTGATGTGGCGGTGGATGTTCTCCAGGACCACGATGGAGTCGTCCACCAGGATGCCGATGGTGAGGGCCAGCGCCATCATGGAGATGGTGTTCAGCGTCATCCCGGTGGCGTACATCACCAGGAAGGTGGTGATGAGGGAAGTCGGGATGGCGAGGATGACTATGAGAGTGCTCCTCCATGCGTGGAGGAACAACAGAAGCACGAGACCGCACAGCACCACCGCCAGCCCCAGGTCTCTCTGTATAGCATCCAGGGCGGCCCGAGTGTAGCGGGAGGTATCGTTGCTGATGACCAGATTCATGCCGGGTGGCAGGGTGTTCTGGATGTCGGAGAGGGCGGACCGGATGTCGGTGACCACCTGAAGGCTGTTGCCCTCAGAGGTCTTGGTGATGCTGATGCCTACACTCTCCTGCCCATTCAACCTCTGATAGCTGCTCCGGTCTTTGAAACCCTCGTTTACGGTTGCCACGTCCCTGAGGTAGACCGTCCCGGCTGTCGTGTTGGCCACGATCAAGTTGCCGAGCTCATCCGCGCTCTGGAACAGCCCCTGCGAGCGGATATTCATCTGGGTGTTGCCGACGTTCAGGCTGCCGCCGGGCGTGTCGACGTTCTCGCGGGTCAAGGCCGCCGTGATGGTGGATGGGGCCACGCCAAATGCCTGCAGCTTGGTGTAGGAGACCGCAACGCGGACCTCCCTCACCAGACCACCGCCGATTGACACGTCCGCGACACCAGGCACGGACTGCAGCCTGGGCTGCACTGAGTCGGTGGCCAAACTGTACAGCTGATCGATGGGCATCTGGCCGGTCAGAGAAACATTCATAATCGGCTGTGCGTTTGGGTCGGCCTTGTTGACCACCGGGATGGACGCTTCCGTGGGCAGACTGTTGAGAATGGTGGCGACCTTTCGATCTACATCGACAGCGCCCTTGTCAGGGTCCCATCCCTCAACGAACTGGATCCGGACGTTACCCCTGCCCTCGCTCGAGTCTGAGTCCAAGGTGGAGATGCCTGAGATGCCGGATACCGCCTGTTCTATCGGTTTGACTACGAGATCCTCGACGTCCTGTGGCGCGGCGCCGGAAAACGAGACGGAGATATTGACGAAGGGCACGGACAGGGCTGGCATCCGGTCGACCTTCAGCAGCGTGAAGGAAACCGCACCCATGATTACCAGACCCAATATGAACATCAAAATCGTCAAGGGACGATTGATGGCGATTCGAGTCAGACCCATGCCTCATTCCTTCCTAGTTCGTCTTGCTGGGGGCATCCTGCCCCTGAGGCTGAGATTGGCCAGAGGGCTGGCCCGAGGTGCTGGGCAGCACGCGGACGGCGTCGCCGTCGTTCAGCCCGCTCAGTCCTACCACAACCACCTGCTCGTCCTTTTTGAGCCCGTCAATAATCTCGACCATTCCATCGGTCGGGATGCCCTGGACCACAGGGCGCAACTGCGCTTTTCCACCTGCTACCACGAACACGACATCCTTGCCGTTTCGCTGGACAACAGCGTCTCGCGAGACCAACAGCGCGTTGCTTCGCTGCTCTGCTGTTACCACGACCTCGGCGAACATCCCGGCCTTAAGCCTGTCGCTGGAGTCGTCTGGTGCGACTCGCATGACGAAAGTGTGGCTCTTGGAGTCGGCGGATGGGGAGATGCTCGTCACCTTTCCGGAGAAGCTTTCCCCAGGATAGGAGGGTACCGTGATGGAGGTTGACAGATCTGGCTTCAGCCTGTCCAGGCGGGATTCCTCTACCGATATCGGGATGCTCAAGTCTTTGCTGAAGACCGTCACTATCGGGGACGACGGAGAGACCAGGGCACCCGGCGACAGCAGCTTCTGGGTCACCACTCCATCAAAAGGAGTCACCAGGGTGGCGTCCGCAAGGGCGGACTTGGAGGAGTCGAGCGCCGCCTGAGCCACGTCCACGGCGGCCTGCGCGCTCTGGACGTCCTGCAAGGTGTAGGGCTGCTGCTTCAGCGCCAGGGCCTGCTGTGCCTGTGTCACGGCGGCCTGCGCGCTCTGGACATCCTGCTCGGTGTAGGGCTGCTGTTTCAGCGCCAGGGCCTGCTGTGCCTGTGTCACAGTGGCCTGGGATGTGGCAATATCGTAGTCCGTCGGGGATTTCAGCTGGGCGAGCTTCACTTCAGCCGCGGCCACATCCGACTTGGACTTGTCCATCAGGCTTTGCGCTGCCTGGACATCCTGGGGAAGTGGGCCCTTCTTCATCTGCTCTATCTTGGCCACGGCCGCGTTGTAGTTGGCCTGGGCCTGGTCGAGAGTAGCTTGAGCAGACTGCATGTCCGCGGGAAGAAAGCCGCCCTGCATCTGCTGCTGCTTCTGGACTGCAGCGTCGTAGGCGGCCTTGGCCGTATTATAGCTCTGTAGGGCGGCTGAGACGCTGGAGAAGCCGGAGGCCGCGAGGTTGCTGTTCCCTTTCGAATCGACTCCCTTTGCGGTCTGGTACTTGTCTTCGGCAGAGGTAACGCCCTGCTTCGCCTGGTCCACCGCTGCCTGTTGGGCTGCAAGGTCGGCCGTGGTGTTTCCGGCTTTCTTCTGGTCCAAGGCGACCTGGGCACTCTTGATGGCGGCCGCATAATTGTCCACGTCCTTCTGCGCAGTTGCCCACACGTCCGGCGTGGCACCGTTCTTCAGCTTATCCAACGCCGCGCTGTTGGAAGTCAGATCAGCCCTGGCCTTATCCAGTGTGGTCTGGGCTGTCTGTATATCAGAAGGGGAAGGGTTCATCAGTGCATCCAGCTTGGCCTGGGCGGAGTCCACGGCGGCCTGCGCCGAGGCCACATCCTCGGGCCTTCCACCGGCCATAACCGTCGCCAGCTTGGCCTGGGCGGAGTCCACGGCGGCTTGGGCCGAGGCCACATCCTCGGGCCTTCCACCGGTCATAACCGTCGCCAGCTTGGCCTGGGCGGACTTCAGGTTGGCCTGGGCCTGCTGGACGGAAAGTTGGAGCGTTGTTCTCTCCATAATTGCGACGGTGTCGCCGGCCTTAACCTGGCTGCCCACGTCCACCAGTAGGGTCTCCAACCGGCCGGAAGTCTTGGGGACGATGCTCACCTGCGAGCCGGATTCCAGCGTGCCGCTGTAGGTGAAGGTGAGCTTAACGTCGCCGGGCGTCACCGCGGCTGTGTTGACGACCTTGGCCGTCCCGCCGCCGGTTGCCCCGCCCTTCTGGGGAGCCTGACCCTGGTTGCCCCCTGCCTTCTGAGGCGCCGGTGTTCCGGCCGTGGGCTGGGCCTGAGGGGAAGTGCTGGCATTCGTGCCGGTACACCCCGCCGAGCCACCAACCGCTAGAATTAAAGTGCCCAATATGCAGATCAAGGTTTCCCGCCGCACAAGATGCTCCTTTCCAGGTTTCGTATTGGTCGATCGCGTGGAAGATACCAATGGCCATCCGTCTCGGACGTACCGCGGCGCCGAGGGCTCTCCCACGGCATCGCATTACTCTGGTGCCCTGCGGTTTCGCCGGGGACGCCGCTATAGGTTGATTGATCCTGTTGGATCTAGAAGCAAGAATTGGACCTAGAAGCAAGAAGTGAGATCACGCTAACCATCTTAAGTCGGATACTATACCCTACTCATCAATATTCTAGTTGTTAGGACCGTGTTTAAACTTTGATCGGCTTTCCACCCCCAGCTATTAGCTATGAGTCCTAGTCCAACGGTTTCCCCGCTGCCAGACCGAGTCTTTCCATTTCTGCCGCTCCTACGCCAAGAGCGGCAGTTAGCTGGCCGTTGATGGTTGACGATTGAAGGCTACGGTGAAGGTGGTGCCGCGGTCGGGGTCGCTCTCCACGGCGATATTTCCGCCGTGGGCGTGGACGATTTCCTGTGCTATAGCGAGCCCCAGTCCGCTTCCATCACCGGTTCGAGCCCTGGACTTATCTACCTGGTAGAAGCGCTCGAAGACGCGCGCCCTGTCTTCTGGTGGTATGTGGGACCCAGTATTGTGGACGCTGACGGTGGGCCCGGGGGCAGCGCGCTGAGGGCCGCCCTGCCCGTTTCCTGACGTTGGGCGGGGTTGGGGCACTGCCAACGTGACGGTAACCACACCTTCCTTAGGGGTGTGTCGAATGGCGTTGTCCAGAAGGTTTCCAAGTACCTCCTCCATGCGCCCTTCGTCTCCGACAAGCTTTACCGATTGGTCCGCCACCAGTCTGATGGTGACGGCAGACTGGTGTGCATGTTGGGTTGCGCGCCTGACACAGGTGCGCAACAGTTCGCGGAGATCCAGATCCGCTCGGTCTAAGGGTAGCTGCCCCGATTCGATCTTGGACAGCAGCAGCAGGTCCTCGACCATTCGGCGCATCCGCTCCGATTCCTCGTTGATGATCTGTCCTGCCTCGGAATACTCCGCTGGTGAACTGACGGTGCCGTCTACCATCGCCTGCGAGAACCCCTGCACCGAGGTGAGAGGGGTACGCAGCTCGTGGGACACGTTGGCCAGGAAGTCCTTCAGCGTCCGGTGGGAGATGTTCACCTGCTGAGCCATATTGTTGAAAGTCCTGGCAAGCCGGGCGATCTCGTCGCCACCCCGGACCTCGATATGTTGCTCATAGTTGCCCTTTGCCATCTCTTCGGCCGCCCTGGTCATCTGCACCACCGGCTTGGAGATGGAGCGGGAGATCATGAATGCCACCGCGATGGACACGATCATGGATACCAAAGCGGCAAATCCGAGCCGGGGTGCCAGTTCCAGCCAACTGGAGGTGAGGCTCTGCTCCGGCACGGCCAGCGCCACCAGGTATGAGGTGGATCTGGTGACGATGCGGTCGGAAGGCTGCGACCCCCGCTGCGGCTGGGGCGGGGCCTGAGCGACGATGAACACGAAGCCGGGACTGCCATTGCGGACGAAGGCCACCGTGGAGAGGGGGCTCGAATTGTCGCCAACGGGCCCCGGCGGCGGTACGGGGATCTGCTCGCCGCGGAGGCTATCGGAGGTATCATCTACCACGTGGCCGGCGGGGTCCACCAGCAGGATCCGGACGTTCATCTCGGTGGCCCGATCCTGAAGGAACAGGGCCATCTGATCCTGCGAGGCGCCGGAACGTTCAAGCAACCGGACCTGCCACGAGATAGGGAGTGCCAGGTCTGAAAGCTGGTTCAGCTTGATCTGCCGCTGATAGTCCCTCATCAGGTAGACGAAGGCGGTGCCGGCCAGCATGAGGCACAGCAGGATTACCAGGCTGTAGGTCGCTACCAGCTTGAGCCTAAGGCTGGTGAACACCGTCTTTCTCCCCGTCGGTGGACACCACCATCTTGTAGCCGACTCCCCAAATGGTCTGTATGCGGGCGTTAGCGCTTCCGGAGATCTTGTCCCGAAGCCAGGTGACGTGAACGTCTATGGTGCGGGTGTCGCCCACGTAGTCGTAGCCCCACACCGTGTTGAGCAGCCGCTCCCGATCCAGAACCACCCCCAACTGTTTGACGAAGGCAGAGAGGAGGTCGAACTCCTTTGCCCTCAGGGTGATGGGGCTTCCAGCTACGGTGACCTCTCGACGGTCCAGATCAATCTGGATGTCGCCCGCCTCCAGCTGTCGTGTGGTGCGCTCCGCGGCCTGGTACCGGCGGAGCACGGCCTTGACCCTGGCTACCAGCTCACGCGGGTTGAACGGCTTGGTCACATAGTCGTCGGCGCCCAGTTCCAGGCCGATGATCTTGTCCACGTCGTCACTCCGAGCAGTGAGGATGATGATCGGTATGTCGCTCTCCTTCCGGAGACGGCGGCACACCTCCCAGCCATCCATCTCCGGCATCATCAGGTCCAGCACTACCAGGTCGGGATGGCGGGACTTCACCTTCTCAAGCGCCTCCACGCCATTGTAGGCAGCCTCTACCGCGTAGCCTTCGCTGCTCAGATAGAGCCTGGCCAGTTGTACGATATTGCGTTCGTCGTCCACCACCAGGACGGTGCCGTTTGCCATAAGCGGTTCGTTCCTCACGGCCCTCTGTTCTTTGTTCTGTCTAATAAATGATACCACGATAAGCTCCCGGGGTCCCCACATTCCCCGATGGTTCTAGTCGCTTCAGTTGTTCTTAGCCGGTGTGGCCGGAGTGGCCCCTGGATTGGCCTCCGGAGTTGCCTGCGGATTGGCCGCGGGGGATGCCCGGTTGCCCTGGTTGCCGGCCAGCCTCATCTGGATTGCGGATGCGGCGAAGGTACCATCCGATCCAGCCTGCCCGACCAGCGAGACACTCTGTCCCACCGTGACGTCGTCAGCGCTGCCGTCCACCGTCTTCTGGATCTTGGCCGCGCTCACATTGACCTTGGTGTCTCCCTGGGGACCCGACACCGTCAGCGTGTCGCCGGTAAGGGCGGAAACGGTGCCCATCACCGGCCTGGCACCCTGATTCTGGCCCTGCTGCCCCTGTCCTTGGGCTTGACCCTGGGCCTGTTGGCCCTGTCCCTGCGCGCCAGTCTGGTTGGCGCCGCGTCCCTGCCCGCCGGTCTGGGCTACCGCGTCGGCGGGCAGGATCTGGATCGAGTTAGCGGTAACCGTGCCGTCCGAGCCCGGCTGGCCCACTACCACCACCGTCGTACCGGGTTTCAGGTCGTCGGCGGCACCGTCCACGGTCTTCTGCACCTTCACCCCGGTCAGCTTCACCTTCAGATCACCCTGTTGGGTCTTGACCGTCGCCGTGTCGCCCTCTTTGGCAGAGACGGTGCCGAAGGACCCCGCTCCCCCCTGCCCCTGTCCGGAAGCCGCTCCGGCAGTTGCGCCCGCACCGCTGCCAGATTGGCTGCCGCTCTGGCCGAACTGCCCACTTGCCTGGACCACCGGCACGGGAGGAGGAGTCGTCTTCGAAGCCAGTAAGGCACCGAGGCCCAGCCCCGCCACCACTGCGCCTAACATCAGACCCACGTAGCCTTTGTTCAATGCAATACCTCGAAAATGGACTCGCCGCATGATTGCAGCGCTCTTGCGCGTCGGTATTATTCTGGACTACCGTTACTAAGCAACTGTTGCGAGGTCGTTAAATAAGTGTAAAAAGGGACGGTCTCACACAAAGCGGTCGGTATCGCCACTATCCTGACTCCCTCGGCCGCTTTGGTGACCTGGCGGGTAGCTATTCGGTCCCCTCTTCCCGCTCAGAAGTGGGGCTTTCGGGGGTACATCTCGGTGGGATC
>Ga0209638_1000561_pt1 | contig 24393 bp, 20 predicted proteins | sample BarGraNGADG00211_FD_184490 | JGI IMG/M metagenome (GOLD analysis project Ga0209638, IMG submission 184490) | Arctic peat soil microbial communities from Barrow, Alaska - Barrow Graham LP Ref core NGADG0002-211 (SPAdes) (version 2) | ecosystem: Environmental > Terrestrial > Soil > Wetlands > Peat...
CACAGTCAAAGCGAACGATACACTCAGCACGATTGCATCAGCATATGCTGTCTCAGTGACTGCCATTAAAGAGTGGAACGGGTTGAGCACCGACACGGCCATGCTCGATACTGTCCTGATCATCCCGCTGTGCATGCGCGACGCCACCCCGGGGCCAAGCCCCACTCCAACCACCCCGCCTCCTTATCCGGCGCCCAACCTGCTCCTGCCAGCCAACGGTGAAATGTTCACCCTGGCGGCAGACAGCGTAACATTACAATGGGCATCTGTTGGCGCCCTGCGCGATAACGAGCGCTACCAGGTGATCGTGCAAGTCCTAACGGGGGGGACCGGGCATAAATTAACGGAATATGTAACCGATACCAAGTTCATCGTCCCGGTGACCTTCCGCCCGCAGGATAACAGCATCCTGCTCTGGTGGGTGGTCACCGTTCGCCAGAGCGGCACCGATGACCAGGGAAATCCGATCTGGTCAAGTGCAGGGGCGGCATCTGAGATGCGCGTCTTTGGGTGGAGTGGTGCCGGGCCGATCGCCACACCGACCAAATAATACCCGGTCTACAGGAAACCCTTCCCCGCGAGTCTCCTCGCGGGGATTTTTTTCCTAGAATCATGGATTTCCGGAGTAATATATGACCAAGTCAGCTCTCAACGTGCGCGATTACAATCGATATGCCTGGAATCACCAGGTGGATAAAAAAAATAAATTTACAATCCCCGTGAACTCCAAAACCGTGGATTCCGCTCGAAAAGGCGAATTTAGTGTTCTGCTAACCGAGACCAAACCAGTTCCAAAAGAATGGTTCCCATCCTTCCGGGGACTGGATCTGCTCGGCCTGGCTTGCGGCGGAGGGCAACAAGGACCTGTGTTTGCTGCTCTTGGAGCCAATGTAACCATTTTTGACAACTCCCCGTCACAGCTGGAGCGTGACCGGCAGGTAGCCGACCGCGAAGGATTGACGATCTGCACCGTCGAAGGGGATATGCGCGACCTGTCCGTTTTTCCTGACGAAAGTTTCGACCTGGTCTTCCACCCAGTTTCCAATGTCTTTTGCCCAGAAGTGCGCCCCGTATGGAAGGAGTCTTTCCGGGTTTTGAGACCAGGCGGTTTACTGCTTGCCGGGTTTGCCAACCCGATATATTACATGTTTGGCACGCATGCTGACGAACAGGAGACCCTGCAAGTGAGATATGCCATTCCTTATTCCGACCTAAATGACATGGAACCCGAGGAGTTGGACATCTGCATTGAAGAAGGCATCCCGCTCGAATTTGGCCACAGCCTCACCGATCTGATCGCCGGTCAGACCGACGCAGGGTTTGCCATTACCGGATTCTTCGAAGATATCTGCCCGGATTCGCAACTAAGCAAATACCACCCGGCTTACATTGCGACGCGTGCAGTCAGGAAATAAAGGAGGTTAGAAATGAAGTTGATTACCGAAGAAAAACGCATTGCCTTGGTGGCGCATGATAACAAAAAATTAGACCTACTCGATTGGGCGCGTTTTAACCGTGAGACCTTGTCTCGACATTTATTGTATGCAACAGGAACGACCGGAGATATGCTTGCAAAGGAATTGGACCTCTCGATCACCCGCTTCTTCTCCGGACCCCTGGGAGGTGACCAGCAGGTTGGCGCTGCCATTGCCAAGAGTACGGTGGATATGCTCATCTTCTTCTGGGACGCCCTCGAACCTCAGCCCCACGACCCCGATATCAAGGCCTTATTGCGCCTGGCCGTGTTATACAATATTCCGACTGCCTGCAACCGGTCCACGGCTGATTTTATTATCTCCTCCCCCCTCATGGCACAGGAGTATGAACGCCCCACCCCGGACCTGGAAAGGTACGCCTCAACCCGTCACCCGCTGGATTAACTAATATTCATCCATGCTGGTATGAGCCTGCCTGAATATACAGATCTTCCGAAATCCTGTGATTTCGGAAGATCTTTTTAATCGATTTCTTTATAATTTTTGGTGGCCGCTGGAAATGAATTATTTCTTCGCCAATTCTTCCAGCATTGCTGTTGTCAGGGATTTGGGTCGTTCAATGGGTTGACCCAGTGCACGAGCCCAAACCAGGTTTGGCATCACGCCCAGGGCACGCCCTACCCCAAACAACACCGTGTAGAAGTCAAACTCGCGGACACCGTAGTAATACTGCAGGGTGCCGGAGATGGCGTCCACGTTTGGAGCCGGGTTCTTGGCTTTGCCCTGTTCCCTGAGCACAGCCGGGACCACATCATATACAAGTTCCGCCAGGCGGATGAGGGTATCTTCAGGGAAACGAGCCTTGGCAAATTCGAGCTGAGCCGTAAAGCGGGGATCGGTAACTCGTAAAACCGCATGACCGTAGCCTGGAATGACCTTGCCGCCATTCAATGTGTCCCAGGCGAATTTGTATAAATCATCACGGGGCGGAACACCTCCAAACTTGTCGCGCACATCGATCAACCAGCCCAGGCATTCCTGGTTTGCAAGACCATGCAATGGTCCCGCCAGTCCGTTAAGACCTGCCGAGAAAGAGTAATATGCATCCGAGAGAGCCGAACCAGCCAGGTGCGTGGTGTGGGCGCTGACGTTACCTGACTCATGATCTGAGTGGAGGATGAAATAAAGGCGTGATAGTTCGGAATACCCCTTCTCGTCCTTTACGCCCAGCATTTTGGCAAAGTTGGCGCCATAATCCAGCTTTGGATCATAATTGGGTTCTTTTCCATCACCATATTTCAGCCGATAAATGAAGGCTGCAATCGACGGGAGCTTGGCAGTCAGGTCAAGCGCGTCTTCCAGGGTGGAATCCCAATACATGTCTTTCTTGACACCTTCATGGTAGGCTTTGGAAAATTTTGAACCGCTTTGCAACGCCAGTACCGCCTGGGAGAAAAGAACCATCGGGTGGGTGTCTTTCGGCATGGAGCGTAACATGGCAAATACGTGCGCCGGGACAACCGCCCGTTTTGCCCATTCGGCTTCCACTTCTTCGGCCTGAGCTTTGGTGGGTATTTCACCGATCAGCAGGAGATAAAACAACCCCCCGACATAGGGAATGGCTGCGCCGGCGGGCTTGGGAAGTTTTTCGAGTACCTCCGGGATGGACATGCCCCGGAATTTGATCCCGGTTGCCGGGTCCACAAAGGAGATATCAGTCACCATGGATTTAATGTCGCGCATCCCACCGTATACCTGGCCAATGGTAACCTGGTCGATAACAGTTTCGCCGTGCTCTTTAACCAGGGTCTTGACGCGCTCCCGCCAGGCAGGAAGTTGGGCTGATAATTTCTCGTGCAGAATCATTTTAGCCTCCGATTTCAGGATGTCGCTGCGAGGTTTCCCGCAATGGCACTAAAATTTAACCAGCGTTTCCATAACGCCGATACTTTCCTTGACTGCGGCAGCTGATTTTTCAAGCGCGGCTTTTTCGTCCGGGTCGAGTTTATATTCGATGACCTTTTCAAGACCGCCGCGTCCAAGCTGCACGGGTACGCCAAAGAACATATCCTTCAGACCATATTCGCCATTGAGAAATGCTGAGGCGGGAACGATCAGGTGCTTGTCCTTCAGGATGGCTTCAGCCATTTGAGCTACAGCGACCGAAGGCGCATAATAGGCTGACCCGGTTTTTAGCAGGCTAACGATCTCGCCGCCGCCTTTGCGCGTGCGGGTAACAATCGCATCCAGTTTTTCAGCTGGCAGGAATTCCCGCAAGGGTACACCGGCGATATTGGAGCGGCCAGTTAGAGGGACCATCTCGTCGCCATGACCACCGAGCACGTAGCAGTCAATGTTTTCCACACTGACGCCGGTCTCGAGCGCCACGAATGCGCGCATACGGGCCGAATCCAGGATGCCGGCCTGCCCAATGATGCGCTCACGCGGCAGTTTACCGATTTTCATTGCCAGGTACGCCATCGTATCCAGGGGGTTGGTCAATACGATTATTATGGCATCGGGTGAGAACTTGAGTGCGCTGGTGGTTGCATCTCCGACAATTTTGGCATTGGTTGTCAGAAGATCTTCCCGGCTCATCCCCGGCTTGCGTGGGATGCCGGCGGTGATGACAATAATATCCGACCCTTTGGTGGCTGCAAAATCGTTGCTCCCCACCACCGATACATCCTTGCCGATAATCGGCAGGGATTCCAACAGATCGAGAGCCTTGCCCTGGGGCATACCCTCGACAATATCCACCAGAACCAGGTCGGCGATTTCGCGCTCCGCCAGCCAATGAGCAGTGGTCGAACCGGTCATTCCGGCTCCGATAATGGAAATTTTTGCAGTCATTGTTCCTCCTTAGGCTAAGACTAGCAGATATATACTACAAAATAAATCTTATAGATGATAGTACTCTTTGTCACACTCTTCTCATATAAATATCTTAACAAATAAAGGCGGCAGATGGTCTGCCGCTCTATTGATTCATACAAAAATATCAGACCGTCTCCTGTTCGAGGAAGCGGGTGGCTTCCATGGCAGCGGCGGCACCCATCCCTGCCGAAGTAATGACCTGCTTGAACCAGGAGTCAGCCGATTCACCTGCTGCGAAAACTCCAGGAACACTCGTATGACCCCGGTGATTCACTTTAATATAACCATTTTCCATTTCCAGTTGATTGGCAAACATTTGTGTATTGGGGGTATGGCCGACAAATATGAATAAGCCATCTGTCTTGAACGAGTCAATTTCATTCGTCTTAATGTTTTTAATCTTTATCGATTCAACCTTCTCCCCGCCAATCACGTCAGTTACAGCTGTGTTCCAGACAACCTTGATCTTGGGATTGTCTTGGGCACGCTTCTGCAAAATCGCTCCGGCCCTGAAACCATCGCGCCGGTGGATGATAGTCACGGAGGTGGCATAGCGCGTCAGGAACAAACCTTCTTCAAGTGCGGAGTCGCCACCGCCAACCACCACGACTTTTTTATCTTTAAAAAACCATCCATCGCAGGTGGCACAATAGGACACGCCTCTGCCTGTCAGACCGGTTTCGCCCGGGATGTTAAGCAGGTTTGGGCTGGCTCCCGTGGAGATGATCAGCGTGTCGGCCAGGTATTCGGCATCATCTGTCACAATTTTAAAAGGCCGGGTGGATAGATCCACGCTTTGGGCAGAATCAAACTGGACTCGCGCTCCGAAACGTTCCGCCTGTTTCTGGAACAATTCGCCAAGTTCCACCCCCCCCACCCCTTCAGGAAAGCCTGGATAATTCTCTATTGTATTCGTAAGTGAGACCTGCCCGCCCAATTGAAGCCCGGTCAAGACTACCGGTTCAAGATCCGCGCGGGCGGCGTATAACGCTGCGGATAAACCCGCTGGTCCTGCTCCGAGGATCAGTACTTTCACGTGTTCAAGTATTAATTTAGCTTTGGAAGATTCGCTCATGTCAGTAATGACTCCCTTATTATTATAAATTAGATGCAACCAAACTGGTTAAGTTACGAGTTTCACACATCTGTTTTGTGTTTTAACCTGGCCTAAATAGAATTATTAATATTCACACGGAAAAGAATATCCTCGCTGCTGGATTTAAGGTATATGTGGCGAGAACTTGACATGGGCGAGGCCATCAAGGAAAAAATTGCCCGATCAAATATCGCGATATCCATCCAGGCATGTCCCTGTATTTGAGAAATCGCCTGAATATTATTTTGAGGTTAGTCTATTTCACTTTCAAGACCAACATTCAAGGAATTGGTTTTGTCGAAATTATTAAAGGATATAATCATCTTGTGGAAACCTTGCCACGATTGCAAACGTACGATGGGTCAACTTTTTTTATGCTTGCAAAGGTCAAATTTCCAGTTTGGTGTTAGAGTCATCAGAACTTGGTTCAAGACTTGCCTTCTGAATAACACAATAAGGAGAATTAAATGAAAATCCGGATTGTTTTATTTCTGTCAGTTCTTGTCCTATTGATGGTGGCATGCAACCTGGCGGGTGGCACTGGAAATACGCCGCAGGCGCAAGGCACCACCCCGCAAGGGAATAGAAACCAAGCGACTGGAAATGTGCCGGTCGGGACCCCACCGGCGGATCCGGTCAGCATCAACGATGGACTTGGCAGCCTGAACAGCTACCAGATGACCGTTATAATCAAATCCATCGGCCCAGACCCAGCGCAATCCAGCACAACAACAATTGAGACCCAGCGTTCCAAAGACCTGAATGCCTCTTACACTCATCTAACTATGTCTGCTATCGACGCAACCGGAGGCAATCCCAATAATACCGATAGCAATATCTACCGGATCGGCAATGATCAATGTTCTGGATCAGATCAAGATTGGACCTGGACCAGCATGGCTCCAAACGAGGCAGAAATGTTGGATATTATTACGAACATGCTGCGCATAACTCCCCTTATCGATACCCCCACATTCGTGGCTCAAGAGACGATGAACGGCATCCCCTCCAACCATTTTACATTTAAAGTTTCGGGACTTGGTGTTAGTTCAGGAGCCCAGGTAAATGCCGACCAGGGGGACTACTGGCTCGCGGTGGACGGACAATATATAGTCAAATACAACCTCGTTCTGGAAACAAGTATCGACCCAAAGACAAATGTGCTGCACGAGGAAATTTCCATCGAGTTGACCCAGGTTAACCAACCGATTTCGATAGCCTTCCCGCAAAGTTGCCTGGATGCTTCCCTGGCCACTCCGCAGCCTTAACCGCCCGAGGAAAGATTCGCACCCCTGTCTTTCCGCAATAGTTGATATTCAAGAAAAGAAAGATCCATTTCCACCAGGACAACGGAAAGAAGAATATTTGGGCGTCTTACTACTTTTTGATTCTATTCAATGTGATAACCAGGTGGCTAAATAACTGACCTATTTAATACCAGCCGTCTGAACGCCAACCCAAATCCGAAGCATTTCAGTTATAAAGTGCTTGGACTTTTCTCCTGGGGTGTGCTTGTTTTTTGCTTCGTCAGCCTTGTGGTGGCGCCGCGCCTTTTGTTGGATGTTGCGCGTGTTGTGGCTATTTACACGATGATCCGCTGGATCGCATTCACTTTTTTTTACCTGGCGGGAATGTATAAAATCAGGGGGTTAGAAAAGCGGGGCAATGCGACCCATTACCGGGATCTCGCCGGAAGTGAGATTGCCCGCCATAAGGCGGTTCATCACCTGGTAATTCTCCCAAATTTTAAGGAGCCACAGGATATTTTGAGCCGCACCTTGCAGTCACTGAGTGTGCAAGCTGATGCGATAAATTGCATCACGGTCGTATTGGGCATGGAAGCACGCGAGCCTGAGGCCAGGGAAAAGGTCGAAACCCTGATGGCGAAGTACAAAGGGAAGTTTTTTTGCTTGTTGGCCACATTTCACCCCGCCAATCTGACCGGTGAAGCACCTGGCAAAGCGATGAACGAGACCTGGGCAGCCCGCTGTGCCCGGCAGGAACTGATCGAAAATTTTGGCATTTCGCCAAGCCAGATCGTGGTGACAGTAGTAGATTCGGATTCGATACTCCACCCCAGGTATTTTACGGAGCTCACCCACCAGTTCGCAGCTGACCCTCGACGCTATTCACTGGTCTGGCAGGCTCCCATTCTCTCTGATAACGATATTTGGCGCACCAGCCCTATAATTCGGCTGATGACCTTTTACACCAATGCGATCACCTGCGGCGATTACTTCAATTCCTGGGAAGCTAAATTCCCCTATAGCACCTACTCGCTCAGCTTGAATTTGCTGGAAGATGTGAATTACTGGGATCCCACCGTCATCGCTGAGGATGTTAACATCTTCATGCGAGCTTTTTTTATAAAAGGCGGGGAGGTCTTCCTCCAGCGCATCTACCTACCGGTACACAGCAACCCTGTTTACGGGGCAAACCTGTGGCACGCCATCGGCATCTTTTATAATCAAAAAGTTCGCCAGGGTTGGGGCGGCGCGGAAATCGCCTATCTGTTCCAGAAGTGGAATTATCCGCCGGGGGCACCGTTACTATATAAGCTTGGGCGGCTTTTAAAGCTTTTCCACGACCACTTATTCTTCTCCACCGCCGGCTTTATCGTCAGCCTGGGTACGGTGCTTTCGATCATAATCGATCACACTGCCATTATTACCTTTCCGCCGGCCAGTTTCAGTCCGCTGCTTTTCATTATCCTTAACTTGTTGGGCGGTTCTGCCCTGTTGGTGGTCTGGTTTGCCGAGAGAACGCGCCTTAGTCGGGGTTGGACAGACTGGAGCCTTAAAACCCTGGCGGGCGAGATCGTATCCTGGATATTTTTTCCGGTGCTGTTTTTCCTGCTTATGAACCTGCCAGGCCTTCAGGCTCAAACCGGGATGTTACTGGGACAGCCCAAACCCTTCAACCGCACACCAAAGGGGATCTATTCAAAAATTGGAGAGTAGCAGGCTGACCGAATTCGGTTCATATGGGGAGACCAAAATTGTCATTTTATTTTCTATTGAAAGTGGAATTTATTCAGAATGCAGCAGTTTAGCCAGGTTTAAATGACTCAGCCGCCAGGCTGGTAATAGGGTGCCGGCCAGGATGATCAAACCGAACCAGCCGAGGCCGGGGAGAAGGATTCCAGGCTCTACACGTGGAACGATAGTGAAGCTGGAGACAGTCAGACGTACGCTTATGGTAAAGGCCAGCGTGAACATGCCGCCCAGCAGGAGGCCGAGCAGGGTGATCCCGCCTGCCTGCACAAACAGATAGCCCATCAGCGATTGAGTGGAAAAACCGCAGGTGCGTAGGATGGCCATCTCGCGCCGGCGCAACCAGGCAAGACGCCAGAGAACATTGGCGAGAGCCAGGGATGCAGCAATCCCCAAAGCCAGGGAAACAATATGCCACATGTTGAGCATGGGCTGGTACTGTGCGGCGATCAAGCGCAAGTCCTCGCCTTTTAGCGTTACGGAGAGACCCCCAGGTAGGTTCTCGCCATCGTGCAGGATGCCTTCATCTGGGATGATAAAAACGGATACATCCTGTCCCCATCCCAGCAGAGTCTGGGCGTCAGACAGCGATATCCATGCCTGGTTATCCATATATGTACCATTCTGAAAAATCCCTACGACGTTAAAATTTCGGCCTCGCAAGGAGATCACATCGCCTGTCTTGAGATGCTGCCTCTCAGCCAGAAGCATACCGACCATGGCAAATCGGGCGGGGTCACCAGGCTGCAAGCGACGCCCGGAGACCATGGAGAAGGTTTCCAGTCGAGTATATTGCTCCAGGTCGATGCCTCTCAGAAGTGTGGCATTCTGAATGGAAGTGCCCGTCAAGGCACGGATTTCCGGGATGATCATGCTGATCCCCATCCTGGAGAGTTGTTCTGCCACCTGGCTGGAGATCCGGCTGCCGGCGATGTCGCCCGCATTCTGGCTATCATGGACCACGAGCAGGTTGTGGGTTTTTTCATTGAACTCTGCTGCCAGACCGGCGCGATAGGTTTCCAGGAAAGCAGTCATTGCGGACGCGATGGCGATCGAGAGCGCCATGATCAATGCCAGGCGCCGATAACCAAACAAATCGAGCAGGCCAAGCCGTAAGGTGAACAGGAAGCCAGCCATGCTCATTTGCTTCCGTTCAGCGGGTTCAGCCCAGCCAGACGTCCGGATGTGAGCCAAACACCTAAAAAGGCAAAGAGGACTGCGAGTCCCAGACCGAAAAAACTGGAATATGCGGTCAATCTGAGGGTAAGAAAAATAAGGTCAACGGATGCCTGGGTCCGCTGGTGATTGATGAAAATAAAGGAGACCAACCACCCAAGACTATAAGCCGCCAGCGTAAGCACAAGGGCACGTGCAAATAGAAAACCCCGCAGTTTACTCAAAGGAAAACCGATCACGCGCAACGTCCCGATCTCGAAGCTGCGCTCGGTAAGACTCAGGCTGGTGGCATTGTATATTCCGAAAGTAATAGCCAGCAAAGAGACCAAGACCATCAGACCGCTAAGGATCAGCAGGTTCGTATTGGACTGGTTGTAGTCATTGGTGAATACGTTTTCGAGATAGACGGAGTAATCCGCAGAGATGCGGGGATCGGCCAGCAACTTGAGGCGGACGCTTTCAGGGTTCGCAGTAGATACAAGGACCAGGCAGCCCACCTGGAAGCCGTGCGATGTACCGAAGAGGTCCTGGCCTTCCGTGTACGTCATCCACAGGGAACCAAAAGCGTTTTCCGTGGAACGTACCAGTCCGGTCACCAGGAAATTTGTGCCATAGATATTCACAATGGAACCGATCTTCCAGGAAGCCTGTTGAGCCGCCCCTTCACTGACCACCACCTGCCGTGGGCCATCCGGCCAGTAACCCTGGATCAAAGTTAGGGCAAGGGCAGTGGGCATTTCTTCCAATGGCACGGCACGGACCTGCATGATACGCCCATCAATTGTCAAATGTCGAAAAATGATCGGAAAGGCGTGCTGGATTTGGTCTGGAGTGATCTCCATGGCAGTTTGCAGGACTGCATCTCCAAGTGAACTATCCATGGGGTCAATGGTATTTGCAGAAACGATCAGCAGGTTATTCGTGACCTGGGCCTGCCTGGTCAGGATCACAAAAGCCTGCGCAAGCGAGGCCAGCAGCAGGTAGCCAACCACAACCACCGCCAGGCTGATTATAGTCAGCAGGCTGCGCCAGCCATCGCTGATCAGATCCTTTATCACAAACCGAAATACGTCACTTAGTTTTGTCAATGTGGTTGGGTTGAATTTTTCCATCACGGAGTTCAATGACACGATCTGCATTTTCTGCAAGTCGCAGGTTATGGGTTGCGACGACAAAGGTGAGACCCATTTGTTTATTCAATTCGTGCATCAAGGCGATGATCGCTTGCGCGTTCAGGGAATCAAGATCCCCGGTGGGTTCATCAGCCAGGATTAACTCAGGCTCACTAATGATCGAACGGGCAATGGCAACACGCTGCTGCTCTCCCCCCGAGAGTTCCGAAGGACGGTGGTGCAACCGGTTTTCAAGTCCAATCCGAGTAAGGATCTGGACGGCTTTTACTTTAGCTTGCTTGAAAGCAATGCCTTTGGCCATTAATGGCATGGAGACATTTTCAACGGCATTCAACGAGGAGAGCAAGTTATAAAACTGAAAAACAAACCCGATGTGATCGCGCCGGAAGCGAGTTAGGCTTTCTTCGCTGGCAGTATCCAGTGCGAACCCATTCATGGTTATCGTTCCTGCTGTGGGATGATCAATCCCGCCAATCAAATTGAGCAGCGTGGATTTACCCCCTCCGCTCGGACCAAGAATGACCATAAATTCACCTTTTATTATTTCGAGGTCAATCCCACTCACAGCTTCGACAGATTCTGTCCCGCGATGATAAGTTTTATACAGTTGATGAATTGAGATCATTTTATCTTTTTCTTTGTTATTTTTCGCCTGTTGCGCTCATTAGTCAGGTAAAAATATATTCGGTGTTTCTTGTGGAAGGTGGTTCCTACTTCTTTAAATTCCTAAAAACTGAAATCAAGAAAAAGGATTCTGACAATATACGACATATGGTTATTTCTGGCTGTCATACTGTCCAACAATCCAATTACTGATTATCCGGTATTATACTTCCACCAGGTGCAGGTCCGACTCAACAATAAAGGTGCACCGTCTTACTTATGGATGAATTCAGCAGGTACTACTATCTCCGTGATCCCGAAGGTTGGGGACTTATAAGGGAATTGATGGGTATTTGGAGAATCCGTCGTTGAGACATTTTTCTGCATGATACCTTTTTTGATTTTAGGGATGACTTACGCCTTTGCTGCTGGCGTGCAACCCGGGCCATTCCTGACCTACTTGATTTCCCAAACGTTGACGAACGGCTGGCCTCGTACGGTCCCGGGCGCATTCGCTCCTTTGCTCAGCGACATCCCGATCATTGCATTGGTCCTGCATATCCTTAGCCGCATGCCCGCCTGGCTGGTCCAGTTGCTGCAACTTGCCGGCGGAGTTTTTCTGCTTTACCTCGATTTTGGCGCGTACAAGACCTGGCGGACCTTTAATACGGAGAAACCGGTTGGGAATAACACGATCCATCAAACGGTGCTAAAAGCTGCCCTGGTAAATTTGTTGAACCCGGCTCCTTACATTGGCTGGAGCCTTGTCATGGTCCCATTGCTGCTGAAAGGATGGCGTGAGGCACCGGCGAATGGCATCGCTCTGCTCGCAGGGTTTTACAGCATCCTGATCCTTGTCACGCTGGTAATTATGCTTTTATTTTCAGTCGCAAGGAAGACCGGGCCGCGCATTAACCGGAGCCTGGTGGGTCTTTCAGCAATCGCCCTGAGCATATTTGGGCTATACGAAATATGGTTGGGAATAAGATCCATCTTCATCTCCTGATCATTTAAGATCCGAAAATAAACTTCCCTTTCGGATATCTGCGAAAGGGAAGCTGCGTTTTAGGCGGTTTTCTCAGCTTCGGCGGTTCTTAACTTCTCGGCTGCCCGGAAATATTTAAGGTATCGCATGGAGTTGTCATCCCGTCCAAGGAGCATATCTGCCGCTTTAACTGTAGCACCAAGTTTTGCCGGATCGGTGATCGAACAAGTGGCACCCAACTGAATGGCAAGGGTCAGGAATGCCTGGTTGACGGTCGGGCGGTTAGGCAGACCGAAGGACACATTACTGGCACCCAGGTTGATGTTTACACCAAACTCCTTGCGCAATAAGTCCACGGTTTGAAGCGTGACCAGAGCTGCCTTGCTGTCAGATCCGACCGTGAGCACCAGTGGATCGATGATTATATCTTCGACCGGGATTCCCATCTTTGCTGCACGTTCGATGATCTTTTCAGCCACCGAGAGTCGTTCCTCAGGGGTCTTGGGAATGCCATTATCATCCATGGTCAAGCCAATGACCGCTGCGCCGCGGTCCTTGACAAGCGGAAGAACTGTGTCCAGCTTTTTTTCCTCTCCACTGACTGAATTGACCAGCGGTTTGCCTGGCGCGGCAGCCAGGCCGGCAGCCAAAACCTGCGGATTGGCCGAATCCAGACAAAACGGCACGTCCACAACCGAGACAAGCATTTCAACGAGTTTTTTAACCACCGCGACCTCATCCAGGCCCGGGACGCCTACGTTTATGTCCAAAACATCCGCCCCCCAGGCCACCTGGCTTTCGGCGAGTTGACGGGCGTAGTCCAGGTTGCCTTCAGACAATGCCGCCGCCAGCTTCTTGCGCCCGGTGGGATTGATCTTCTCGCCGATCATCACGAATGGGCGGTCAATCCCGATAATGACTTCCCTGGTTGCTGATCTCAGAATAGTGTGCATGATAGCTCCTTTATTGATAGTTTTTAATGGAAAAGAGAACAAAAGAAATTATTTGCGTTCTTTTCCACTTTTGTTTATTTTCCCGTTGCGCGCATGAACCTTAGCACAGTCTCCGCAAGGACAGCCGCGCCGACCGGCAGGCAGCTTTCAGCAAGGTCGAAATTCGGGTTATGCAGTTGGCAATGGAACTTTTCACTGCCAGTGCCCAAAGCAAACATTGCTCCGGGGGCAAGTTCCATAAAACAGCCAAAATCTTCCGCGCCCAATTCATCCTTCCACGGCAGTACATTTTGCCTACCGATCAGGTCGGCTGCCACCTTGGAATTTATCATCGGAGGCGTGCCAATTTCAAATTTCAGCTCATAATTCCCACCCAGGCTCCGGGTGATCTCAAAGGCGCGCCTGATCTCGGCATGGATCTGCTCCTGGACCCTTTTCTCGGTAAAGCGCAATGTACCGGTTAATTTTACCCGTTCCGGGATGACATTTTCCGTAAAGCCTCCATTGAGAGAACCTATGCTTATAACGGCCGGGTCAAATGGATCAATGCGACGTGAGATAATCCCATTGAGCGCCAGGATGACATGCGCGGCAAGGTAAAACGGGTCGATGGTCTGATGCGGGTGCGCACCATGCCCGCCTTTGCCAATGATCTCCGCGAACCAGGAATCCACTCCACCGGAGGCGGGTCCGGAATGGATGCGGATGGCTCCGGCTGGTGCGGTCGGGTCCACGTGCAGCGCGATGACCAGGTCCACTCCCTCCATCACACCCTCCTGGATCATGCGCGGCGCGCCGCTCAAGCCTTCTTCGTCGGTGACTTCTTCAGAAGGCTGCATTAAGAATCTATTCGTCCCTGGGAATTTTTCGCCAGCAATCAAGGTTGCTGCGCCGAGAGCCATGGCCATATGACCATCATGCCCGCAGGCGTGCATCACTCCGGAGTTTTGGGAGGCATATGGCACCTGGTTGGATTCCTGCAGGGGCAATGCATCCATGTCGGCGCGGATGGCAACGATCGGCTTCCCAACTCCGAGCTCAGCCACCACCCCGGTCCGCCCTAAGCCGCGCCTAACGCGATAGCCCAATTGCTCCAGAATTTCAGCCACTTTGGCAGATGTACGGGTTTCTTTGAAGCCAAGTTCCGGATGCATGTGGAAATCCCTGCGCCAGCTGCTCATTTGATCCAGGATCGCTCTTGCTTTTTCCAGCATATTCACCTGCCCGTTTTGAAATTTTAAAAATTATCGTCCGAAATTACTTAACCAATTCTATATCTGCAGCCTTCATCAATGCGTCCAATTCGCGCTCCTGGGCGGCTTCGAGCGGCGGGACCTGGTGTTCACGCAGGAGCTTTTCAGCCTCTGCCTGCGCCCGTTCGACGAAACCTAGTCTTCCCGCATTTTCCCATGCTTCCCAGGATCCCCGTTCGGCAAGCTTTGTTAAATAAACCTCGCCGGATCTGAGGTATTTCATGGTGTGCTTCTGACCGAGAAAATTGCGCGTGGATGACATGGCTGACGCGATCACATCCACCGCCAGTGCATCTGCGTCTGCGGCAATGCCTTTGCGGATACGATAAATACTCCCGGCAAATTCGTTATCGGCCACCATCTGGGCATATGATCCCATTACCCCCGCCTCCATTTCGCCAATGCCGGATAATTCATCCGCGCCTGCCAGGGCGGGAATGGCGGCGTTCAGGGCGCGTTCAAACCCATCCTGAGCGTCCAGCCCATGCGCATTGGTGGAAAATCCATAAACATTGACCGGCAGCCCATACCGATGTCCGATTTGTACTGTACCTGCGGAAGCCATCCCCATTTCGACTCCGCCCCAAACAGAAAGCCCGCTGCGAGGTTCCATCATCGCAAGGCGGCCGCAGTAAATGATCGGTAGGCCCGGGTGGACGAGTTCTGCCAGAACTAGTGCCGCCAAAACTTCTGCATTCTGTTGGGTAATGGCTCCGGAAATTGAGAACGGTGCAGTCGTGCCTGCGGTGGGACAAGGCAGCGGGGCAAAAGCGATTCCCTGGCGGGCGATTTCCATGATCGCCTCGGCCTCATGATCGGGTATGCTCAACGGGCTTACTGGAGAAAGCGACAAGGTCAACACTTCCGCGGGAGGACCGATCAGCTCTGCCATTTTTACTGCGTAGCGGACTTCGCCAGCAAACTGCACGCCCGGTCCCTGAAGTGGTTTTAGAGTATAGGCTAACGAATGCCGGTACATCGCCAGTGACATGACTCCACCCGGGACTTCTGTGGGGGTAAAGAAAGGAGTAATGGTGTGACAATTCTCAAGAGCGTCCAGCAGGCGGGTTGAGTCTTTTACGTCTTGAACTACAGCCAGGCGGCGTGTGCCTGACGCTGCGTCGTAAATTTGTGGAGCGCCACCCAGATTATGGAAATACAAGTTCCCTTCTCCAAGCGTCTTGACAGCCCCACCCCGCCCTCGAATGGTTGTTCTCTTCCCAGCCAGCGCAATGCAGCGCTCCACCAATTCGGGTGGGAGCAGGACCCGTGTCTCATGCACTTTGGCGCCGGCGTCAGTCAAAAGAGTGCGGCTTTTTGGCTCGGTCAGCACCACACCGGTCTCAGCCAGGATTCGCAGGGTTGCCTGGTGGATGGCTTCGATTTCGTTATCGTCCAGGATGGAAAGACGGATCATTTGGGATCTCCATAATTACCGACCAAAGCTGCTATTACACTTCAAGGATTTTCGTAGATTAATAATTATTTCTAATGACTAAAGTCGATACTACTTTTCGAGGTACTTCGCCAGAAAAGCCACGCGGCGCTGTTCAGAATCCAGGACGTTTTCCAGCTTTAGAAAAGCATGACCCTCGTCCTCGTAAACAACCAGCTCCACTTCCTTCCCCAAATTCTTCAATGCCTCATGCGCTTCAATCGAATCACTGACCGGGCAGCGTTGGTCCAGCCGGCCGGCGATCAATTGCACCGGGGCAGTCACCCGGTGAAGGAAGAAATATGGCGACCGGTCTACCCACAGGTCATGGTCATCTTCGGGGTTTCCAAAATTTTCGTAATCCCAATGCTGGAGGTCAGGGCGGATATATTTGTGATTGGTGAACCAATTGATAAAGGGTACAACCGCAGATCCGGCTGCCCAGAGGTGCGGATATTTCGTCAGGCAGGTCATGGTAAGGTACCCGCCATGGCTGCGCCCGGTGATCCCGATCTTTTCCGGGTCCGCCAGTCCATTTTGGAGCAGGAAATTTGCACCTGCCGCAACGTCATCATTGTCCACCCCCCCGAAATCGAACCGGCTGGCTTCCTGCCAGGCGCGCCCGTAACCGGTGGATCCGCGGTAATTGGGCACCAGCACAACCCAGCCCCGCGAGGCCATATGGGCCATCAGGGGATACCAGGTCATTTCAAAAAACCAATCCGGACCCCCATGAATTAGGATCGCGGCCGGACCGGTTTTCTGGACCTGCGGCTTGAATAGAAGGGCCGGGACAGGGGTGCCATCCATCCCTGGATAAAAGATTTCCTCTGGCATGGCGAAAGGGAAATCTGCCAAATCATCCGGCAGGGAATTGGTTAACTGGGTAAACGTCCCATCCGGGAGGGAGAGTGACCAAAGGTCATCCGGATGGCGCGGGTTATCGAAGGCAAAGACGATCCGGCAGCCATCTGGAGTAAATAGAGGCAGGTAATGGACCCCCTGCTCAAGCCGGTAAAGCTCTGCAGGGTTGCCAGGTTTCTGAACCGCCAGCCAGGATACTGTGCCGAGGTTGTAGATATATACCAGCCGGCTACCGTCAGGCGACCAGGCTGGAAACTGCTTCTCCCCGTTCCCATCCGTCAGCCATAATATTTGTTGAGTGGCAAGGTTGAAAATGCCAATATTATTGAATCCCTGGATATCTGATGTAAATGCCAACCGGGTGCCATCCGGTGACCAGCATGGCTGCCCGGCGTCAATCGGTCCATCAACATCAGAAATCCTGTACACTCCACTTCCATCCGCAGGATTAACTATATAAACGTTGAAATCAATCCCCCCCGCCTCCACCGACACCGCCAACTTCGATCCGTCGGGGGACCAGCGCACCTTCCAAGCCGGGTAGCCAGCATCCAGGACAATGCGTGCTTCCCCGCCCGCGGCAGGGATTACGTAAACATCAAACTGCCCGGATTCATCGGAAATATAGGCGATATATTTACCGTCCGGAGACCAGGAGAAATTTGCCTGCAACGAGCCTTTTGGATGCGGTGTCAGGTCTTGTTGTTCTCCGGTGGCAATATCCAGGACAATAAGGTGGTAGGCTTCGCCTCCATCAAAATCAACAGTGAAGGCCAGGTGCCGGCCGTCGGGAGAGTAGCGAGGGTTGAACTTCCCTCCGGATCCTTGTGAAATCAGATGCGGACTAGTTTTGCCCCCGCCCGCCTTTGAACCGGGACTGCCCAACAGCAAAAGCTCGTAGATCTCCCAGCGTCCCTCCGGATTCCAGGAAAAAGCCACGCGTTCACCATCAGGCGAAACGTCGAAGCCCATTTCCACTTCAACACATGGAACGCGCAACAAAACCCCAAGGTCAATCATGGCCTATTTTCCATTTCAGACTTTGTGACAGGCAACCCAATGGCTGGGCGCGGCAAGCCGCCATTCAGGGACTTCATCGCTGCATTGCTGGTCAGCCAGCGGGCAGCGCGGGTGGAAACGGCAGCCTGAGGGCGGGTTGATCGGGCTGGGCACATCCCCCGCCAGGATGATCCGGCGGCGGGCACGGTCCTTCCTGGGATCGGGGACCGGGACGGCAGAAAGCAACGCGATGGTATAGGGGTGGAGTGGATGCTCGTAAAGCTCATTTCGATCAGCCAATTCAGCCATCAAACCGAGATACATGACCGCCACCCGGTCGCAAATGTGTCTGACCATGCTGAGATCATGGGCGATAAAGAGGTAAGTTAAACCAAATCGGTCCTGCAAATCTTCGAGCAGGTTTACCACCTGAGCCTGGATGGAAACGTCCAATGCAGAAATGGGTTCGTCGCAAACAATAAATCTCGGGTCTGATGCCAGGGCGCGCGCCACGCCGATCCGTTGGCGCTGACCACCCGAGAATTCATGCGGAAACCGGTTGATGAGACGTCCACTTAATCCAACCAGCCCCATCAATTCCTGGACGCGTTCAACCCGTTCCGCTTCGGTTTTAAATAAATGATGGACACGCAATGGCTCGCTGACGATGGAATGGACCGTCCAGCGCGGGTTAAGCGAAGCATATGGATCTTGGAAAATCATCTGCGCAATGCGGCGCACCAGCAGCATTTCCCTGCCCTTGGCAGACCTCACGTTGTGTCCGTCGATCACAACTCCGCCAGCAGTCGCCGGATAAAGCCCGAGCAGTGTCCGCCCCGCGGTGGTCTTGCCGCAACCGCTTTCACCCACCAGTCCAAGAGTTTCCCCCTGGTCGATGGTGAACGAAATCCCATCCACAGCACGCACAGCGCCCACCTTGCGCTGGATGATGATCCCTCGCATGACCGGGAAATGTTTGGTGAGGTTTTCGACACTAACAAGAGGCTGAGTCCCGTTCATCTCGGCGCTCCGGTCTTTATGTCCACCCAGCAGGCAATGTTGTGATGGTTTTCCCCAACGGGAGTCAGGGGCGGGTTTTCAGTCTTGCAGCGTTCGATGGCAACCTCGCAGCGAGCTGAAAACGGACAACCATGTGGCTCCACCAGCAGACTGGGAGGCGCCCCGGGGATGGACTTGAGCCTGCGGTCGCGGCGGCGGTCAACACGCGGCAGGGCTCCCAACAAGGCGCTGGTGTAAGGATGGCAGGGATCTTCGTACAAGTCAATTACGCTGGCTTCTTCAACGATAAAACCTGCATACATAACCATGACCCGGTCGGCAATCCCGGCAACCACTCCCAGGTCATGCGTGATCCAGATGACTGCCATGTGGACCTGGTCCCGAATTTTTGTTACCAGTTCAACGATCTGGGCCTGGATGGTCACGTCCAACGCTGTGGTCGGTTCATCGGCTATCAGCAGGCTGGGATTGCATGCCAGCGCCATTGCGATCATCACCCTCTGGCGCATCCCGCCGGAGAACTGGTGGGGGTAATCTCCCAGGCGGTTGGACGGGTCCGAAATGCCGACCATTTCCAGCAACTCCACACTGCGTGCGTTGGCTGCTTTCTGATCCATTCCCATGTGCCTGCGTAACGACTCACTGATCTGCCGACCGATGCTTAACACCGGATTGAGGGACGTCATCGGGTCCTGGAAGACCATGGCTATTTCCTGTCCCCGAACTGCTTCCATTTCACTCTCGGATTTTTTTAGCAAATCCATACCACGGTAACAGGCTGTCCCCCCAGCGATCTCGCCCGGGGGAACCAGGATCAATTGCAGAACCGACATCATGCTGACCGATTTCCCGCAGCCGCTCTCCCCCACCACTGCCAGCGTTTCCCCTTCGTCTACGTGGAAGGAAATCCCGTTGACGGCATAAACCGTCCCTTCGGGGGTATGAAAACGGGTTTTCAGGTCTTTTACTTCGAGAAGGGTAGTCATGGGATCAGACCGTCCGGCTGCGCGGGTCCAGGGCGTCCCGCAGACCATCGCCCAGGAAATTGATGCTGAGCACTGTCAGCAGGATCAGCAAGGCCGGGAAGAACCACAGCCAGGGAGCTGTATCCAGGTAATTGTTGGCACCGTCAAGCATGTTTCCCCAAGTGGCGGTGGGGGGCTGTACACCGAGACCAAGAAAACTAATGTAAGCCTCAGAGAGAATGGCGTTTGCCACGCCCAGGGTGGCGGAGACGACAATGGGAGCCATGCTGTTGGGGAGAATATGCAGGAATATGATCCTCAGGTTGGAGGTTCCGGTTGCACGTGCAGCCAGGACAAATTCGTTCTCTTTTAGCGAGAGGAATTCCGCCCGGACAATGCGGGCGAGATACATCCAGGAAGTTCCACCGATAATAAGGATAATGAGGATCACGCTGCCGCTGAACGTCCGCCCGAAAACCGTGTAATCCGGGATCTTCCCACCGAGGAACTTCGCCATCACAATAAGGAGGAAAATTTCCGGGATATTCAACACGGCTTCGGTTATGCGCATCAGGATATTATCCAACGCGCCACCGTAGTAACCTGCCAGGGCGCCAACTACAACGCCCATCCCTGTCTCAACGATCACTGCGAACAATCCGATCAGGAGGGAGATCTGGCCTCCATATATCGTGCGGGCAAGGATGTCACGACCGATGGTATCCGTACCGAATGGGTGTGCCAATAATGGGGCGGTCAGGCGCAGAGTCGTATCATTGAAATTGGCGTATTTTTCCGAAACGAACAGGGCTCCGCCAAATGAATAGAAGAATAAAAACACCAAGACGACCGCCCCAAATATTGCCAGCTTATGCCTGCGGAAACGCCGCCAGGTCAATTCGCGCAGGCTGAGTGGAGGGGTCTCCAATTCGTCGGGAGCAAGGATAGGGATGCGGGCAGCATCTATGGCCATTGCACGTTTTTGTTATACGTCATAGCGAATACGCGGGTCGAGCCAGGCGTAGACCACATCCGTAATAATCTGGAAGACGACCACCGCAACAGCAATCAACATCAGGATCCCCATTACCACCGGCAGGTCACCGCGTGAGACCGAATCGAGGAAGAGACGCCCCATCCCCGGCCAGGCAAAAATACGTTCGGTAACCACGGCCCCGCCAAGCAGGAAGGGCAGGTCCAGTCCCACCACGGTTACGATGGGGAGTGAAGCATTCTTTAATGCATGAATAAAGACGATATCAGGACGCGGCAGGCCCTTCGACCTTGCCGTGCGGATATAATCCTGCCCCATCACTTCCAGCATGGTACTGCGGATATATCGGCTGTAGGAGGCAAAGCTGACGATCGACATGCTCGTTACGGGCAGGACCATGTGCAGCAATACTTGTCCGGCAGTCTTGCCTACCTGAGGGTCAAACATACCCACTGTTGGCAGGTACGGAAGTCCCCAGCGCTTGAATAGAACGGCAAATATATACATTGATAGAAGTGCAATGAAAAAGATCGGCATGGAATAACCGATGAATAGAACAGCAGTGATGAAGTGGTCAAAGGCGGAATATTGACGCAATGCAGAATAGATTCCAACCAGCAATGCCCCCAGGACGACAACAATTTCGGAAGCCAGCATCAGGATGAGGGTATTGGGCAATCGCTCCCCTATGACATCCAGGGTGGCCTTCCCGCGATTGACCAGCGAAGTACCAAAGTCGCCACGCAGGATCCCATGGCGGGTGCCGGCGGTCTCAGCCACACCGTCACCATCCAGGTCGGTTTTGGTCCAATCGTTCCCCACCAGCCAATAGATATATTGAACGTAGATCGGTTTATCCAGGCCCAATTGACGGGTCAGGCGCGCCCGGTCGTCGGGTCGGACCATAGAGCGCCCGCCCATGGTGGCAATCGGGTCGCCCATGTTCATCATCAACACGAACAATATTATGCTAATGATAAATAGTAGTGGGATTCCCTGCAAAAATCGTCGGATTATATAACGGGTCATGCTCTCCTGTGGGATGCAGGTGGATGGACCGGAACTCCGGTCCATCCACCTGGTTGCAGTATCGATTACTTGCTATTTATGTCCCACTCGGTGATATTAAAGAAAGGTGTTACGCCGGAGAATTTTACATTTAACAGGCGGGAACCTACCGCCCAAACATCCGGGTCCTGCCACAGGCCGAGCCAATAAACTTTGTCGTGGAAAATCTGGTTGATCTGCGAGATGGTTGCCTGGCGGGCAATGGGATCCACCTGGGAGGATTGCTGAGTGATCAACGCGTCCAGTTGGGGATCACAAGTGTAGAACCAGTTGCCGCCGGCAGGGTAATCTGCAGTCGGAATTTCACTGCAGAGCCAGTAGTATACATCTGGATCGGGGAAGCCTGAGGGTCCATCAGACCACTCCATGATATCGATCTGTCCCTTGGCGGCTGGTCCATCCTGGCTGAAGAATACATCATTTTCGTAAGTCTGGATTTCCACTTTGATCCCAATGGCTGCCAATTGCTGTTTGAACACTGCTTGCACTTCCTGGCGGATCTCCCGCACGGTGGTGCCATATGTCAGGACCAATTCCACACCATTCCGGTCGCGCACCCCATCACCGTTGCTGTCCACCCAGCCGGCCTGGTCAAGTAGTTTCTTTGCAGCTTCCGGGTCGTAAGTATAATTCTGCATAGGTGGATTGTTGTAATATGGGAGCGAATCCCAGTAGCTGGCCGGAACCTTGGTTTTACCCAACAGGAGGTCTCGGTTGATGGCTTCACGGTCAATCCCCATGGCAATCGCCTGGCGGACAGCCACATCGCGCAGACCCGGGTTCCCAATCTTATTCGAAGTGTCATCCAGGAAGAACAACCCTTCGTCATATCCTGAAGGCTGGGTCATAATATTGATCCCGGCTGTCTGTAACTTTGGAATATCGCTATAGGCAATGAAAGTCCCAAGATCTCCGTCGCCGGTCGTCAGAGCAGCCACCTGGGAGGCATCATCTGGAACGAAACGGATGAAAATCTCGTCAATTTTTGGTTTTGTGCCCCAGAAGTTGTCATTGACGGTGAAGCGGGCAAAACTCCCCGTTTCCCATTCGGCAAAATTATAGGGTCCGCAGCCGACGGTTGGTTTAAGGTTCCATTCGGCATTATCCAGCGTCCCTTGCGCATCAAAAACGGGCTGCAGGATATGGGCCGGAACAAGACCCTTCCACATCACGATCCAGGGCGCAAAGGGATCCTTGAAATGGATGATAACAGTTTTTGGATCGGGTGTTTCGACACTGGTCATCTTGTCGTATGGATATGCGGAGGCGACGGTATTCTTTGGGTCAATATGCATGGCCCAGGTAAAGCGGAAGTCTTCCGATGTCAATGGAGTATTATCCGACCATTTCAACCCGTCCTTCAAGTGCAGGGTAAAGGTCGTACCGTCCGCAGATATTCCACCGTTTTGAACGCTGGGGAGCTCCGTAACAAGATACGGGACAGGTTCGTTGTTCTGGTCGAATACCCAAGCCCAGCAGTTCCACAGTTGTTGGGTGACTGCGGAAAACCACATGTTGCTGTACATGGGATTTAAGGAATCAAAATCCTGGGTCCAAATGAAGGTGGCTACTTTTTTTGCAGCGACTGTCGTGGGCGGTACTGTCGGTGAGACTACCGGGGTATCCCCTGATGAAATCACGGTGACAACCGCGGGGGTACCTCCGCACCCACTCAGGATCATGCTCGCCGCCACCAAAATGGCGAAAAGCGTGTACGTAACAGATCTTTTTATCATCTCTTCCTCCTTGGTTAGAAAATGGGCCATCTTACTATTCATAATAGCAAAAATGCGCCACCAGAACAACTACCATTCGTTCTGATGACGCATGATGATTATTCCAATCGGGGTAGGGCATCCATGCCCGCTGTATGTGCCAGGGTTTCCACCATTGCCTTCAATTTGAGTTCCAGATCCGGAGGATAGTCCGGGCGCTGATAAGCTGCCAGCAGTTCCCGGGTTCGGATTTTTGCGCGCGCAAATGTATCCAGGCTGCCCGAAGCCTGCCAGCCGCGATTTGAATCGCGGTCGATCACTGCTGACGGCAGGTTTTGTTCTTTCGGGAATAAATCCCGCGTGATTTTTTGTTTGAGGAAATCACCTTTGAAGTTGATCCCCTCGAACATCGCCGTCGCCAGGGTTTCGGTGCGGACCTCGATCCCGGCCAGCAGACGCTGAGCCATGGCGATCCCTTCTGCATCCACGACCAACTTCTCAGGGCTTTGGCAAGCCAGGAAGTCAAGCATCCCCGCCCCTGAAATCATGTTGATGCCTGCCAGCGCGCCCACCAGTGCGGAAATCCCGCTTTCCATCCCTGCCTGGGCATCCACAATTTTGGTATCGGAAGCGCCAAGATAGGCATGGGTCGGGAGGTTAAGGGACTTGCCCACCTGGGCATAAGCTGCATCGATCATGGCCGTTTCGATTGCTCCCATGGGGGTAGTGCCGCGCCGCATGTCAAAAATTGCCGGTGCGCCTCCCCAGACGATGGGAGCCCCCGGGTTGGCAAGCTGGTGGATCGCAATTCCGCTCAAGCTTTCAGCT
>Ga0209638_1000563_pt1 | contig 24353 bp, 22 predicted proteins | sample BarGraNGADG00211_FD_184490 | JGI IMG/M metagenome (GOLD analysis project Ga0209638, IMG submission 184490) | Arctic peat soil microbial communities from Barrow, Alaska - Barrow Graham LP Ref core NGADG0002-211 (SPAdes) (version 2) | ecosystem: Environmental > Terrestrial > Soil > Wetlands > Peat...
CACCAAAACCCTTGGCTGTAAGGGGTTCCAGCCGACCAGGGCCACAACTCGACCTACCGATGACCTACCGGCCACCGTCCCGAGGATCGAGGTTAGTGACGTTTCCGCATCTGATCTGATCGAACTCTTTCGGGTGCCGGCGGCGGTACTGCTCGCACGCACGACAGGCTCGGCACGCTTTGGGACATCCTTCTGCCGCCATGATGACACCTGCTCACACTTCAGTTCCAACGACTCCATGATCCCACTACCCACGCTTCATTTCGTCAAAAATGAAACTAGTGCCAGGGATGTGAAGATGGGCGGCCTCGGGATCTACGTTCGGACGATACAGGCCGACTGGGCAGGCAAGTTGACCCGGTGGTCATTGGCATCAAGGTCACGCTCGGTGCTGAAGAGCACGGTGCCTGAGGTACACGGCAGCAGCTGTGCGTGGTCGGCCAGGTTAGCCAGCACATCGAACCCACCACGATGAACCACGATCCACTGGGCATCCTCGTCGAAGTCGACCCTGACCCCGTCGAGGCGCGGGTCTGCGAGATCTGAGTGCTCACGACGTAACCTCAGCAGGCTGCGGTAAAGCGCCAGGATCTCTGCGTGTTCGTCCTTATCCCGCTCGGACCAGCGCAGCTTGGCGCCGGTGAAGGCAGCCGGATCCTGTGGATCGACAACGTCGCCGATAGCCCAGCCGTGGTCTGCGAACTCCTCGATCCGCCCGCTGACGGTAGCCTTGGCCAGTTCAGCTTCCGGGTGAGAGGTGAAGAAAGGCCACGGAGTGCTGGCGGCCCATTCCTCACCCATCCAGAGCATCGGGGTGAACGGCGAGGTCATCAGCAGGGTGGCGCCAACCTTCAGCATTCCGGGTGGGGCGATGCGGGTCAGCCGGTCGCCGGCGGCTCGGTTGCCGACCTGGTCGTGGTTCTGAAGGCAAACGACGAACCGGTACCCCGGTGTGCGTTCGGTGTCCACCGGCTTGCCGTGATGGCGGCCTCGGAAGCTGGAGTAGGTCCCATCGTGGCAGAACGCCCGAGTCAGCACCTTGGCCAGCACCGAAAGCGACCCGAAGTCGCTGTAGTAGGCCTGTCTCTCCCCAGACAGCAACGCGTGCAATGCGTGATGAACGTCGTCGTCCCATTGACCGTCTAGACCGTAGCCACCCTCGGCACGGTCGGTGAACATGATCGGGTCGTTAAGGTCGGACTCGGCTATAAGGACCAGGGGTCGGCCCAGCTTAGCTGAAAGGACCTCGACGCGGGAGGACAGCTCGGCCAGCAGGTGGACGTCTGAGGTGTCCTGCAGTGCGTGCACCGCGTCCAGGCGTAGCGAGTCGACGTGGAACTCTGAGAGCCACATCATCGCGTTGGCCAGGATGTATTCGCGTACGGGTCCGGCCGATTCGCCGTCCAGGTTGAGCAGGTCACCCCATGTGTTGTGGCCGGTCTTGAGGTACGGACCAAAGCGCTGGAGGTAGTTGCCGGAAGCGCCGAGGTGGTTGTAGACAACGTCGAGCACCACTGCCAGTCCTGCGCCATGGCAGGCATCGACGAACCGTTTCAGACCGTCTGGACCGCCGTAGGCCTCGTGCACGGCATACCAGAGCACGCCGTCATAGCCCCAGTTCCATTCGCCGTTGAAGTCATTGACCGGCAGGATCTCCACATGGGTCACGCCCAGTTCAACCAGGTGGTCGAGTCGTTGGATCGCGGCGTCGAAAGTGCCGGCCCCGGTGAACGTGCCGATGTGTAGCTCGTAGATCACCGAGTCGGGAAGGCCGTGGCCCGGCCAGTTGGCATCGGTCCAGGCGAAGTCGTCGGCGTAGAACCGGCTCGGCTGGTGCACGCCACGGGGCTGGCGCCGGGATCGCGGGTCGGGCAGTACCTGCTCGTTGTCGTCCAACAGGAATCCGTAGTCGCGGCCCGGCAGTGCCTCCGCCACGTCTGCTCGCCACCAACCGCCACCGGCCGGTTGGAGGTCAATCGCCATCGTTGGGTCTGCGATGGGCGCGTCCGGTGCAGCAATCGTGACCTGCACCCGAGCGGCGTTGGGTGCCCAGACACTCACCTCGGGCATCAGGACTTCTCCCTCAGCAAGAGGGCGACCGGGTACTGGTCGAGAGCATCGGCCACCAACAGCTGCCGCGCATGACTGGCGCCGGTGAACACGTCGCGATACTGACCCGCAGGCAGGGGCAGAACCGCGCCGCCCCAGCCACCAGCCGCGGACAGACCGGCAGGCAGTCGGGTTGCCAGGGTGATCGCGCCACCCCGGTCGAAGGCAACCAGATGTTCCCGCATCGGCCCATCGATCCTCAACGGCGTGTAGCCGGTGAACAGCTCGGGGTGTTCGCGCCGCGCTCGCAGGGCACGACTGACCACCCACAGCTTGGCCAGAGCAGTGTCGTCCAGGACAGGCGGTTCGGTCAGGGCGACAAGGGCCGCGTGCCGGAAGGCGAAGTCCACTGGCCGCCGGTTGTCCGGGTCGACCATCGAGTCATCCCACAGCTCGCTGCCCTGGTACACGTCCGGTATCCCGGGCATGGTCAGCTGGATGACCTTCTGCGACAGTGAGTTAACCCAGCCGTGCGGTTCGATCCGGGCTGCTAGGGACGCGATCAGTTCGTGCATCTGCGGGTTGTCGTAGGCGGCGTCGACCGCGGCGTGCACCGCTGTCTCAAACGCCTCGTCCCGGTCGACCCAGCCAGTGCCGTCCGCTGCCTCCCGCATTGCCTTCTCGGCATACGCGTGCAGCCGGGCCCGTCTCGGGTCCTGGGTCCCGCCCGTGGATGGCAGCGCCGGCAGTGCGATGGCGGTCTGCCAGAGCAGATATCCGAATGCGGGGTTAGGTACCGGCCCCAGCGCCATCAGCTGTCGTGCGGTGTCGCCCCACTCATCGGGCAGCTCGGCCAGCACAGCAAGGCGGGCCCGGATGTCCTCGCCGCGTTTAGTGTCGTGGGTGGACAGGGTGGTCATGCCTGCCGGTGACGCCTCGGCCCGACGTTTCTGTGCACTGTGAAACTCGGCGATCCCGGAGCCGAAGATGCCCGGATACCCGCCAACCTCGTTTAGCCCGATGAACCGGGTGTAGCGGTAGTAGGCCGTGTCTTCCACCCCCTTGGCCATGATCGCGCCCGTCAGCTGCTGGAAGCGAACGCACAGCTCGTCAGACGGGTCGGTCAGCCGGGGAAGCATCGCCTCGATAGCAACGATCAGCTGCGGCTCGCGAAAGATCGCGCGCCGGACGGCTTGGGTGAGGTATTCCGCGCCGATCGGCAGGTAGGAGCGGTACACCGGAAACGCGATTGCGAGCTCGCCGAGGGCAGCCTGGGCGTCGTCGATCTCCGGGACGAGCCGGGCCAGCCGGCACACCTCGGCTTCCATGATGGTGGTGACAACCATCCGCTTGCCTTCGGCGACGTGCTGCTCGAAGTCGCGGCCGTCGCCGGTCAGATCGACGTACAGCTGGGTCATGGCGCCTTCAGCGGCAGGATCCAGCAGCACGGCGTTGACTTCGCACAGCGCGTCGTAGCCCGTCATCCCAGCCACCGGCCAGGCGGAGGGCAGCCGCTCGCCCGGCTCGGTGATCTTCTCCACCGTGATCCAGCAGTCCGGAACCGTATTCGCCAACCGGTCGAGGTATCCGCCCGGGTCGACGAGGCCATCTGGGTGATCGATGCGAAGGCCCGCCACGTCGTACTCGGACACCCATCTCAAGATCTCGGCGTGGGTTGCGTCGAACACCGCCGGGTCCTCGACCCGCAGACTGGCCAGCTCGGTCTCTGCGAAGAACCGGCGATAGTTCTGCGAAGTGTCCGCGTAGCGGAAGCTGACCAGCTGGTAGTGCTGCCTTGCGTGCACGGCGGCTGGGTCGCCCTGGCCAGTGCCGGGAGCGATGGGATACCGGTGTTCGTGGTAGTGCAGCTCCCCGTCCACGAGCGTGAGGTCGGTGGTTGGGTCGGCGTCATCACCGAGCACAGGGATGAGGATCCTGCCGGCGTTGATCTGCCAGTCGATGTCGAACCATCGGGCGAACGTCGAACTCTGGCCCAGTCGCAGCACGTCCCACCAAGGTCGGTTCTCTGCCGCAGCGGCTACGCCCATGTGATTGGGAACGATGTCGACAACCAGGCTCAGGCCGGCCCCGTGACAGGCCCGGGCCAGCGCAGCAAGCCCCGCATCGCCGCCCCGGTCAGGATCGACGACTCGGTGATCGACCACGTCATACCCATGGCTGGACCCGGTGGTCGATCGCAGCAGGGGAGAGACGTAAACCGCGCCAACCCCGAGCTCGGCGAGGTAACCGGTCACAGCTGCCGCGTCAAACAGGCTGAACTCCGCAGTGACCTGGAGCCGGTACGTGGCGCTCGGGCCAGCAGGACCGTTGGGACGGGGACTGCTCAGCCGTTGGCCTTCGGGAACCACTCATCCCCCTTTCGTGCCTGTGGTGTAGGACGTTCTCCTCGGCTGCCTGCGTCGCGAACTTCCCCGGCTGTGAGCGCCTCCGTTGTACAGGGTCACGCCGATGGCGGCAAGACCCACCTGGATGAAGAGCTCGAACCAGTCGATTCTGGTGGTGTTGGCGACCCCCAGCGTGACGGCGAGGAAGGTGCCGATTAAGGCGGCCGCGATGCCGATGACGATGGTCATCAGCATTGAGATCCTCTGCTTCCCGCGAAGGACCAAGCGGCCGAGGCCGCCGATGACGGCGCCAACAATGATGGCGCTCACGATGCCATGAAAAACCATCAGGTGCTCCCTCGGGCGATGTAGAGCGCTCGCCAACGCATAGGGACAGCCCACCCTACAAGAGAGATGGGCCGCGCCCGTTAACCGAGGAGACGTGCCAGGTCGGTGCGCCTAGCTAAGCGCCTTAGCCTTCATGGACTCGTACTCGGCCTGCGAGATGGCCCCGGAGTCCAGGAGTGCCTTCGCCTTGGCGACCTGGTCGGCAGGGGAGTTGGTGCCCGCCACGTTCTTGATGTAGGAGTCCTGCTGAGCCTGGGCTTCCAGAGAACGTGCGGCGGAACGCTCTGCCATGGCCCCGCCGTCGACGATGAGGTAGACAATCACGGTAATGATCGGCAGGACGATGAGTAGAAGGATCCACAGCGCCTTGGTGACCCCGCTTGGTCTGTCGATTGCGGAAGATGTCGCCGATGACCGAGAACAGCACCATCAGGTAGGCGAAGAATACATAAGCGACGAAGATGAACCAGATGATGTCCCAGAACGACATGTCTTTCCTTTCAGAGCTCCGAGCCTGATTTGTTCGGGCTCCGGTGCCGCACCCAGGCAGGGTGGTGCGCCAAGGTTGGCACGGGTGAAAGCAACTAGCCAGACTATTGGTGGCCTGTTCGTAGAATCGCAAGAGATGCTCGTTTAGCGGCGAGTTCTGTGCGCGCGTGCATCATCCCCAGGTGATGAGGTCCTGCGGCGTATCAGGCCTGAGACTGGGCCGATGGCTACCGTCGATCTCGGGTTCCCTCGTCCGGCGGGTCTGCCCGGTCCGCGTCCCGGCGATGTCTCGGGTGCGCCGCCGTCCTTCCATGTGCTCGCCAAGCCGACCGGGGCAATCTGCAATCTGGACTGCTCCTACTGCTTCTTCCTGTCGAAGGAGGAGCTGTACCCGGGCAGCGAGTTCCGGATGAGCGACGACCTGTTGACCCTGTACCTGCGGCAGCTGCTGGAGTCCCATGCCGGCCCTGAGGTGACAGTGGCGTGGCAGGGGGGTGAGCCGACGATGATGGGCCTGGACTTCTTCCGGCGGGCTGTGGATCTGGTCACCGAGCTGGTGCGGCCCGGTCAGCGGGTCGAACACACGATGCAGACCAACGGCACCCTCATCGACGACCAGTGGGCGGCCTTTCTTGCCCAGCACGACTTCCTTGTCGGGATCTCCACCGACGGACCGCGCGACCTGCACGATGCCTACCGGGTGGACAAGGGCGGCAAGCCCACGTTTGACCGGGTGATCCGCGGGCTGGACAGGCTGAAGGCGCGCGGGGTGCGCTGGAACGTCCTGACTACTGTGCACCGGGCTAATGAGGACCACGGACTGGGCGTCTACCGGTTTCTGCGTGATGACCTGGGGGCCGAGTTCGTGCAGCGGATCCCCATCGTCGAGCGGCCTTCGCCCGGGGGGATCCCGACCGGCGACCAGGTGACGGAGCGCTCGGTGTCCCCGGCCGGGTACGGACGGTTCCTCGTGGAGGTTTCGAGGAGTGGGTGCGCCGCGACGTCGGGACGGTGTACGTGCAGATGTTCGACTCCACTTTGGCGAGCTTCGCGGGCGTCCCCGGTTCGCTGTGCGTCCACAGCCAGACGTGCGGTACGGCCGTGGCCCTGGAGCACAACGGGGATCTCTACTCCTGCGACCATTTCGTCGAGCCCGACTACCTCCTGGGAAACATCGGGCAGCGGCACCTGCTTGAGCTCATCGCCTCGCCGCAGCAGCAGGCCTTCGGCAACGCCAAACGAGACTCGCTGCCGGCCTACTGCCGGCAGTGCGATGTCCGGTTCGCGTGCCATGGCGGCTGCCCGAAGGACCGTTTCACGACCACCCCCGACGGTGAGCCGGGGCTGCATTACCTGTGCCAGAGCTACCAGGACTTCTTCCGGCACGTCGACCCTGCGATGCGCGTGATGACTGCGGCTCTTCGGTCCGGCCGGGACGCCGATGAGGTCATGGCCTGGGTTGAGCGCAGGCACCCGCGGAGTGCTGGCCTTGCCGTCGTGGATCAGGGGGCAGCTCCCGGCGGACTTGTCTGAAGGCCAAGAAGATCTTGGGCCACTCAAACGCGCCTGAACCCAGGCGGTCGACGGATGCGCTTCAGCGATCAGATGGAGGGCGGTGAGTGAGCCGCTCAAGAGCAAGGCCGATGACGTAGACCTGGGACTTGGTGGCGCACTGACCTCGTCGGCGGCGATTTCAGCGGCCATGGGTCCCTCGGTTCGCGGGCCGGGTCGGCTCCGCGAAGCCCAAAGCGGCCTGTTCACACAGCTTCAGCAACCGCGCGATGCCTGACTCATACCGTTGGTTGCCGCCAGGTCCGTGCGTGTTGGTTGCCTGTGCATCTCGACAAATCCGCCAACGTGGATCGGCGGGCACCGCGCAGGCGGCGGAGGGCATCCTCGCCGGAGGCTACCAGTGACCTCACCCACAGCGGATGACGTGGTGGGTGCAATGGCGCCGATACCTTCCGGAAGACGTATCCGGTACCAGAGACGAGGAATCATGACCGACAATCAAGTGCAGCTGTTCGTCGCCGCCTTCGACAATGAGGTGCAGGCGGGCGTGGCGCTCAAGGACTTCCGGGCGATGGACCGTGAAGGGTCGATCGACTTGATCGACGCCGTCGTCCTGGTGCACGGCACTGACGACAAGGTCCGTTTCGAGGAGACGGCCGACCCTAGCGGGAAGAAGTGGGCCAAGCGTGGCGCGATCGCGGGCGGCCTCGTCGGGTTGATCTTCCCTCCGAGCATCATCGCCGGTGCCGCTATCGGTGCCGCGGGTGGCGGCGTCTGGGGCAAGATCCGCGACAAGGGATTCAAGGACGAGGATCTCAAGGCGATTGGCCAGAGTCTTGACCCGGGAACGTCGGCGATTATTGCGATCGCGGAGGACCGGGTGATCGAGCGGCTTGAGACCGGCCTTGAGGGCTACAACAAGATCGCCCGTCACGCTCTCAGCGCCGAAGCAGCTGCCACGATCACCGCCGAAATCGAGACCGAAGCCGAATCCGCACCGAAACCCAAGCCGCCCGGTGGCAACGCGCACTAGTCCGGCTTGGGACCAGCGACCGACCGGCCTAGCTAGCGCCGACCTGGACGGCTGGCTACCAGGTGGCTAGTCGGCCAGGTCGCGCCGGCGATGATGGAGATCTGAGCCTGGTCGCATTCTTAACTGCATGCTTCAAGCTCGGCGTGATCAGCAGGACGGATAAAAATGATCGCTGCCGGTAGCACTAGACGGGGATTTACCAATGGGGCACAACCCATTCACGCGTTAGCCCTGCGCGGGCCAACTAAGACGAGGAGCAGCAAGAGAGCAGGCAACCCTCATGGCACCCACGCGAATATGGTGGAACCATTCGGGGGCCATCTTACCGGTTCAATTTATCTAGCTCTTGATTCCGGAATCCAACGTTAGGCGAGCAACCTCGCCCCCGTCGCTGCTATACCAGGGCGGCGAGAGGGATTGACGGGTCTGTCAGGCGGTCGGGGTCGATGATGGCGCCGTCGCGAACGAGGGCCTTGATGTCGTCGCTCTGGTCCCAGACGTTGGCGTTCATGGCGGCGAGCACTCGCCCGTCTTTGAGCCAGAAGGCGAGGAACTCCCCGGCCCGGTCGCCGCGCAGCACCACGCGGTCCCAGTCGGTTGCGTAGCCGTGATATTCCATGCCCAGGTCGTACTGGTCGGAGTAGAAGTACGGGAGCTTCTCGTATGCCAGGTCCTGGCCGAGCATGTTGCGTGCCGCGGCCTGGCCCTGGTTCAGGGCGTTGGCCCAGTGCTCCATCCGGATCCGCTGGTTGTACCGGGCGTTCCACGTCGCGGCGACGTCGCCCGCGGCGAAGACATCGGGGGCGCTCGTGTGCAGGAACTGGTCGACGACAATGCCGTTCTCCACGCTCAGCCCGGCGTCCCGGGCCAGCTCGTCACGCGGCGACACCCCTGCCCCCACGACCACGAGGTCGCCTTTGACGACCAAGCCGGCGGCGGTACGCACGCCACGGGCGGCGCCGTTGCCGACGATCGCCTCGATCTTGGTGGACAGGTGCAGGTGGACTCCGTGCTCGGCGTGCAGGTCGCGGTAGACACCACCGACCTCCTGTCCAAGGACGCGCTCGAGCGGGACCGCCTCCGGTGCCATGATCGCCACCTCGGCGCCCAGCTGGCGCGCCGAGGCGGCAACCTCGGACCCGATCCAGCCGGCTCCGATGACCACTACCCGGCTCGCCGCGCTGATCGCGGCACGCAGCGCGTCCGAGTCGCCCATCAGGCGCAGGTACCGCACCCCCGGCAGGTCCGCACCCGGCAGCGGCAAGGGCCGCGCAGAAGCACCGGTACACAGAAGGAGCTTGCGGTACGAGATACGGCCCCCGCCGGCCACGGTGACCTCGTGCGCGCCGGGGTCCAGCGACTCGACCCGGGTCCCGGTCATCAGCTCGATATCGTTATCGGCGTAGAAGCCCTCGTCATGGACATACAGCTTGCTGGCCGGCTTGTCGCCTCTCAGGTAATCCTTGGACAGCAGAGGGCGCTCGTAGGGGCGCTCGGTCTCCTCCCCGATGAGCACCACCCGCCCATCGAACCCCTCAGTGCGCAGGGTCTCGGCGGCCTTGGCTCCAGCCAGGCTCGCGCCGACGATGACAAATGGCTGCTCTGAGGTCATGTGGCACTTCCCTGGTGTTGGAGTGTCCTCTACTGAGGTGGTCTGCTGGCTTGTCCCGGGCCGAAGAGCCGGGTCTGGGGTGCTCGGCACCTTCGGTAAACCTAAGATAGACAGAATTCACCGAGTTGAGGGTCTGATGACGCCGCCACACCACGTCCAGCCGACCCCAACTGACCCCACATTGCGCTACCCCCTTGGCGGTCGGCGAGCCTGGATGGTCTTGTCGGCTGCCATCTCTGTCTACATCCTGGCAGTCTTCCACCGCACCTCGCTGGGTGTGGCCGGCCTCATCGCTGCTGAGCGCTTCCATATCAGCTCAACCCAGCTTGCGACCTTCACCATGGTCCAGCTGTTCGTGTACGCGGCCATGCAGATCCCGGTCGGTGTCATTCTGGACCGGGTCGGTGCCAAGAAGCTGCTGGTCACCGGGGTTGTGCTGATGACCGGCGGCCAGTTTGCCTTCGCCTTCGCCAGCACGTTCGGCGCCGGGGTCGCGGCCCGGGTCTTTGTCGGCATGGGAGACGCGATGGTCTTCGTCAGCCTCGTGCAGCTGGTCGCTTTGTGGTTCCCGCCGGCTCGGACCGCCATGGTCACCCAGATGACCGGTGTCATGGGGCAGCTTGGTGCGGTCGCCGCAACCGCGCCGCTGACCGCAGCGTTGCACAGGGTGGGCTGGACAAAGTCGTTCGCCCTGGCGGCCAGTGTCGGGGTCCTTCTGGGCCTTGTGCTCATCGCCGTCGTACGCGACTCACCCTATGAGGACCACCGTCGCGACGAGCTGAAGATGAGCGCCGTCGGTCGGGCGCTAAAGCTGGCCTGGGTCGAGCCCGGTACCCGCCTTGGTCTTTGGTCACACTTCACGGTGCAGTTCGGCGCCACCGTCTTCGCCCTCCTGTGGGGGTTTCCCTTCCTCGTTGCGGGACAGGGCCTGACCCCAGGAGCCGCGAGTGACCTGCTCATCCTCATGACGGTCACCGCCGTGCTGACGAGCCCCCTGATCGGCGCGTTCGTCACCCGCTGGCCGTACTCCCGCTCCACCCTGATCCTGTGGATCGTGGGCTCGATCATGACGGTCTGGGCGGTCGTGATTGCGTGGCCCGGGCGGGCCCCGCTGTGGCTTCTGGTCGTCCTCGTGGTGGTGCTTGCGGTGGGTGGCCCAGGGTCGATGGTCGGTTTCGACCTGGCGCGGACCTTCAACCCGCCCACCCGTCTGGGCAGCGCGACCGGGATCGTCAACGTCGGCGGGTTCGTCGCGTCCCTGAGCACCGTCGCCCTGATCGGCATCGTGCTTGACCATGTCGCGCCGGGTGGCCCTTCGACCTACACGGTGGACTCTTTCCGGGTGGCCATGTCGGTTCAGTACATCGTGTGGGTGATCGGGCTCGTCCAGATCCTGCGCTTCCGGCGTAAGGCTCGCGCTGCGCAGCGAAGTCACCAGCCGGACCACTCTGCCGGACCGCGGGTGGGAGTGCCGGTCCCCTGAACGCCGGGTTCGGTCCGCCCAGGCCAGCGCGCGGGCAGGTCGCAGATCGCTCTCCATGAGCGACCGGCGCCTCCATGGGCGGGTACAGGAGCAGAGCCGCTAGACCTCGGGTGCAACCCTTGTGGCCAGCGGCCGACGGGCGCATGCGTTGACGGCGAGGTCGTCAACGCATGCTGTGCGCCGACCATGTGCCCCGCCCACCTGCGCGATGATCATTACCAGCAAACACCGCACAGACCCAGGCAAGAGTGGCTGCGTCGCCGACAACCCGCGCGTAGGTCCCCTGATGTTCCTTGACACACCCTCAGCAGGGCAGTGCTCCGGACTGTTGAACCCCTGAGCACGGCGCGTTCGCGTCCGGTGGCCCAGCGGGACTGCTCCGACAGCAAGATATGAACCCGATCGACGTTCGACCCGACGTGGGCGGGTTGCCAGCACCTAGCCCCACCCTGACGGCGCATCGTCGAGCCGGTGTCAGATTTCAGTGACCCGGACCGCTCCAGCGAGCGGTCGTCATGCCGATCGCCGCGGCACGGTCGAGAGCCTCCTGGATGACCTTCTCGGCCTCGACCCGGCCACCCCAGTGGGCGCCCTCGACCGACTTGCCCGGCTCCAGATCCTTGTACGTCTCGAAGAAATGCTGGATCTCGAGGCGGTCGAACGCGCTGACGTCCTCGAGCTCGGTGATGTGGGCAACCCGGGGGTCGTGTGCGGGCACCATGAGGATCTTGTCGTCTCCGCCGGCCTCGTCGGTCATGTGGAACAGTCCGATCGGGCGCGCCCCGACCAGGCATCCCGGGAAGGTCGGCTCCTCAAGCAGGACCAGCGCGTCCAGGGGGTCTCCATCCTCGCCCAGCGTGTCTTCGACGTAGCCATAGTCGGCCGGGTAACGCGTGGAGGTGAACAGTAACCGGTCGAGCCGGATGCGACCTGTGGCGTGATCCACCTCGTACTTGTTGCGGTGTCCCTTGGGAATCTCGATCGTGATGTCGTACTCCACAGCGGTGCCCTTCGATCGCGATTGGCTGAAGCTCGTTCGTCAGTCTCCCGTATCACCGCGAATTCGGAAACACGTGGGTTGAGCGCAGCGACGCTGTCGAGGAGGATGTGGGCATGACGTCGACGGATAGGGCCCTGCAAACATCGAGCACGATCGAGAACAGCGGCTTTGTTGACTGGGGGTTCGCGAAAGCCACCGGGCGGCTTCTGGTCCAGGCTGGCCCCACGGTCCTGCCCGCGCAGGCCGCCGAGGTGGTCGCCTCCTTGCGGTCGGCGGCAGAAAGAGCCCGTGGGCCGGTCGCCGAGACTGCTCAGATGCACTCAGAGGGCGGCAGCGCTGCGGTGATCGTGGACCGTCCGGGCTGGATCGACGCCAATGTTGACTCTTTGCAGTCCATGCTTGAGCCGGTCATCAAGGCCATGCTTGCCAAGCGCAAGACCCCGGCCCCTGCCTCACCTGTGATGTTGGGCGTCGGCGGCAAGGTCACCGGCGCCGAAGTCGGCGCCCTGACCGCCTTCCTTGCTAGCAGGATCCTGGGCCAGTACGACCTTGCCCCCGACGGCACGCCCCGCCTGCTGCTCGTGGCGCCCAACGTGCTGCGCACCGAGACCGAGCTCGGCGTCAATGAGGCCGACTTCCGTCTGTGGATCTGCATGCACGAGGAGACCCACCGGGTGCAGTTCACGGCGGTGCCGTGGTTGCGCCAGCACGTCATCGACTCAGCCCGCCACCTGTCCCAGGACCTCGTGCCCGATCCTGAGCATCTCGGCGAACAGATCCGGCAGATTGCGCACAACGTGCCCAACGCGCTCAGGAGCGGAGGCAACGGCCTGACTGACATCTTCGCCACGGCTCAGCAGCGCGCCGAGATCGCCAAGGTCACCGCGATCATGTCGCTGCTGGAGGGACACGCCGACGTGGTCATGGACGATGTGGGGCCGGCAATCGTGCCCAGCGTCGAGCACATCCGGGCGAAGTTCCAGCAGCGGCGCCAGGACGTGACGGGTGTCGACAAGATCCTGCGCAGGTTGCTTGGGCTCGAGGCCAAGATGCGTCAGTATCGCGACGGGGCAGTCTTCGTTCGTGAGGTCACCGCCAAGGTTGGCACCGACGGTTTCAATGCGGTGTGGACGTCGCCGCAGACCTTGCCGCTGCCCGAAGAGATCGAGAACCCGCCGGCCTGGGTCCAACGCGTGCACGGCTGATCGGCAGCGACCCGTGTCCGGACCTCATAGCGCCATCGCGGCCACCCGGGTCGCCGTGCGTCGCGCGCTCGCGCAGATTGATCCCGGTGGACTGGTGCTCGTGGCCTGCAGCGGTGGCGCGGACTCCCTGGCGCTTGCGGCAGCCGTTGCCTTCGAGGCCCCCCGCGCCGGCCTGTCGGCTGGGGCCGTGATTGTGGACCACGACCTGCAGGAAGGATCCCTGGCCGCAGCCGAACGGGCCGCCAACAAGTGTCGGCGACTGGGGCTGGACCCAGTTGAGGTGGTCATGGTCCGGGTCGCAGGCTCAGGCTCCGGCGCTGGCCCTGAGTCTCGGGCAAGGGACGCGCGGTACCGAGCCTTTGAGGTTGCTGTGCAGCGGGTTGGGGCGGTGGCTGTCCTGCTTGGTCACACTCGTGACGACCAGGCCGAGCAGGTCCTGCTGGGCCTGGCTCGAGGCTCTGGGGCACGATCACTGTCAGGTATGCCAGCGCGGCGGGGACCGTATGTCCGTCCCTTTCTGGGCGTGGCCAGGGCCACCACGGTGGCGGCCTGCAAGGCGGCCGGTCTCACGGTGTGGGTCGATCCGCACAACAGCGACCCTGCATTCGGCCGGGTTCGCGCACGCAGGCTCTTGCCGGTGCTGGAGACCGAGCTTGGCCCGGGAGCAGTTGCGGCACTGGCGCGTTCGGCCGATCTGCTCCGCGAGGACGCCGACGCGCTGGATGATCTTGCAGCCCAGGCCCGCGCCGAGCTCGGGCTCGGTCCGATCAACGCGGCGGGGGTGCTGAGGCTACCGCGGGCCATCCGCACCCGTGTCTGGCGGCTGCTTGCCCTGGAGGCCGGGTGCTGGCCCGGCGCGCTGATCTCCAGGCACATCGACTCGCTCGACACGCTTGTCACGTGCTGGCGGGGACAGGGCCCCATCGACCTGCCGGGACATGTGCAGGGCAGCCGCACCGATGGGCGGGTGCTCGTCGCAGCGGTCCGTCGGGTTGAATAGGCCCAGACTTGGCGGGGTCGCAGACCTCGCTCGCTACCTGTCCAGGCTCGACATCTATACAGATATCTCAAGGAGTTGTTGTGGACGCTGCCGATATGGGAGCCGACCTCGAACGCGTGCTCGTGACCGAAGAGCAGATTCGGCTCCGGATTGCTGAGCTGGCCGTCGACATCTGGCACGACTACGAGGGAAAGGACCTGCTGTTGGTGGGCGTCCTGAAGGGCGCCGTGATGGTGATGTCCGACCTCATGCGGGCACTGCCCGGCACTGCGCCGATGGACTGGATGGCCATCTCGTCCTATGGCTCGGGCACCAAGAGTTCCGGGGTCGTGCGGATTCTCAAGGACCTGGACACGGACATCACCGGCAAGCATGTGCTGATCGTGGAGGACATCGTTGACTCAGGTCTGACTCTGAGCTGGATCCGGTCTAACCTTGAGTCCCGCTCGGCTGCGTCGGTGGAGATCGTCACTCTGCTGCGCAAACCGCAGGCCGCCAAGGTCAAAGTTAACGTGAAGTACGTTGGCTTTGACATCCCCAACGAGTTCGTCGTCGGTTACGGTCTCGACTACGCCGAGAAGTACCGCAACCTGCGCGACGTCGGCACCCTGGCGCCTCACGTCTACACCTGAGGCTGGAACGTCGCCCCCTGGTCAGGCGTTTGGCACCATGTCGGGCGTCAGACTAACGAGAATGGGGCACCCCTGTGCGGTGTACGGTCGTTATGAGCGTTGAATCGCTCGCGGAAGAACGCGGTTGACATCACTGTACTGATGTGGCTGAACTGACAAAGGCGGAACGAGCAGGAGGGACGGGGCGCCAAGCCCCGCACGATATACATGGACTACAAGCGCATCATTCGCACCCCGATCATCTGGGTGGTGCTCGTCTTCGGCATCGGCCTGCTGTGGCTCTCTCTTGCCAGCTCCGACAGCTTCGTGCGCATCGACACCTCGGCCGCGCAGAAGCTGATTACCACCAGCTCAGTGCAATCGGCAAAGTTCGTCGGTGATGGTGAGATCGACCTGACTCTCAAGCCCGGGCTGACGTACTCCGACGGCGCCAGCGTCAAGGGCGCCACCAAGGTGATGTCCTACTACGTCGCCCCGCGGGGCCCCAGCCTGGTGAACTCGCTCACCACCCACTTGCCACCCAAGGGCTACACCGACGAGCCGACCCAGACGAACTGGTTTGTCAGCATCCTGGCCACGATCCTTCCCCTGATCATCATCCTTGGCCTGTTCTGGTTCCTGATGAGCCAGATGCAAGGCGGCGGCTCCAAGGTCATGCAGTTCGGCAAGAGCAAAGCCAAGCTGGCCAACAAGGACACGCCCAAGGTCACGTTCGCCGACGTCGCCGGCGTGGATGAGGCGGTCGAGGAGCTGCTGGAGATCAAGGAGTTTCTCGCCGAGCCGGCCAAGTTCCTTGCGGTCGGTGCCAAGATTCCCAAGGGTGTCCTGCTGTACGGACCTCCCGGCACTGGCAAGACGCTCTTGGCGCGTGCCGTTGCCGGCGAGGCCGGCGTGCCGTTCTACTCCATCTCCGGTTCGGACTTCGTCGAGATGTTCGTCGGAGTCGGCGCCTCGCGGGTGCGCGATCTGTTCGAACAGGCCAAGGCCAACGCACCCGCGATCGTGTTCGTCGACGAGATCGACGCCGTCGGTCGTCACCGTGGTGCAGGTCTCGGCGGCGGTCACGACGAACGAGAGCAGACGCTCAACCAGCTACTCGTGGAGATGGACGGCTTCGACGTCAAGACCAACGTCATCCTGATTGCGGCAACCAACCGTCCCGACATCCTCGACCCAGCGCTGCTGCGCCCGGGGCGCTTCGACCGCCAGATCGCCGTTGATGCTCCCGACATGATCGGCCGTCACAACATCTTGCAGGTGCATGGCAAGGGTAAGCCGTTGGCCACGGGGGTGGACCTGCTAGCGGTAGCCCGCCGCACGCCCGGCTTCACCGGCGCAGACCTGGCCAACGTTCTCAACGAGGCGGCGCTGCTCACCGCTCGAGGCAACGCCAAGCTGATCGATGACCTATCCCTGGACGAGGCCATTGACCGGGTGGTCGCCGGCCCGCAGAAGCGTACCCGGATCATGAGCGCCCGCGAGAAGAAGATCACCGCCTACCACGAGGGCGGGCACGCGCTCGTCGCTTCGTCGATGCTCAACACCGATCCGGTCACCAAGATCACGATCCTGCCCCGCGGGCGGTCGTTGGGTTACACCATGGTGATGCCGCTGGATGACAAGTACTCCACGACGCGCAACGAGATGCTGGACCAGCTGGCCTATGCCCTGGGTGGTCGAGTCGCCGAGGAGATGATCTTCCACGACCCCACGACCGGTGCCGGAAACGACATCGAGAAGGCCACCATGCTGGCCCGGCGGATGGTGACCCAGTTCGGCATGAGTGAGCGCATCGGCGCCATCAAGCTCGGCCAAGACGGCAGTGGTGAGGTGTTCCTCGGCCGGGACATGGGCCATCAGCGCGACTACTCAGAGGCGGTGGCCGGCGTTATCGACGAGGAGATCCGTCGTCTGATCGAGGCGGCCCACGACGAGGCTTGGCATGCGCTGAATGACAACCGCGATGTGCTCGACCACCTGGTGCTTGAGCTGCTCGAGAAGGAGACGCTGGCCAAGACCCAGCTCACCGACATCTTCTCGAACGTCGTCAAGCGTCCGCCGCGGCCGGTGTGGCTCTCCAGCGAGCGTCGTCACGTCAGCAACCTACCGCCCGTGATGACACCCGCTGAGCATGCGGCCATGTCAGATGGGTCAGCGTTTCAGGACACCATTTCCGACAAGGTCCACCCCCGAACGGCTGTGATCGAGGTTGACGAGCATCCCGCAACGGTTGTGATCGAGCTTCCCGAGGACGGTCATGTCGACCCCAGCTCTGATTGACCAGGAGCGTGTTGAGCGCGCAGTCCGTGAGCTTCTGCTGGCGATCGGCGAGGACCCCGACCGCAACGGTCTCAAGGAGACTCCTGCCCGCGTGGCCAGGTCCTACGTCGAGATCTTCGCGGGCATGCGGCAGAAGCCTGAAGACGTCCTCACGACGAACTTCGAGATAGGCCACGACGAGCTCATCCTCGTGCGCGACATCGAGGTCTACAGCACCTGTGAGCACCATCTCGTGCCCTTCCACGGGGTCGCTCACGTCGGCTACATCCCGGGCCGCGAGGGACGGGTGACTGGGTTGTCCAAGCTGGCGCGGCTGGTGGATGTCTACGCGCGCCGACCTCAGATCCAGGAGCGGATGACCTCGCAGATTGCCAATGCGTTGTGTGAGCATCTCAACCCGTTGGGGGTCTTAGTGGTCGTCGAGTGCGAGCACCTGTGCATGTCCATGCGTGGAGTCCGCAGGCCTGGTTCACGAACTATCACTTCCGCCGTGCGAGGCCAGCTGCGTGATCCTGCCACTCGTGCCGAGGCGATGGGACTGGTGCTGGGCGGTATCCGGTGAGCGATCGCGCTCCTTTGCGCACGTCACCAGAGGTGTCCTCTGTTCGGGCTGGGTTGACCAAGCGCCGTCCGCACGCCCCACGGGTCATCGGCGCGTTCACCTACCTGGTCGGTTTCGCCGATATCGTCACTGGTCTGCGGCCCGGCTTGCGGTATCGGCTGCTCCCACTCACGGATCTGTTGCCGGCGACCGCCGCCGCAGCATCTGCGGCGGCGGTCGTTTCGGGCATACTTTTGCTGCTGTTGGCCCATGGGTTGCGACGACGCAAGCGTCGGGCGTGGCGGGCGGCGACGGCGCTGTTGGCCTTCAGCGTCGTTGCGCACACGGTCAAGTTCGAGTTGGTCCCGCTCGTCCTGTCGCTGGCGGTGCTGGTCGCGCTGGTCGTCTACCGGGAGGAGTTCCGGGCGTTGGGTGACCCGAGGACCCGGTGGGGCGCGGTGCGCGTGTTCTTCGTTCTGGCTACGGCGAGCTTCGTCGTGGGTGTGCTCATGCTGTTCGTGCTGCGTCGCCACGTGGTGGGCGGGCCACCGAGCCTGGCGACCATCGTCCATGAGGTTCTTTTCGATCTGGTGGGCCTCAACGGCCCATTGACCTTCTTCCCTGACCGCATCAATGACCTGAACGACTTCGTCCTGAGCGCGTTGGGCCTGATGACAGCCCTCACGACCATCTACCTTGCGCTACGGGCCCCGGAGCCCCGCCCGGAGCTGACCGATGCTGACGAGGCATCTATGCGCTCGCTGCTCCAAAGCAGCCCAGACTCCCTCGGCTACTTCAACCTGCGTCGCGACAAGAGCGTGGTCTGGTCTGAATCCGGCAAGGCTGCGATCGCCTACCGCGTCGTCTCTGGCGTGATGCTCGCCAGTGGTGACCCGCTGGGGGACCCCGAAGCGTGGCCCGGGGTGATCACCAGCTTCCTGGCCGAGGCCGAGCTGCACGCCTGGACGCCAGCGGTGATTGGTTGTTCGGAGCGGGCGGGCAAGGTCTGGTGCAGGGAGACTGGCTTCAGCGCCCTGGAGCTTGGTGACGAGGCCGTCGTGGATGTGGCGGCGTTCTCTCTGGATGGCCGGCCGATGCGCAACGTCAGACAGATGGTGAAACGGATCGGACGGGCCGGCTACACCACGAAGGTCGTTCGGGCGGGCGCCGTCTCCGACGGGGAGCGGCGGCGTGCTCTGGTTGACGCAGATGCCTGGCGGGGAACCGAGACCGAGCGTGGTTTCTCGATGGCGCTGGGCCGGCTGGTGGATCCCGTTGACCCGGATGCTGTCTTCGTGGTGGCACATCAGGATGGCGTGATGAGAGCGTTCCTGCAGTTCGTCCCCTGGGGCCCTGACGGGATGTCGCTGGATCTCATGCGTCGCGACCGAAAAGCAGAGGCTGGAGTCAACGAGCTGCTGATCGTGGATGCCTTGAGGGCGTGTCCCGGGCTGGGTGTCAACCATGTCTCGCTCAACTTCGCGGTCTTCCGGTCGACCCTCGAACGCGGAGAACGGCTGGGCGCCGGGCCCTTCCTGAAAGGGTGGCGCAGGGTGCTGCTGTTCGCCTCCCGCTGGTTCCAGATCGAGAGCCTCTATCGGTTCAACGCCAAGTTCCAGCCGACCTGGGTCCCGCGCTTCGTCGTCTATCCGGCCACCCCTGACCTGCCTCGAATCGCAGTGGCCGCACTTGAGGCGGAAGCCTTCGTCACCTGGCCGCATCTGCGGCGGTTCAGCGGGTCGTGAGCATGGGCACCCTGGTAATGGGCGTCGTCAACGTCACTCCCGACTCATTCAGCGACGGGGGTAAGTGGTTCACCTCCGTCGCTGCGGTGGCTCACGGACTGGACCTTTTAGAGCAGGGCGCTGACATCCTTGATGTGGGCGGTGAGTCCACCCGCCCGGGCGCCGACCGACCGAACCAGGAAGAGGAGCTTCGTCGAGTCATCCCGGTGATCCGTGAGCTGTCCCGAGCCGGAGCCCGGGTCTCTGTCGACACGATGAGGTCATCGGTGGCCGCACAGGCCGTTGAGGCTGGTGCCTGCATCGTGAACGACGTCAGTGGGGGTCTGGCCGACCCGGAGATGGCGCAGGTGGTGGCCGCGGCGGGGGTGCCGTTCGTGGTCATGCACTGGCGTGGCCACAGCGACACGATGCAGGGCCGTGCGTCATACGACGACGTGGTCGCTGACGTCTGTCAGGCACTGAGTGCACGCGTGGCCGACCTGTGCGCTCGGGGTGTGGGCCGGGGCCAGCTGATTCTGGACCCGGGATTCGGCTTCGCCAAGCTCCCCGAGCACAACTGGTCGTTGCTTGCCCATCTGGACATGCTGCAGTCACTCGGGTTTCCAGTGCTCGTCGGAACCTCGCGCAAGACATTCCTGGGCGCCGTTGGCCTCTCCGAAGGGGAGGAGTCCCGACCGCCCGCACAGCGAGACGTGGGCACCGCCGCGACCACGGTGATCGCCGGGCTCGCGCGAGTGTGGGGGGTGCGTGTTCATGACGTGGCCTCCAGCGTTGACGCCCTCGCCGTGGTCGCTGCCGTGGAGGCGGCCCGATGACCGACCGCATCGTTTTGCAGGGAGTCTCGGCCCGGGGATTCCACGGGGTGCTGGACGCAGAGAAGCGCGACGGACAGGATTTCGTCGTTGATGTGATGCTCGAGGTCGACCTTCGCCGCGCCGGTCGCAGCGATCTGCTGGCCCACACGGTCAACTATGCCGAGGTGGCTGCCGACATCGTGGCGGTGATTACCGGGCCGTCCCTGGACCTGATCGAGAAGCTGGCCGACCGGATCGCAGCGGCTGCCTTGCGGCGCCCGCTGGTGCAGGCTGTCGAGGTCACGGTTCACAAGCCGCAGGCCCCGGTCGGAGTGCCGTTCGGCGACGTGAAGGTGGTCGTCGAGCGCCGCCGTCACGAGCCGGTCGTGATCGCCCTTGGCGCCAACATCGGTGCTGTGCAGGCCACCCTCGAGGCTGCTGTTCGGGAGCTGGCCGCTGTCGACGGGATACGGATCACCGCGGTCTCGAAGTTGTACGAGAGTGACCCAGTGGGCGGTCCCGAACAGCCGGTCTACCTCAATGCTGTCGTCCTTGCACGGACCCGATTGGCCGCGTTCGCGTTGCTCGCCGAGCTCCATAGGATTGAGGCCGATCACGGCCGTGTCCGCGAAACTCGCTGGGGTGCGAGAAGTCTGGACCTTGATCTCATTCAGTACGGAGATCCCGAGTCGGACTCGGATCTGGTCAGCAACGACGCTGGGCTGATGCTGCCCCATCCCCGCGCATATGAGCGGACCTTCGTCCTTGCCCCGTGGTCTTCGGTCGACGCCACGGCACAGCTGCGGGTTGGCGAGGCACTGGTTCCGGTCAGTGAGCTTCTTGAGCGGGCCGAGGGTGTGGACCCGGCCGGCATCCGGCCCGGCCCGCGGTGGAGCCCCAAATGGTGACCGGTGGCCGGGGCGTCACCATCCGGGTCGTGCTGCTTGCCGGGGTGGCCGCCACAGCTCTTGCGTACCCGGTGCTTCGCATCTGGATCGGGCAGGGTGGTGCCATGCCCCCGGCGAATTGGGGCGCCCTCATCGTCCTGGTCTTCATGGCATGCGGCGTGTTCTTCGCCGGACTGCCGGTCCGTCGCTTCCTGCGTGGGCAGGCCAAGAAGCCGCTCAACCCCATCAGGGCGATGCGTACCGTCGTCCTGGCTCAGGCATCGGCCCTGACCGGGGCAGTGGTCACCGGCTGGTACCTCGCGCAGGCACTGGTGCTGCTGCCGAACTTCGACATTGCCTCGGTTCGCTCTCTGGCGTGGAGGATGGCCGCGCTGGCGGCCGGCGGAGTCCTGATGGTGGTTGCGGGGTTGCTGACCCAGGCGATGTGCCGGGTCGACAAGAACCAGGGTGACCAAGACGCGGACCGCCAGCGCGACGGTGAGGAACAACCCAACGGCTCGCACGAGCAGTGATCAAGCACAAACACTGATCAACGCGAGCAGGAACTGGCACAGCGGGGAAGCTATTTGTCGACGTCCCCCACGACGAAGAACATCGAGCCGAGGATGGAGACCATGTCGGAGATCAGACAGCCCGGCAGAACTGCTGCCAGCACGGAGACGTTGTTGAAGGAGGCCGAGCGCAGCTTCAACCGCCACGGGGTCTTTTCACCGCGCGATACCAGGTAGTAGCCGTTGAAGCCCAGCGGGTTCTCCGTCTGGGTGTAGCGGTGGCCCTCGGGCACCTTCACTATCTTGGGCAGCTTGACGTTGACCGGCCCCTGCGGGAGTGACCCGAGGACGCCCAGGCAGTGCTCGGCCAGGTCGAGGCTCACGTGGACCTGTTCGAGCAGGCACTCGAGTCGCGCCAGGGCGTCGCCCTCCGCGCGCGTGACGACTCGCCCGGGGCCACCGTCGACGAAGAGCTCGCCATAGGCCAGGTAGGGCTCATCGCGGCGCAGATCCATGTCCACCCCTGAGGCGCGGGCAATGGGACCTGAGACACCATAGGCCGTTATCATCTCTGGGCTGAGCACACCTACGCCGCGGGCCCGGGCGTGGATGATCTCGTTCCCGACGATGAGGCTCTCGAGGTCGGGCATTCGGCCCCTCACGGCCTGGATCGCCTTGTCGACCCGCCCCAGCCAGCCAGCGGGAAGGTCAGCCTTGAGGCCGCCTACCTGGTTGAACATGAGGTGCAGCCGTCCGCCCGAGGCTTCCTCCAGCACGGCCTGGAGCTCCTCCCGCTCCCGGAACGAGTAGAAGATCGGAGTGATGGCGCCCAGCTCCAGGGGATAGGAGCCGAGAAACATCAGGTGGCTCATGACGCGGGTGAGCTCGGCTAGCAGCGTTCGGGTCCAGGTGGCGCGTTCGGGCACTTCCATGCCGAGCATGGCTTCGACCCCCAGGGCGACACCGAGCTCGTTGGCAAAACCCGACAGCCAGTCGTGGCGATTGGCCAGGACCATGATCTGCCGATAGTCGCGCACCTCGAACAGTTTCTCAGCGCCGCGGTGCATGTAGCCGACGATCGGCTCGGCTGTGACGATGCGCTCACCGTCGACGACCAGCCGCAGCCGAAGGACGCCGTGAGTCGCAGGGTGCTGGGGCCCGATGTTGAGCACCATGTCGGTCGTTTCGAGCCCGCTGGCGCCCAAACCGACGGTGAGCTCTTGCGACCCGGCGGTGAGTTCTTGCGACGTGGTCATGTCGGCAGTCTGTCATGCGCGCCAACCGGTCCATGAGGGGCCAACCGATCAGCAGGCGGGGTCGTTCTTGACTGTGACCGCCTGCCCCAAGGGGTCGATGCTCAGCAGCACGACTTTTTCGGGTCGCGCAACCGGGTGAACTCGCCCAGAGTCGACGATCGCAGCACCGGTGGATTGTGGACCGCGACACAGTGCATATAGGTGAGTATCGCCGGGTGGGCGGCGAGCCAGGAGTCCGGGACCCCCGCGCCGTCCAGCGATCATGGATGAGCACGGGCACTTCGCCGTCTTCTTGCACCCTGCAGATCATCCCAGGTCGAACTTCCGGCCGACGACGTCGCTGTTGGGTGTACCCGCCGCCGTGCTGGCGACACTCGCGGTCGGCGTGATCGTCACAGTCACCACCGAAACGGGCTCGGTGGAGGACCCACCGCCGTATCCGCTCAGCAGCGCGACCGCCGCATCAAGACAGACTCCAGCCATCGCGCGGCCAATGATCGCGCGGCGAGTTGATGCGTGAAGGCCATGATCGACATGTGAGGACCATTCTCTTACCCAGCGTGGCTGAAGGCCCACAAGAAGTCGCCGAGTCCACCTCGAGCCATCAGTGCTGCAGCCGCCGAGGCGGTGCTCAAGCCCCGCAGGTACGCCAAGGGGCTGCTCCGGGCCAGGTCATGCGGGGGGATCTGGCCGCTGACCCCCAGCCGTCGCAGCGCGCCTCGCTGATCCACGATCTCGTCGTGGGCAAGGGAGTCCATCGCGACATGCGCGGTCAGGTCACAGGACCCGTCGGGAACGGGCAGCACCTGGCGTCCCTGCCTGAAGCCGGTCAGCGTGCCCAGTGCAGGTCGGGAGTCGATCGTGTGGCCATAGTCGACCGCGATTGCGAGACCGGATCTGACACGGGATACCAGGTTGTCCCAGGCGATGTCCCGTCTCTGCCCGATCTCGACGCGGTCTCCGGTCCCGAGATGGTCAACGGGCCAGAACTCGTGGCACCACCGGCGGCTGGCGGCCGAAACCGGGTCGCCAAGTCGTTCATCTCCAGTCGCGGCCTGGACGAGGACCTCGCATAGCTCGCCGTCCTGGTCCATCTCGGCAATCTGGCACGGCACCACATCAAGCCACTCGTTGGCGAAGACCAGGGTGTCGGCCAGGCCGTCGAGCTCGTCCGGCAGCTGTTCCCCGCCGGGGGACTGAAGCCAGCCGATGGGTTTGCTGAGCGGGGGCCGGGCCACGATGTCCACCCCGACGCACCGCACCTGCGGGCCCAGCCGATGGATCTGCTCGAGCAGCTCGCCGCGGCCGCAACCCATGTCAACGAACGTTTCGAGTCCCTCCTGGTCCATCAGCGTCAGCAGGGCCCCGGCCAGCAGCTCGCCGATCTGTGGGACCCCCTGAGTCGCGGTCGAGAAGTGGGCGCCGGGCCCGGCCGCCTGCCGGTAGAAGCCGCTGTGGCCATAGAGAGCCTGATCCCACGCCTGCTGCCACGGAGTCCACGTCACGGGCCAAACGCTACGTGTTTGCGGGACGCGCTAGCGTTTCGGGAGTGAGTGACCTGCCCGCAACCACGCAGCGACCCGCCCGGCTCGACGTCGGCATCGTCGGCTCTGGCCGGGTCGGGGTCGTC
>Ga0209638_1000564_pt1 | contig 24351 bp, 23 predicted proteins | sample BarGraNGADG00211_FD_184490 | JGI IMG/M metagenome (GOLD analysis project Ga0209638, IMG submission 184490) | Arctic peat soil microbial communities from Barrow, Alaska - Barrow Graham LP Ref core NGADG0002-211 (SPAdes) (version 2) | ecosystem: Environmental > Terrestrial > Soil > Wetlands > Peat...
CACAACGGGCTGCGCGCGATAAGCCGTCCCGTGCTCGCCCAGCTCAACATCACCCAGAACCGGATGGCGCACGCCAGCGAGCTCGTCGCCCAGATCGGCGCGTCCAAGGCCCGCTATGTGGAGCATCCGGTCCACATCCTGTACACCGACTACTCCAAGGCAAAGGGCCAGTCGTTATGGAACTCCATCAACATCCTTGCCGACCTGATGCTGCGATGATGGCCGGGCAACAGGCACGCGGAGGGTCCTTTTCATGAAGATTGTCCTGATCCAGCTCCTTCTCATCGTCGTGGTGATCTTCGTTGCGGCCCGACTGCTTCGCGGCCGCGGCGCCCGGACCCAGGCCGTACGTCGCCTGGGGCTGCTGGTCTTCGCCGCCCTGGCGGTGTGGTCCATCCTCTTTCCGTCGGTCTGGAACCGATTTGCCAAGTTGGTGGGCGTCGGACGCGGCACCGACATGGTGCTGTACGCGCTGGTGGTCGCCTTCCTCAGCTTCACCCTGACGACCTATGTGAGGTTCCGCGAATTCGAGACCCGCTACACCAAGATAGCCAGGAGGCTGGCTCTGGACGAGGCCGGCCCACCACGACCCGCCACGAGTGGGGCTGAACCGCAGGAGGAGCCGCATGCCGGGTCATGACGGACACCTGGACGACGACGTGGATGTGGTGGACACCCGACGCGGCGCAGCCCGTATCGGGCGGCCCGCCCCCCGCTCGTCGCAGCCGCCGACCAGGAACCGACCACCAGTGCGACCGCCGTCTTCGCGCCGGAGGTCCACCGGACCCACCGCAATTCACCGTCGTCGCCGGATCGTGGTGGGCGCAGCAGTCCTGTTGGCGGCCTGGCTGGCGTTTATGGTCTGGGTCCCTTTCGTGGCCTGGGGCAAGGTGCACCGCGTCGATGCCAGTCCCAGCGGCGCCCGTCCCGCGAATTCACAGGGGTATGACTACGTCTTGGTGGGCTCCGACAGCCGTCAGGGGATGACGGCCGCTCAGGTGAAGCTGCTCAACACCGGCTCGGCCCAGGACGTGGCTGGCGGACGCACCGACTCGATCATCTTGGTCCACGTTCCCGCCGGTGCCGGCAAACCGGCGCTGATATCACTGCCGCGTGACAGCTATGTGCCGATCCCCGGCCATGGCTACAACAAGATCAACGCCGCTTTCTCGATTGGCGGGCCCAAACTGCTCGTGCAGACCATCGAGCAGGTCACCGGGGTGCGCATCGATGGTTACGTCGAGATTGGTTTCGGCGGCTTCGCCTCGGTCGTCGACAGTGTCGGTGGCGTCGACATCTGCGTGCCACGGAACATGAAGGACGCATACGCTGGCATCAACCTCAAGGCTGGCTGCCAGACCCTCGACGGGGCCAATGCGCTGGGCTACGTCAGGGCCCGCTACTCCGATCCGCTTGGCGACATCGGTCGGGTGGCGCGACAGCGCCAGTTCCTGAGCGCGATCATGCACAAGGCCCTCAGCCCCTCGACAGTGCTCATCCCGTGGCAGTACTACGGGTTCTCGACCAGTGCCGGAGCAGGCCTCAGCGTCGGCCAGGACACCTCATTCCGCGATGTCACCAGAGTGCTCCAAGCCATGCGCTCAATTTCCAACGGCGACGGTCTCTCGTTGACCGTCCCCATCTCCAACCCCGGCCTCTCCACCAACGTGGGCAGTGTCGTGCAGTGGGACAGAACCAAAGCCTTGGCCCTGTTCACGGCCATCAAGAACGACGAACCGCTGACCGTTGCCCCTGCCGGCAGCGGCACCTGAGGGGGAACGGTCAAACCGCCTCTGATCGGGCCGTAGAACGCTCTAGCGGGGCACGCCGAGATACTTGGGGTGGCGCGTGTAGAAGCGCACCGCGCTGCGCAGATGCAAAAGCATTCCCCGATTGAGCCCATGCCGACTGTCGCCGCCCCACTCGTGCACCCACCGCAGCGCCGCGGTCACGGACACCGGTATGCCCAAACAACCTGCGCGGACGCCCAGCTCAACGTCCTCCATGTAGAGGAAGTACTCCTCGGGCCATCCGCCGATCCGTTCGAACACCTGTCGGGACATGGACGTCGCTCCCCCTGCGCACCACACAACCGGGCCTGACTCGTAGGGGCCCACCGGCCACAGATAGCGCTCCAGATAAGCCTTGGGGGCCAGTCCGCGATGTGCCAGCTTGGCCAAAAGGTAGGGCCCCCCTCGTGCTGCACTCTGGGCTGTTCCATCGGGGAAGTCCACACGCGGCGCCACGATGCCACCGGTACGGTCGATCTCCCCCGCAAGGGTAGGCAGATCCCCCACCCGGACGCCAAGATCGGGGTTGGCGAACAACAGATAGTTACCGGTGGCACGCTCCGCGCCGCGGTTGTTAGCCGCCGACAGACCGACGTTACTGCCCATCGGGAGGTATCTGAAACCCTGCTGCCGTGCAAACTCTTGGACCTCGGGTTCGTCCGCGTTGTCCACCAGGATGACCTCGACGTCCTGCGCCGAGACTCCCTTCAGCTCGCCAGCCTCGATCAGCCCATCCCAGTGTCTGTCCAGCATCTCCAGGCTGTGGAAGCTCGTCACGACGATCGACCACGTCGGACGACGTCGCTCGAGCACCGCTGCCTTCCTGAAAGTCTGCTCCCAGCGTCCAGCTGAGGTCACCTCAGGGAACGCAGCTCGGTACTGCCTGGCCAGGTCCGCCCACCGTCGCAGGAGCCGAGCGCTGGCGGAAGCACTGCCGGCCATGGCAGACACCGGGTGCGGCGCAACGATCTCGCGCCTCGCCGTCTCGGCTGCCCGATGACGGGCCGTAGCCAGATCTCGGTGCAACCAGGCCGGACCGTGCAATACGTCCTTGAGGGCAGCCCAGCGCATAGCCGCGGCCGCTGGCTCCCGCCGGGCGACATGACGCAGGCTCACCGCCATCCACCGGGCCACAAGAACCGTAGGACGGGTGTCGTGCAGGAGCGCGGTGACGATGCGGTTGCGCAGCAGGAAGTAGGCCTGCCACCCGGATTCGGCATCTTTGCCTACCCAGGAGTCATGCCAGACGACTGCCCCGGGCAGCACCACGGAGGCAAAACCGGCCTCCTTTGCCCGGAGCCCGAACTCCACGTCGTCCCACTTGAGGAAGAAAGGCATGGGCAGCCCGATGCCCTCCACGACGGCTCGAGGAATCAGGCACATCCACCACGGTTGGAAGTCCACGCTGTTGGGCGGTCCCAGCCACCGGTGATCACTGACAGGAGTGTGCGCAAGGTCAGTGTCCATCGGCGTGCCCGGCAGACAGGTTCGGGTGAACCGCGTCCGATCCACCATTTCGCCAAGCCGGTACAGGGTCGTCGGCGCGGCCGCATCGAACATGTGCCCGCCGACGAGGGTGGGTCGACGGCTGGCCTGGGCGAAGGCCCAGGCATAGGCAAGACCCTCTGGCTGTGCCAGCGCTTCGTCGTCCAACAGGGCCACGTGGGTGATGCGCAAGTCCTTCAAGCCTTCGTACAGCCCCCTGGTCAAGCCACCGCTGCCACCCAGGTTCTGTTGCCGGATGACGGTCAGGCGCTCTCCCAGGCAATCCTGAACACCCTTGAACCCGGCAGACTCGGCCACCGGCGTCGTACCTTGATCGACCAGGATGACGCGACCCAGCACGCCGTCCAACGATCCACCATCTCGGGAAGCCGCTGCGAGCGCGCCCAGCTGCCGCAGGCACCCCTGCTGCCGGTCGAAGGTCGTGATCGCAACTGCCAGTGAGTGTGGTTGGGGCACAATGTCATCGGTGACCCAGCGCCAGGACACCTCGCAGACCTCGGACCCGGCAGTGAGCACCGGCCAGGCCCAGCCACCATCGGCTGCCTCGCCGGCGGCGACGGTCGCGGTGAAGGCCCCCGCGTGAGTGCTCCCGGAGGTGATGTCTCGGCGTCTGCCCAGGGCATCGCTCACCCGGACGATGACCTCCACCGGCGCCGACGAGGTGACCTCGAGGCGGGTAGTGTCGACACCGGTGAAGCGCGCCCAGTAGCTCAGCGGCAGCGCATCGAGCCACCCGGAGAACTCGATGCTCTGGCCCGCCACGAGGGCCACCCGACCCGGAGCAACGACCTGCGCAGCACCTGCCGCTAAGAGGGCCGCGGCTCTAGGGACGACAAGCTCTGTCAGTAGGCCGCCGATTTGTGTGCTCACCAGTGCGGTGCCAGTTCGCAGCCGGCCTCGCCCAGCACCTCATGGGTGGGACGAGGTCGGGTCCTGAGCTCGCCGCGCAGGCCCTTCTTGAGCTCACCGCGCATGGCTGCCTTGCGGTGGCAGTGACGATACGAGAGCGCCGAGTTGCGTTGTGCCAAGCCAACACGCACGCCCGCCTCGCCCGGCGCGACGGCGTCACCGGTGCCCAAGAACCTCATCGTGTCGTGGACTCCGTGGTGCAACGGCTCCCGCGGGGCTTCCCGCTTGATACCGAGCTCCCTGGTCGAGTGCGAAGCGATGGACTGGGGTGGGTGGATACTCGTGCGGTGCCTGGCAATGCCAGGGGTGAACTCGAAGTCGTCGTCGTTCCAGATGAAGAGGTCAGCGGTAGGCAGCCCCAACTCCGCGATCACTGCCGCTTCGATCAGCAAGGATGCGAACGACCGCGGCGTCGCACGCCCACCAGCAGCACCAGCGGGGCGCCGATCGGCCTTGGAGGCCCGCGCGTGGTCGCGCGGGATCTGGCGCGGCCGGTCCCGGCCGTCGATCCGGAGAACACGGCTGGCAACCAGACCAAGACCCGAACCACATTCGTTGGCTGACGCCAGGAGGTCCGCCAAGGCCGTCTCGGGCCTGGTGGCGTCATCGCCGGCTGGCGACGGCAGATCTGGGCTGAAGCCGCCGGCCCGTTCGGCGTGGCACGTCAACGTGACCAGGTGAACGTCAGGGAACCGCGCGCCAAACATCTCCTGGGAGCCATCTGTTGACGGGCTGTCCACCGCCCCGACGTCCGGCCACCGCGGCTGTGCGTCGAGAATCGTCAGGTACTCGGTCAGCAGCTTCTCGCGGTTCCACCTGACGACGACAGCAACCACCCTCGGGTGGCCGATCCTCGCCTCAATAGTCACCGGCCGAGCATACCCAGCCTGGTCGGCCCCTCAGACCCTGAGCAGCTGGCGCGCCATGACGATGCGCTGGATCTGGTTGGTCCCCTCATAGATCTGGGTGATCTTGGCATCGCGCATCATCCGCTCGACCGGGTAGTCCTTGACGTACCCGGCGCCGCCGAGGAGCTGGACCGCGTCGGTGGTGACCTCCATGGCAACGTCCGAGGCGAAGCACTTCGCCGCAGCGCCGAAGAAGGACAGGTCCTTGTCGCCGCGCTCGGATTTTGCCGCCGCGACGTAGACCATCTGGCGCGCGGCCTCCAGCTTCATCGCCATGTCCGCCAACATGAACTGCACTCCCTGGAACTCAGAGATGTGCTTACCGAACTGCGCACGTTCCTTGACATAGCCCAACGCGAAGTCCAGTGCGCCCTGGGCGATGCCCACGGCCTGTGCGCCAATGGTCACCCGGGTGTGGTCCAGCGTCGCCAACGCGATCCTGAGCCCCTCACCCGGTGCACCCACCATCCGGTCCCCCGGGATCCGGCAGCCCTCGAATATCAGCTCACGGGTCGGCGACCCCTTGATGCCCATCTTCTTCTCTTTGTCACCGAAGGTGAACCCGGCATCTGACTTCTCCACCACGAAGGCAGATACGTTCGAGCCCCGCTTGCCATCGGGGTCGGTCACCGCGAGCACCGTGTAGAACTGCGAGACACCCGCGTTGGTGATCCATGCCTTCTGGCCGCTCAGCACCCAGTCATCACCATCGGCCTTGGCCCGGCATCTCATCGAGGCGGTGTCGCTGCCGGCCTCACGCTCGGACAAGCCGTAGGAGAACATCGCCTCACCACGAGCCACCGGCGGCAGGTACTTGGCCTTGAGCTCATCGGACGCGGCAAGGATCAACGGCATCGTGCCGAGCTTGTTGACCGCCGGGATCAGCGACGAGGACGCACACACCCGGGCGACCTCCTCGATCACGATGCAGGTCGCCAGCGCATCGGCACCCACACCGCCGTACTCCTGCCCGATGTGGGGCGCGTGGAAGTCGGACGCCACCAACGCATCAAGGGCGGCCTGTGGGAAGGTACTCGTCTCGTCGACCTCAGCGGCGTGTGGAGCGATCTTGTCCTCTGCAACGTTGCGGACCGCTTGCCGCAGTTCCTCGTGGTCGTCGGAGATGGTAAAGAAGGGGAAGACACCTTTGTCTGTGGTCACGAGGCCATTTTAGTGATTTGCCGCGCTACCGCACCTCGGGAATGACGGTGTTCTCGAAGAGGTGCATACCCGAAGTGTCGTAGGCCGCCTCAGCGAAGTACGCAATCGTGTAACGGAGCCCCAGTGCCTTGAGCGCGCTGAGTCTTTCCGCGATCTGCTGTGAGGTTCCGAAGCCAACGCCAGCGCGCTCGGCCTCGATCTGCTGATCGACCCTCGCCTCGGGCACACCGGCCTGAATGTAATGGTGACGTATCCATGACACTCGGTCCTCGAGGTCCTTCTTTGTCTCGCCGATGACGACACTGATGTTGACCGAGCGGGTGATCTGGGCAAAGTCCCGACCGATATCCGCGCAGTGAGCGGCAAGGATCTCGCTCTTGTGCTCGAAGACGTCGGCGGAGAAGTTGGTGTAATCCGCGTACTGCGCCGCGATGCGCAGGGTCTTCTTCTCGCCGCCCCCGGCGATCCACATCGGTATGCCGTTCTGCTTGGACCCGGGCTGGGCCGTCCCCTGGAGGGGGCGGGGAGAGCAGATCGCCCCGTCGACCTGATAATGCTTGCCGTTGAGTGTGGCCGATCCCTTGGTCCACATGTCGCGGAGGATCTGAACCCCTTCCTCGAGCATCCCGAGCCTGACGCCAGCCGAGGGAAAAGCCCCGCCGCTCACGCCGTAGGCGCGCCACTCGTGTTCGTACCACCCGGCGCCAATGCCCATCTCCAGGCGGCCCTCCGAGATGATGTCCACGGTCGCGGCGACCTTTGCCAGGTAGGCGGGGCTGCGATAACCCATGCAGGTGCACATCTGCCCCAGCCGGATCCGGCTGGTGACGGCCGCAAGTGCCGCCATCAGGGTCCATGCCTCATGGGTGGCCTCCTGCGAGGGGATAGGCACCGTGTGGAAGTGGTCGTAGACCCAGATCGACTCCCACAGACGGGTCAGCTCGGCACGCTCGGCCAGCCCCGCCATCACCCCCCAGTGCTGGTCCGGCTCGATGCCGGCAAGATCCATCCGCCAGCCCTGGGGAACGAAAAGGCCAAATCGCACTGAACTCTCCTCTTCAACGAAGCATTGCACTCAACGCACTCAACGCGACAACCGCGTGCACCCCGAGGCTACTGTGCGGTGATGACTCCCATCACGTCAGGCAGCACCGCGGAGCCCGAAGTAATCCGCAGAGTCCTCACGACCCCCGCGACGTGGGCCGTGGTCGGCCTGTCCGCGGATTCCACCCGGACGGCCTTCGGCGTCGCACGTTGGATGCATGACGCGTTGGGGCATCGCATCATCCCGGTGCACCCGCGGGCGGAGCAGGTGTGGGGTGAACCGGGCTACCCAACCCTCACCCGCATCCCGGACGGCACGGCTGTGACCGTCGTGGACTGTTTCGTCAACTCGCTTCGCGTCGGCGAGGTCGTGGATGACGCGATCGTCAACAAAGGCCGGCTGTGCATCGAGACCGTCTGGCTTCAGCTCGGCGTCATCGACCAGGACGCGGCTCAACGCGCCATCACCGCAGGCCTGGACGTGGTGATGGACACCTGCCCCATGATTGAATTTGACAGGCTGGGACTTCACCGAAAACCTTGAGGAGTCAGCCAGTCTGACCGTCTGATCATCCGGGCACCGAGCGAGATGGGCGTGGTTTTGGGTTTCTCAGCAGCGACGGGGTCGCTCGAGCATGAGCCATCCCAGGTCAAGGGGTGGGTGGCCGATTCACGTGCACGGGTCGGTGGACCAAGCAGAGGGTGCCGCAGATGTCGTTGACCGGGCCGCTGTTCCTTGGCGGGGTCGTCGCGTGCACGGTCGCAGCCTTTGTCGCCCTGATCCTGGTATGGCCTTCGTTGGCCGGGCGCAGCCTTCGCAGGATCGCCGCCCGGGCGGGGATGCTGCTGACCGTCAACGTCCTGGTGTTGCTGACTGCTGCCACACAGCTCAACGCTCAGTTTCTGTTCTTTGCCGATTGGACCGACCTCAGAGGCGCGTTCAGTGGTGTCCCCACAGCGACCGCACTGAGCCGAGGCGCCCTCGCCTCCCATGCCGCCAGCAGGAAGGTAGCGGGCACCGCGGCCACCGCCGCCAAGAAGCTTCCGCCCTTGCCCACAGCTCAGGTCGATCTGTCGGGGGTGATCTCGTACACGGTCAAAGGGCCGTTGAGCAGGATCACGGGGACGGTCATGGTTCAGCTGCCGGCGGGCTACACGAACCCCACCGCCGCCTCGGTGCGGTATCCCGTGATGGAGGCTTTCCAAGGCTATCCCGGCGCGCCCAACTCGTGGATCAACGGGATGAACCTCGGTGGTGTAGCAGCGCAGCAGGTAGCCGCCAAACGGATGCGCCCCATCTTGGTGGTCTCCCCACAGGTGGAGATCCCCCCCGGGGTGGACACCGAGTGCGTCAACGGCGGCGCCGGCACCGCCCAAGTGGAGACCTGGCTGGCTCGGGACGTCCCAAACTGGGTTGCCCATACGTTCCGTGTCCGGACCGACCGAGCCTCTTGGGCCACGATAGGACTGTCAGCAGGCGGCTGGTGCGCTGCAATGGTGGCCATGCTGCACCCAGCGCAGTTCTCGGCCGCGATCGTGCTAGGCGGCTACTTCCACCCCGACTTCGGCCCTTTCTACGAGCCCTATCCTCCAAGCAGCCCGCTCGGCGCCCGCTACGACTTGGTCGCCCTGAGCAAGCGAAACCCGCCGCCGGTGGCTATTTGGTTGGAGACCTCCCACGCAGATCCGCTCTCTTACACCTCAAGTGCTGCCTTCGTCAAGGCGACCAAGCCCCCACTGGCCGTGAACGCCATCGTGCTCCAGCATGCTGGACACCGGGTCAACCTGTGGCAAGACCTTCTGCCGGGCACCCTGAAATGGCTCGGCGCCAACGTCCCCGGCTTCAAAGCCATACCGTAGGAACAGGACATCGGATTGCCGTCGCATCCTTGAGCTGCAGGATGTCGTCGGCTGAGCCCTGCCTCTCACCCACCGCACCCACCAAGGGTCGGGACCAGTCAGTGGGGCCGGTCACCCGTTCGTCCTGCACCGAACAGCCACGACCTCCCCCGCGCGGGGGACCCTGTGAGCCCCTGACTGGGACCAAGCACCACCGGGAGAGCGCACCGACCGCGAACCACATCACTACCGCCGGCGACCTTGGCCATCGGTTCGGCGGACAGCGCAACGCGCTCGCGCACCTGCGGTGTGTTCTTCGCCGCACCGGTCCCGGTAGACGGCATCGTTTCGTCGGAAGGCCGGCCGCTGCAAGGGCCGGTGTGGGGTTGCCCATGACCGATTCCTGAAGCGGTGATGGGGCGCGGGCGGGAAGGGGCCGAGGCCAGGTCAGTCGCGGGACATCCCGAAACCGGTCGGGTGAGCGCGGCGGGCCCGCAGCCGCTCACCCTTGGTATGTGCGTCCTGACGTAAGCTGCCCTGGAACTCAACCATCTTCGTGCGGATGCGCAGGGCCTCGTCATCCATCCCCGCGCCAAGTACCCGCGCCGCCAACAGCCCGGCATTGCGAGCGCCACCCACCGATACCGTCGCCACAGGTACCCCTGCAGGCATCTGCACGATGGACAACAACGAGTCCATCCCATCAAGGTGCTCCAGCGGCACCGGAACGCCAATGACCGGCAGGGGAGTGACGGACGCGAGCATCCCCGGCAGGTGTGCCGCGCCGCCCGCGCCGGCGATGATCACCTGCAGGCCACGATCGACGGCGCTCTGCCCGTACTCGAGCATCTCCTGGGGCATTCGGTGCGCAGAGATGACATCGGCTTCGTAGCCGATCCCGAACTCCTCCAGAACTCGGGCGGCTTCTTCCATGACGGGCCAGTCGCTGTCACTGCCCATTACCAGCCCCACAACTGATGGACCCTCATGTCCTGAGCCCTGCGCTGCGGGACGCTGAACCAACGCGAAGTCACTCATTCCGTGATCACTCCCTGCAGAAAGTCGCTGGCATGGGTGGCGCGAGCCCTCAGATCATCGAGGTCGGCGCCGCTGACGTTGACATGTCCGATCTTGCGGCCGGGTCGAACCCCCTTACCGTACAAGTGAATCTTCAGACCTGGGTCGCGCGCCAGCAGATGACGGTAGGTGGGGTAGAGCTGCGGGCAGTCGCCCCCCAGAACGTTACCCATGACCGTCCAGGGCGCCCGAGGGGTGGTGTCCCCCAGCGGCAGGTCAAGCACCGCGCGCAGGTGCTGTTCGAACTGGCTGGTCACCGCACCGTCGATGCTCCAATGACCACTGTTATGTGGCCGCATTGCGAGTTCGTTGACCAGGTATGCCGGGTCGCCGGTCTGCGGGTCCTTCACCTCGAACATCTCCACCGCCATGACGCCGGTGACGCCCAGCTCACCGGCGATGCGCAGACCCGCTGCGGTGGCCACCGCCGCGAGCTGGGGGTCCAGGCCTGGAGCCGGTGCCAGGACCTGGGTGCAGATGCCGCCTGTCTGGACTGTCTCCACCACCGGCCAAGCGCCAGCCTGGCCCGACGGGCTGCGCACGACCAGCAGTGCCAGCTCGCGTACGAAGTCGACCTTCTGTTCGGCCAGCAGCCCGTCCACAAGCGGTCCGTCGCCGGTAGCAGCATCGCGCAGCGCATCAGAAAGCCAGTCAGCCACCTCATCGGGTGAACCGACCACGCGGACTCCCTTGCCGTCATACCCGCCCTTGGGCATCTTGACGACCACCGGCCAGCCGACCCTGTCACCAAAGTCCTGCAACGAGGCCGCGTCGCTCACCTGCGCCCAGCTCGGGCAGGCGATCCCGATGTCGGTGAGCCGTCGCCGCATGGCCAGCTTGTCCTGGGCGAACACCAGGGCGGCCGGCGAGGGATGCAGGATGACGCCATCGGCCTGCAGGGCAGCCAGGACCTCGGCGGGTACGTGCTCATGGTCGAAGGTGACAACGTCGCACTGGCTGGCAAAGGCGCGCACCGCCTCGACATCGGTGTGGTCACCCACCGGAGATGACGGAATGACCAGAGCGGCCGATGCGTCCACCGACTCCGCCAGGACCGACAGTGTGATCGACAAACCCACCGCTGGCGGTTGGCACATTCGTGCGAGCTGGCCGCCGCCGATGATGCCGACCACTGGGAATCCTCCAGGCGCACGCTGCGGGGCAGTCACGAACATGAGCCTATCGGGGCGAGACGTCAACGGCGGCCGGTATGGGCGGCTAGGCTCGTATTGTGACGACAAATGGACTTGGGCTGATCAATCGTGTCCAGGGGGCGCTGACCGTCCTCGTCCGAGAAATGCTCAAGTTCGGCGTGGTTGGCGCGGTGGCGTTCGTCATCGACCTGGGCACTTACAACATCCTGGTGTTCGGCCCACACCTGCTGGGCATGTTCAGCCAGCAGAGCACCGAAGGTGCGCTACACGACAAGCCACTGACGGCTCGCGTCATCGCTGCGACCGTGTCCACGCTGGTGGCTTGGGTCGGCAACAGGCTGTGGACCTTCCGCCATCGTCGCAACCGGCAACCCAGCCACGAACTCGCCCTGTACCTGCTCTTGAACGTCGTGGCCATGATCATCTCAGTGACCTGCCTGGGCATATCCCGCTACGCCTTCGGCCTGCACACCCAGCTCGCCGACAACGTGACCAATATCATTGGGATAGCACTTGGGACGCTGTTCCGTTTCTGGTCTTACCGCAAGTTCGTGTTCGTTGGCATGCGGGTCGAAGGTCCTACGGCGTGCGACCTGGATCCCGTCGAGCTGGATCCCACAGGCAGTGGCTAGCCGGGATCAGACTCGGAGAGGAACAGCGCAAAAATCGCAGGTTGCCTCTGGATCAGCTCAAGGCGACCACCGTTGGCCTCAGCCAGGTCACGAGCCAGAGCCAGCCCCAGACCGGTACTGTGCGCGGTGCTGACCGAGCGTTCGAATATGTGCGGCGCAATCGCTGCCGGCACACCCTCACCCTGGTCGCTGATCTCCACCACCACTGAAGGTCCACTACGGCGGGCTTCCACATCCACGGTGCCACGACCATGCGCAAGAGAGTTCTCCAGAAGCGTCGACAGCACCTGGGACAACGCCACCGGTGTCGCGCGCACGAACAGACCACGCTGTCCGTGGACCCGAACGCTTCGGTGAGCCTGCTCGAACGCTGGCTGCCACTCCCGCTGAAGGGAAGCGATCACCGAGTCCAGCGAGACGGTCGGCGGCCTCGCTTCGTCACCGTGACGGGCTCGTGAAAGCAGCTCGTCCACTACGGTGGTGAGTCGCTCGACCTGGGTAATCGCAATACTCGCCTCGTCCTGAACAACGGCGAGATCGTCGGTCACTGAGATCTCCTCAAGACGCATGAGCAACGCGGTCAACGGGGTTCGCAGCTGGTGCGACGCATCCGATGCGAAGTCACGCTCTGAGGCCAGTGACCGGGTCATCTGATGCCCACTGCGCGCGAGCACCTCCGAAACGCGGTCGACCTCGCGGATGCCGGTGATCAGCGGCTGGAACTGCGACTCGCCCGCCCCCAGCCGTTCGGCTCGGTCAACCAGCTGGGTCATCGGCTCCGCAAACTTTCTCGCCTCCACAGAAGCGACCAACATGCCAGCGAGCACGGCGACCACGGACAAACCGACAGCGACCCCCAGCAGCACAAGCAGCTGCAGTGGGCGCTGCTGCGGTCCCAGCCACCCGCGCAGCCGCCTGAAGTCTTCACCGGCGGCCCACCAGACGGCCACCGCCACCGGCAGGACAACTATTCCCACCGAGAGCAGGACCGCGGCAAAAGTCGACCGCAGCAGCTGGCGGCGCATGCCCGAGGTCAGCCTCGCTCAGCGCGCTCGAAACGGAAACCGACCCCACGCACGGTCGAGATGAAGCGCGGCTGAGCGGCATCGTCGCCCAGCTTTCGGCGAAGCACCGAAATATGCATGTCGAGGGTCTTGGTGGACCCGAACCACACTGTCTCCCAGATCTCACGCATCAGCTGCTCACGAGAGACGACCTTGCCCTGCTCGCGCACCAAGACCCGCAACAGGTCAAACTCCTTGGCGGTCAGCTGAAGCTCTTCCTCGTTGAAGAATGCACGGCGGGCATCAGGGTCTACGCGCACCACGGCGCCCTCATCACCGTCGGTGGGCTGTCGTCGTAGCAGCGCCCGCACCCGGGCCAGCAGCTCGGCCAGACGGAAAGGTTTGGTGACATAGTCATCGGCGCCGGCGTCAAGTCCGACCACAAGGTCCACCTCGTCGACCCGGGCGGTGAGGATCAGGACTGGAACCTTATTTCCATCCGCGCGGATGCGTCGGCAGACCTCGAGCCCGTCAACGTGCGGCAGGCCAAGGTCAAGCACCACCATGTCGGGATTGTTGTTGGCACCTTCGAGTGCGGCGCGACCGTCAGCACGCACGTCGACCTCGTAGCCCTCCCGCCTCAGAGCCCGCGCAAGAGGTTCCGCGATCGCCGGATCATCCTCTGCAAGCAGAACACGGGTCATACCAACATGGTAAGACCTTCGCCCCAATCAGCGACCGGGCCACTCCGGTGAGCGCTTTTCATTAAAAGCCGCGACGCCCTCTGCCCGGTCGCCGGAGAACGCCGTGGCACGCCAGCAACCATCCTCAACCTCGAGCCCCGTTGCCAGGTCAACGTCGGAACCGAGCCTCATCGCGCGCTTGGCCTGGCGCAGCCCGACCGGCGAGTTGGCCGCGACCTGCGTGGCGAGCTCAAGCCCGCGGTCGCGCGCAGTACCAGCTTCGATCACCTCGTCAACAACGCCCAGCCCAGCCGCCTCGACGGCCGACATGCGGCGCCCGGTAAAGATCATCCCGGCCGCCTTCGACCAGCCGATGCGACGCGTCAGCAGCTGCGTGCCACCGCCGCCGGGAATGACCCCGACGGACACCTCGGGCAGGCCGACCACCGCCGCCGACCCAGCGATGATCAGATCACAGGACAGCGCGATCTCCAAGCCACCGCCAAGGGCAAATCCTTCAACCACAGCGATGGTGGGCATCGGCAGATTCAACACCCCGCTGTAGGCCGCGCGCGCCACCGGCCTCTGTGCGACGAGGTCTGCGTCAGAAAAGGAGCTGCGCTCCTTGAGGTCGGCGCCGACGCAGAACGCCTTGGCGTTGGTGCTCGTGATCAGCACGACTCGCACATTCTGGTCAGCCGAGAGCTGAACGCAGGCAGCACCCAGGTCCAGGGCCATCTGAGTCGAGACTGCGTTCATCGCCTCTGGTCGGTCCAGTGCCAGTTCCGCGATGTGGCCACAGGGGCCATGCCGGGTGATGGTCACCGTCGGCGGGGTGGGGTCGATGGGCTCATTCATGGTCTAGGTCTCCTCGGTCATCGCCGTCGTCGCGCGGCTGGTCGTCGCCCATCCTGCCCCGACGCCCCGCCTGATCGGCTCGTCGCAGGACCCAGGGTGTCACCGGTCCGATCCCGCGCAGGTTGCGGCTCCGCAGGGCAGACATCTCGAAACCCGATGTGCTCGCAAGGGAGGCAGCAAGCGAATCGTCGACCAGAACCGTTCGAGGCCGCGCCACGGCCGTCAGTCGACTGGCGCGGTTCACCGTGGTCCCAAAGACGTCCCCCAGACGTGAGATGACCCGCCCGCCGGCCATACCAACCCGAACGTCCGGCAGGACGTCATCTTCGGCCATGGCCTCGACCAGATCGAGCGCGATCGCAGCGGCGGGGGCGGCACCTATCGCCACGAAAAGGACCTCGTCCCCCACCGTCTTGATGACCCTGCCGCCATGCGCCGTGACGACATCGGATGCCAGTGCCTCGAACCGTTGCACCATCTGCGCCAGCTCACGCTCCGAGAGCCGACGTACCAGACGGGTGAAGGAGACGAGGTCAGCGAAGCCCACCGAGCGCACCACGCCGGGCTGGTCCTCGATCGGCTCAGCATCGGTGATCATGCGAGAGATCGCGGCCGAGAGATGACGGCGCCAGGCGTAGACCAGCAGCGGTTCCAGGTCGTCGGCGATGTCAGCCAGCTTCGCGGCAGCCGCCCGCGCCGTCGCCGGATCCGGCATGCCTCGGGTCAGGTCCAGACCTGCGTCGACCTCATCGGTCTGCACCTGCGGCCGCAGGTCGCCGATGGCTTCGGCCATCAGCTGGACCTGCCAGACGGCCAGCCGATCGGTGGTCCGGGCGAAGGCTCGCGTCATCCCCAGCGCCGTGGGCTCGTCGAAGACGCCATCACGCACGAGGGCGGCCATTGACTGCAGGGCAATCAGGTCAGCCTCTGTGAAGACCGGGGCCTCGTCCTCGACGTTGGGAAAACCGAGTGCATGCCAGAACTTGCGGGCGCTGAGTATGGACACCGACGCCCTGGCGCTGACCTCGCGCGAACCCATGGAGCGCGGCTGACCGAGCAACCTGGCCTCGACGTCGTCGGCAGCAGGGGAGAACCCGCCGGCAAGCTCCACCCGAACACCAGGGCGATGACGACCGGCGCGGGGCACGTTAGTTGCACCCTGTGTGGAACAGCGCCAGGACAGCCATGTCTGTGATCATGCCGTGTGCCCTGACTCCGGCTGCGAGCGGCGTACGTGCACCACGTCTCCAGCGGCATGAGCCCTGCTCGACCCCCCGCCCGCAACCACCAGCCGTCCCACGTCGTCGACCGCGGTCGCGGTGCCCCGGGCGACCCTCCCATCAGGTTGATGCACGTCAACCTCTAGACCGATGGTCAGACACGACGCGCGGTAGGACGTGCGCAAGACCTCCAGTCCAGCCCCTCCGGTCCACCAGGCTCGGTGGAGGTCCGCCAGCTCCTGCAGATACCGGACGATGAGATCCTCACGGCGTATGTCTGCCGCCCCACACATGGCCAAAGACGTCGCGCTCTCCACGGGAAGCTCACTGCGCTCCTGGACGATATTTGCGCCCGCGCCGATAACCGCTAGGTCGCCACTGGGCGCCATCTCGCATAGAACGCCCGAGATCTTGAGCCACGGCGCCCCCGGGGTGGCGGTCCTCTCCTGGACCATCACGTCGTTGGGCCACTTGAGCCGGCTGGCCACGTGGGAGACGTCCGCCAGCGCCGAACGCATCGCCATACCGCTCAGCAGTGGCAGCCAGCCCAAGTCCGACGCACGCCCAACAGGCACCGGGACGACCGCAGACACCGCGATCGAAGTACCTGCCGGTGCACGCCACTGGCGCGCCAGACGCCCACGACCCGCGCTCTGATAATCGGCCACCACGACCCGCCAAGGACGGGGACCCCGCAGCGCCTCCAGATTCGTGGAGTCTATGCACGCATAGACATCGACCATCTGCCAAGGGTTGGGCGCCGTGGTCAATGCCGCTTTCACCAACTGAGAATCAAGAGCCTCGCGCACAGACCAAGGCTATGCTGCCCGCCATGGCTGATGTAGCACTCAATGGTGACCCTGCCGGGTCCGGCCCCGACGTTCACACGACGGCTGGCAAGCTCGCTGACCTGATCCGGCGCAACGAAGAGTCCGTGCATGCCGGGTCGGCCCAAGCGGTCGAGAAGCGGCACGCCCAGGGCAAGAAGACCGCCCGAGAGCGGGTCGAGGAGCTGATGGACGAGGACTCGTTCATCGAGGTCGACCAGCTGGGCCGCCACCGGTCGACAGCGTTCGACCAACAGAAGAACCGCCCCTACGGCGACGGTGTCATCATCGGCTTCGGCACGATCGACGGTCGACAGGTCTGCGTGTTCTCCCAGGACTTCACGGTCTTCGGCGGATCCCTGGGTGAGGTGTTCGGCGAGAAGATCGTCAAGATCATGGACCTGGCGATGAAGATCGGCTGTCCGGTCATCGGCATCAACGACTCGGGAGGCGCCCGCATCCAAGAAGGTGTGGTGGCGCTCGGGCTCTACGCGGAGATCTTCCGCCGCAATGTCCACTCCTCCGGTGTCATCCCACAGATCTCCCTGGTCATGGGTCCGTGCGCGGGTGGTGCGGTCTACTCCCCCGCGATCACTGACTTTACGGTGATGGTCGACCAGACCTCGCACATGTTCATCACCGGCCCGGATGTCATCAAGACCGTCACCGGCGAGGACGTCGGCATGGAGGAGCTTGGCGGGGCGCTCACCCACAACACCAAGTCCGGCGTGGCGCACTACATGGGGCACGACGAGAACGACGCCATGGACTACGTCAAGGCCCTTTTGTCCTACCTGCCCTCCAACAACCTCGAGGACGCTCCGTCCTTCGACTGGGGCACCGTCGGCTCTGCTGCCCAGACGGCTGACGACGCGTTCCTGGACACCTTCATCCCGGACTCGCCCAACCAGCCGTACGACATGCACACGGTCATCGAACACATCGTTGACGGCAACGACGACGGCTCAGCCGACTTTCTCGAGGTCCATGCCCTGTTCGCCCCGAACATCATCTGCGGCTTCGGCAGGGTCGAGGGCCGTTCCGTGGGTGTTGTCGCCAATCAGCCTCTGCAGCTTGCCGGCTGCCTGGACATCGACGCCTCAGAGAAGGCCGCACGGTTCGTGCGAACGTGCGACGCGTTCAACGTCCCGGTGCTGACCTTCGTAGACGTCCCGGGCTTCCTGCCAGGCACCGATCAGGAGTGGAACGGGATCATTCGCCGCGGCGCCAAGCTGCTCTACGCCTACGCCGAGGCCACCGTCCCGCTGGTGACGGTCATCACTCGCAAGGCCTACGGAGGCGCCTACGACGTGATGGGCTCCAAGCACCTCGGCGCAGACATGAACCTTGCCTGGCCCACCGCCCAGATCGCCGTCATGGGCGCCCAGGGGGCGGTCAACATCCTGTACCGCAAGGAGATCGCACAGGTCCTGGCTGACGAGGGCGACGTCGACGCCGCCCGGCAGCAGTTCATCACCGAGTACGAAGACACACTGGCCAACCCCTACATCGCCGCCGAACGCGGTTACGTCGACTCGGTGATCTCACCGTCGCATACCCGCGCCTGGGTTATCCGTGGCCTGCAAGCCCTGCGTAACAAGCGCGAGACTCTGCCACCCAAGAAGCATGGGAACATCCCGCTATGAACGAGCGAACTCCTGTGGCTGACATCACTTCGGGGGCACCCAAGGGCAATCACCTGCGACGCGACCAGACGGATCAGAGGGCTGACATACCCATCCGCCTGATCCGGGGCAAGGCCACACCGGAGGAGCTCTCCGCACTCATCGCGGTCGTTGCTGTGCTCACCAGCGCGGGCAGCGACGCAGGCGCGGGCGGCCCCGGCCAGAGCGACCGCCCGTCTTCGGGAAGCGGGAAATACCCTCGGTCCCGATGGAGCTCGCCCGCCCGCCTGGTCCGCACGACACACCCCCACGGGCCGGGAGGCTGGCGGGCGTCCGCGTTCCCGCGCTACAGGTCAAATCGTCCATCGGGTCCGCTGCACACTGCCGGCTGAGGTACGTTCCACGAGTGACCACTGACACACGCGCGCACCAAGCGCGCCCCACCACCGACGTCGACCACATCGCCAACAACTATCTCGACGCGCTGGTTGAGCTGAGTCCGATCACTGCGACCTATCTGGGGATCACCGGCCACGACAAGGACATCGACGACTTCTCGCCTTCCAGCTACGCTGCCCACTCCGACCTGCGCACCAGGACCCTGACGGCTCTGGCCGGGGCGACGGCGATCGACGACATCGACCGGGTGACGCTCGCCGCCATGCGGGAGCGCCTCAGCCTCGCCGAGCAGACCTACGCCGCGGGGCTCGACGAGATGTCCCTCAACGTCCTGGCCTCCCCGCTGCAGTCGATCCGAGACGTCTTCGACCTGATGCCCCGCGAAACGGATGCGCAACGCGTGACGTTCGCGGCCCGGATGACAAAGGTCCCCGCGGCGTTGGACAGCTATGTCGAGTCGCTGCGTGATGCCGCGTCCAGGGGGCTGGTGACCCCCAAGAGACAGGTCGAGGCCTGCACCGCCCAGTGCGTGCAGCTGACAGCCCAGGACGGTTATTTCGCTGCATTGCTCAGCTCAAGCTCGGTCGCTGCCACAGGCCGCGGTCTGGGGGACGCCGCCACCGACGCCATGCGCAGCGCTGTTGGCGAGGCTTCATCGGCTTATGCGCGGATGGGCGATTTCCTGCGCAACGAGCTACTCCCCCAGGCACCAGAGGCCGATGCCTGCGGTCGAGATCGATACCAGCTCCTGTCGCGGTTCTTCCTCGGGGCCACGGTCGACCTCGAGGAGACCTATCCAGTGGGGTCAGGAGGAGCTCGCCCGCATTACTGCCGAGATGGCGGCGGTGGCCGAGCAGATCGCGTCGGGCTCCGACATCAAGGAGGCCATAGCAATCCTCGATGCCGACCCGGGTTACCAGCTGCACGGCACGGACGAGCTCAAGGCATGGATGCAGGGCAAGGCCGACGAGGTCATCAGCAACCTGGCGGGCACCCACTTCGACATTCCAGAGCCGGTGCGCACCATCGAGTGCCTGATTGCGCCGACCCAGACCGGCGGTATCTACTACACCGGGCCGTCCGAGGACTTCACCCGGCCAGGTCGCATGTGGTGGTCGGTGCCCAAGGGAATCACCGAGTTCGGCACCTGGCGCGAGTTGACCACTGTCTACCACGAGGGCGTGCCGGGCCATCATCTCCAGGTCGCCCAAACCGTTTTCCGCTCCGAGTTGCTCAACCGTTGGCGCCGCATGGACGCCTGGGTCTCCGGCCATGGTGAGGGCTGGGCGCTCTACGCCGAGCGCCTGATGGCCGAGCTCGGCTACATGGACGACCCGGGCAACCGCATGGGCCTGCTCGACTCTCAGTCGCTTCGCGCGGCGCGTGTGGTTCTGGACATCGGGGTTCATTGCGGTTTCAAGGCTCCCGCCGAGGTGGGCGGTGGCCAGTGGACCTATGACAAGGCGTGGCAGTTCCTGCGAGCCCACGCCAACATGGCCGAGGGCTTCCTGCGCTTCGAGCTCGACCGCTATCTGGGCTGGCCGGGGCAGGCGCCCTCCTACAAGGTCGGCGAGCGTCTCTGGCTCCAGCTGCGCGACGAAGTTAAGGCCCGCGAGGGTGACGCCTTTGACATCAAGGCCTTCCACCGTCGCGCGCTCGACATCGGCGGGGTCGGTCTCGACACGCTGCGCGAGGCCGTCATGGGCGCCTGAAGCCCGCCGCAGCACGCGCTGGTGCTGGCCCGAGAGTCTGCTCGGATAACCTGCCCACATGCTCTCCCCGCGCGTGCCCCTCATCCTCGGCTCTGCCTCACCTGCGCGACTGGCGACGTTGCAGCGCGCTGGAGTAAGGCCCTACGTGCTGGTCAGCGACGTGGACGAGGACTGCGTTGTGTCAGAAGCTTTGGCACGATACGGCGAGCTCGCTCCGCAGGACGTGGCGCTCGTTCTTGCCCGCGCCAAGTGTGAGGCCGTCACCAGGCGTCTGGCCGCGGATAGCACCTGCCCAGAGGATGCCCCTACCGGCGCATTGGTCATCGGCTGTGACTCTGTGCTCGAGCTCGACGGCGAGGTGCACGGAAAACCCGACGATGAGGCGCAGGCTGTGTCCAGATGGAAGCGGATGCGGGGCAGGTCTGGCGTGCTGCACACCGCCCACTGGTTGATCGACGACCGCGACGACCAAGATGGTGGCACCGGCGCGACCATGGGCGCGGTGGCTTCGACGATCGTCCATTTCGCGAAGGTCAGTGACGCTGAGATCGCGGCATACGTCGCAAGCGGTGAGCCGCTGCAGGTCGCTGGAGCCTTCACGATCGATGGGCTCGGCGGCCCGTTCGTGTCCGGGATCGAGGGTGACCACCACAATGTGGTCGGCATCAGCCTTCCTCTGCTGCGCGAGATGCTCGGTGAGGTCAACGTCAGCTGGTTCGACCTGTGCTCCTGATCAGGGCCGGCCAGACCCCCGACCAACCCACACTGAGGTCCTGGCCGGGGCGCGAGAGATGAAGCTCAAGGCTTCCCGACTGCCGCTTGCACGGCCGTCCTGGCATCCCCTGACCCGCCCAGGTAGACCGGCAGGCCCATCGTGTCCAGCATCCGCACCATGCCGTCGCCGATGTGGTTCGCGACCACCGCCTCGACCAGGTGCTCGCGCAGGAACGTGACCACCCGGGCGTGGTGCGAGCCCGGTGAGCCCTCGTCGTGCAGTCGGCTCCAGGAGACCTCGATCTCCTGCCAGCTCACGATCTGGCCGTCAGCTACGTCTGCCACAGCCACCCGGTCGGCTCGGCCCCAGCGAGGGTCGATCATGCCCTCTCGTGTCACTGGCGCGCACACAATCATGTCAGCCAAGCCCTTCTTATCGTCGCGGCGGATGACTCAACGCAACCTAGGGCCCGAATGGGTCGTCATTGCGCACAACCAGTGTCAGGCACGCCTGCCGGGGCTGCAGCCGGGGTTGCCCAATCGTGACCTTCCACAGCGGACAACAAAGGTTGTGCAGTCATTCATGGTTCGTGACGCTCGACGGCCGGCGGCATCGCAGCGATCGACGATTGCAGGCCACGAACCTCAGGTCACGACGCGGCCCCGACCAACTGCAAAGAGCCTGAGATCGCTTGATGCTCGTCCGCCGTCAGCAGGGGCTGGCCCTGCAGATAGCGGTCGATGGAGCGGGCGGCGGTCTTGCCTGCACCCATCGCCAGGATGACCGTGGCGGAACCTGTCACGATGTCACCGCCAGCAAAGACGCTTTCCTTGCTGGTGGCCAGGGTGGCCTCGTCGGCGACGATGTTCCCGCGCCTGGTGAGATCAAGCCCGCTAGTGCTTCGTGTCAGCAGCGGATTGGCCTTGGTACCGACCGAGACGATCACCGCGTCCACCTGGATTCGTCTCTCGGAGCCCGCCTTCGGCACCGGCCTGCGACGCCCGCTGTCATCCGGCTCACCCAGCTCCATGTCGATGACCTCGATCTCGTGGACCCAGCCTTGATCGTCGCCGATGATCTGCGTCGGGTTGGCCAGCAGGTCGAGGATGATGCCCTCTTCCTCAGCGTGGTGGATCTCCTCGTTCCGGGCGGGCATCTCGTCGTGGGAACGGCGGTAGATGAGGTGCACCTCGGCACCTAGCCTCAGCGCAGTGCGCGCCGAATCCATGGCCACGTTGCCGGCGCCGATCACGGCGACCTTCTTGCCGACGGTGATCGGGGTGTCGTACTCAGGGAAACGGTAGGCCTTCATCAGGTTCGACCGGGTCAGGAACTCGTTCGCGGAGTAGACACCGTTCAGGTTCTCGCCCGGAATGTCCATGAAGGTGGGCAGTCCGGCGCCGTTGGCCAAGAAGATGGCGTCATGGCCGTCGGCGAGCATCTGGTCAACGGTCAGCGTGCGGCCGATGACGTAGTCAAGCTTGAACTCCACGCCCAGGGACTCGACGTAGTCGCACTCCCGCTGCACGATCGCCTTGGGCAGCCGGAACTCGGGGATGCCGTAGACCAGCACCCCTCCCGGTTTGTGCAGCGCTTCGTAGATGGTGACGTCGTAACCCATCTTGGCCAGCTCGCCAGCGCAGGTCAGCCCAGCGGGGCCGGAGCCGACCACGCCCACATGCTTGCCCTTCTTCGGCGCTATCGCCGGCTTGCCGGAGCTGCCATTAGCGAATTCCCAGTCGGCGGCGAAACGCTCCAAGCGCCCGATCGCGACCGGCTCATGCTTCAGGCCGAGGATGCACCGCTGTTCGCACTGCTCCTCCTGCGGGCATACGCGCCCGCAGACTGCCGGGAAGCTGGTCGTCTCCTTGAGCTTGGCGATGGCGCCGGCGGGATCGCCCTCCCCGATCAGCTTGATGAAGGCGGCGATGTCGATTCCCACCGGGCAGCCCACTACGCATTTGGGCTTCTTGCACTGAATACACCGACTGGCCTCGACAGTGGCCATCTCTTGGTCGTAGCCAAGGGTTACTTCGTCGAAATTGGTCGCCCTCAGCTTCGCCGGCTGCTCGGGCATCGCAGTGCGGGGTATCTCCAGGCGCTTTGGCTTCCTGACCGGCCTGTCACCGTGGATGTTGTTGGTCATGTCAGGCAACTTTGGTCACCGCCGCACTCAACAGGTAGGCGTCCAAGGATTCCTTCTCCTGGGGCAGATACTGCCGCTGGCGGGCCAGCAGCAGATCGAAGTCGACCTGGTGCCCGTCGAACTCCGGTCCGTCGACACACACGAACTTGGTCTCACCGCCGACACTGCACCGGCAGGCACCACACATGCCCGTCCCGTCAACCATGATGGAGTTGAGGCTGACCAACGTCTTGACGCCATACGCCTGAGTTGTCTTGGCGCAGAACTTCATCATGATGCCTGGGCCGATCGCATAGACAAGGTCGACACCGCCGGCTTCGCAGAGTTCCTTGAGCGGCTCGGTGACCAGGCAATGACGGCCGCGGCTGCCGTCATCGGTAGTGACAATGATCTCGTCACTGATCTCCCTCATCCTGTCCTCCCACAGCAGGAGGCTCTGGTTGCGAGCAGCAACGATGGAGATGATCTTGTTGCCGGCTTCCTTCAGCGCCCTGGCGATGGGATAGATCGGCGCCACACCGATCCCGCCGCCAGCGCAGATGACCGTGCCCACCTTCTCGATCTGGCTCGGAATACCAAGCGGGCCGATGAAGTTGGCCAGCGCGTCGCCTTTACCCAGCTTCTGCAACTGCCGTGTTGACTTGCCGATCGCCTGCACCACGATGGTGATCGTGCCTGCCTCCCGGTCGAAGTCGGCGATGGTCAGCGGGATCCGCTCACCCTCTTCGTCGATCCTCAGGATGACGAACTGTCCCGGCTGGCAGGCTGCGGCGATCGCCGGAGCCTCGATGACCTGCATGTACACGTCATCTGAGTAGTCTTCTCTGTCAAGTATCTTGTACATGTCCTTCTCTTGCAGTCGGGGCTCGTCGTATCAGAGCGGGGATTCCACCACCGGCTCACGCGCGCGCAGGTCGACCGGAACATGAGGCCACTGAGCCCCGGGTCAGCCATCCGGCAGGTGGCGACAGCCTGGGCGCCCACTGCACGTGCAAGCGAAGCCGAGGGCCGGTTCGCGCCTGGCGCCCCGCATCGCACGGCGTCCTTGACACCAAATCGGCCGTGGTGACAGCTCCCTGCCTATCGCCGCCATGAACCCGGACCGGTGACACTGCCGTTCACTACCTCTCTGATCACCTCAG
>Ga0209638_1000565_pt1 | contig 24306 bp, 19 predicted proteins | sample BarGraNGADG00211_FD_184490 | JGI IMG/M metagenome (GOLD analysis project Ga0209638, IMG submission 184490) | Arctic peat soil microbial communities from Barrow, Alaska - Barrow Graham LP Ref core NGADG0002-211 (SPAdes) (version 2) | ecosystem: Environmental > Terrestrial > Soil > Wetlands > Peat...
GCCGCGATCGTCGTGAAGTAGTCGTTCTCCAGCCCCGCGAGAGTGACCAGGAAGCCCGCGTCCTGCCACCCCTGTTGAAGGGCGGCCATTGCCTTGTCCGCGGCGGCGCCCTTGCGATAGGCCACGGTGATCGCGACGGGCAGGGGCATCCCCGAGGCCTCCAGAAGTGCGCGAGCCCTGACGCTGTCCCCACGGGGCGGGACGTCGAGGGGGTTGAAGTCCTGGTGGGCCGGCAGCGACTTGTTGATCATGGCGTAGGTCATCTCGGCGGCGACGTCTCCGCCGAGGGCCGTGACGTATGCCTCCCGGTTGGTGGCGACGGCGAGCGCCTGGCGGACTTTGACGTTGGCCATCGTCGGCCGGCTGAAGTTCGGCACGAGATAGTCCACGAACGGCGAGCGGGGATTGGTCGACCTCGCCTTGATCGACGGTGTGAACATGATGTCGTTCTGCAGCGCCGGGGGTGCCGAATCGGCAGTCACCGCAAAGGAGTCGAGGCCCGCCGTCGTCATGATCCTGCTGACCGCCGACTCCACCGGGATCCCCTCTTCAAAGTCGATCCGGGACGGATGCGCCTGGCGGACCGGGTCGGACGTTCGATCCCAGTGCGGGTTGCGGACGAACGTCGCGCCGTTGCCCGGAGCCCAGACTCCCTGGAGCATGTAGGGACCGTTGGAGAAGATCTCGGTGGTCGACGTGGCTCCTTGGTCCTTGTCGGCACGCACCGGGCCGAAGGCAGGCAACGCCACGAGCTGGTTGAAGTCCGGCACCGGCTTGCGCAGCTTGAAGGTGATCGCCTGGCCGGAGCACGTCACCGCCTTGTCGAACCCCGTCTGGCCGGTCCTGACGTAAGGGCCGGCATAGGTGCTGGACCCGTCGGCGTTGCTGGGCACATCAAGCAGCGCCAGGGCGTTGGCCATGCCTCCGGTGATCTGAGCGGTCGCGAAGGTGCGTGAGACGCCATACTTCACGTCGTCGCAGGTCACGGGCTTGCCGTCCTGCCACGTGACACCGTCGCGCAGTGTGAAGCGCCACACCCTCCCCCCAGAGGTCGCTGTCCCGGTGTCCGTCGCCAGGTCGGGCACGAGATCCGGCAACGTGTCCTGCTCGGTCGCCGGAGCCCAGGATGTCAGCGTCCGCTCGAACACCCGACCCGCGAAAGCCATGTCTGCCGCGACATAGAGGCGCTGCGGGTCCCATGAGTCCACGGGTCCCAGACGCAGCATGTACAGCGTCCCGCCCACCGGCGCGTCAGCGGCTGGCGTGGGTCTGGCTGATGAGACCAGGCTCACGGAGCAGGCCGACAACGCGAGGGCCACGGCAACGGCGAGTGCACCACTTCTTCCGGCACGCATGTTGTGAGAGTTCCTCGGAGGGCCGGCCCCGTTCAGGACCTGGCTGCCGTCTTGGCCCGGGCGGTCGTGCGGGCGCGGTACTCGCGGGAGAGCACCAGCTTGCGGATCCGAACGGCGTCCGGGGTGACCTCGACACACTCGTCCTCACGGCAGAACTCCAGCGCCTGCTCCAGGCTGAGCTTGCGTGACGGGATCAGCCGCTCGAGCACCTCGGAGGTGGCCGAACGCACGTTGGTGAGCTTGCGCTCCCGGGTGATGTTGACGTCCATGTCCTCGACTCGGGAGTTCTCGCCGACGATCATGCCTTCATAGACCTCGGTGGTCGGCTCGAGGAACATTGCGCCGCGCTCCTGGAGGTTGAACATGGCGTATGAGGTCGCGGCGCCGGTGCGATCAGCCACCAGCGAGCCGTTCTGCCGGGTCTTGAGCTCACCGACCCACGGCTCGTAGTCCTCGAAGACGTGGTTGGCGATGCCGGTGCCGTGTGTGTCGGTGAGGAACTCGGTCCTGAAGCCGATCAGCCCACGCGACGGGACGACGAACTCCATCCGCACCCAGCCGGTGCCGTGGTTGGTCATCTGCTCCATCCGGCCCCTGCGGACCGCGAGCAGCTGGGTGATTGCTCCGAGGTGTTCCTCGGGTGCGTCGATCGTGAGGCGCTCGAACGGTTCGTGGATCGCGCCACCCATCACCCGGGTGACCACCTGCGGCTTTCCGACGGTCATCTCGTAGCCCTCGCGACGCATCTGCTCGACGAGGATGGCCAGCGCCAGCTCACCGCGCCCCTGCACCTCCCATGCGTTGGGGCTCTCGGTGGGCAGAACCCGGATGGAGACGTTGCCAACCAGCTCGCGGTCGATGCGGTCCTTGATCAGGCGCGCGGTCACCTTGGTGCCTTTCGTCCGCCCGACCAGAGGGGACGTGTTGGTGCCGATCGTCATCGAGATCGCCGGCTCGTCAACGGTGATCAGCGGCAGCGGGATCGGGTTCTCGGGGTCGGCCAGCGTCTCGCCGATCGTGATCTCGGGGATGCCGGCCAGCGCGATGATGTCGCCCGGGCCCGCGCTGTCGACCGGTATCCGATCAAGAGCATCGGTCATCAGCAGCTCGGTGATCTTGACCCGCTCGATCGTGCCGTCGGCGCGGCACCACGCGGCCTGCTGGCCCTTCCTGATCGTGCCGTTGTAGACCCGGCAGAGCGCCAGCCGACCGAGGAACGGTGACGCGTCGAGGTTGGTCACCTGGGCCTGCAGGAGTGCCTCGTCGTCATACTGAGGGGCAGGGACCGTCTCCAGGATCGCGGCGAACAACGACTCAAGAGTGCCCTCGTCGGGCATCGTGCCGTTCTCGGGGCGGGTGAGCGACGCACGTCCGGCACGAGCGGATGCATAGACGATCGGGAAGTCCAGCTGCCCGGCTGCCGAGGCGGCGTTGTCCAGCAGGTCCATGAACAGCTCATAGGTCTCGTCGACGACCTCGGCGATGCGGGAGTCCGGACGGTCGACCTTGTTGATGCACAGGATGACCGGCAGCTTGGCCGCCAGCGCCTTGCGCAGGACGAAACGCGTCTGGGGAAGCGGGCCCTCGGACGCGTCGACCAGCAGGACGACCCCGTCGACCATGGACAGGCCACGCTCGACCTCGCCACCGAAGTCGGCGTGGCCGGGGGTGTCGATGATGTTGACGGTGATGCCGTCGGGATGCCCGGCCTTGGCAGCCGCAGGGCCCTTGTAACGCACCGCGGTGTTCTTCGCGAGGATCGTGATGCCCTTCTCGCGCTCGAGGTCACCGGAGTCCATGGCACGCTCGTCGACGTGCTGGTGGGCACCGAAGGCACCGGACTGCCATAACATGGCGTCTACGAGGGTGGTCTTGCCGTGGTCTACGTGGGCGACGATGGCAACGTTACGGATGTCACCGCGGGTCTGAATGGGCATAAGGGCAATTATCTCAGGAATTGCAGACCCGGTTGACCATGTGCGGTCAGGGGTTCGTCCGATCCTTCATGTATGCCGACGCCGCCCTCACGATCGGGAGGTCGGCTGGAAGCCAGGGGACGTCATACAGCATGCTCTTGGAGAGCAGCAGCAGCTTGTCATGGTCCTGCAGGGGGTGCGGCTCGCCGCGGGTGATCCGCGCCAGCCACACCTGTATGACGTAGCGGTCAGCGAGCGGCCAGCGGCCGACCAGCGGGCCGTTGAGGAGGGCGCCGATCTGGATCTCGACACCGAGCTCCTCATCGATCTCGCGATGGAGCGCATCCAGGGGCGACTCCCCCGGCTCGACCTTGCCGCCGGGCAGCTCCCAGCTGCCGGCGAGCTCGGCGGGGGCGGTTCGGCGGGCGCTGAGCAAGGTGGTCGGCCGCCCGAGGTCGTCGACGATCGCCGCACCGACGACGAGCCGGTGCGTCTCACTGCCGGGCGGGGTCTGGGTCATGCCACTCGACAGTCTGCCCTTCGGGCGCGTCACGATTCGGCAACGCCTTATTGCTGAATCGATGCTCTGGCACCATGATGAGCGCGAGGGCCATCAATTGATGGCCCTCTGCGGGATTTTGTGACGTTATCCGGAGGTGTTTGCGGCAGGTGAGCGCACCGCTGGAAATGGACCCCTCCTCAATGGCACCCCCCGAGGCGGTGCTCAAGGGTCCAGGGAAGATCGAGGGACGCTCGCTCGGCCAGATCGCTCTGATGAGGCTGCGCCGTGACAAGGTCGCGATGACCGGCGGCGGCGTGGTGATCTTCCTGATTCTCAGCGCGCTCTTCGCTCCCCTGATCGTGGGCGTCCTGGGTCACCCCCCCAACGAGTTCCATCAGGAGCTGATCAACGCGGACACGCAGGTGCCGTTCAAGCCCTGGGGTGGCGTCTCGCCCAGCTTCCTGTTCGGGATCGAGCCCGTCAACGGACGTGACCTGTTCAGCCGGGTCCTCTACGGCGCGCAGATCTCGCTGCTGATCGCGACGCTGGCCACCATGATCTCGGTCGGGATCGGGACGGTGCTGGGCGTCACGGCTGGTTACTTCGGCGGTCGGGTCGACTCCTTCATCAGCCGGCTCATGGACATCTTCCTGGCCTTTCCCCTGCTGGTCTTCGCGCTGGCTCTGGCCGGGGTCATCCCGGACCACGCCTTCGGCCTCTCGGGAGACTCGCTGAAGATCGGCGTCATCATCTTCATCATCGGCTTCTTCAACTGGCCCTACATCGGCCGGATCATCCGCGGACAGACGCTCTCGCTGCGCGAACGGGAGTTCGTCGATGCGGCCCGCAGCCTGGGCGCCAGACATCCGTACATCCTTTTCAAGGAGCTTCTTCCCAACCTCCTTGCGCCGATCCTGGTCTACTCAACCCTGCTGATCCCCAGCAACATCCTGTTCGAGGCTGCGTTGTCCTACCTCGGCGTTGGCGTCCAGCCGCCCCGCGCCACGTGGGGCGGGATGCTCTCGGACGCCACCCAGTGGTACCAGGTCGACCCGGAGTTCATCCTCCCCGCGGGCCTGGCCATCTTCGTCACGGTTCTGGCCTTCAACCTCTTCGGTGACGGCCTGCGTGACGCCCTCGACCCTCGGTCCCGATAGTCCCCAACGATTTCCAACCGGTTCGGCCCACAGAAGAAGATCAAGGAGTGCAACCCAGATGATGCAGAAACGGATGATGACAGTCGCCGCAGGCGCTGTTCTTGCGCTGGGCTTATCAGCGTGCTCAGGGGGAACAACCAGCACGACCCCAACCGCAGCCGGAGGGACGGCTGACGCCGCGAATGCCGCCGTGACCAAGGTCCTGAGGCCCTCGACCACCAAGGGCGGCACCTTGCGCTTTGGTATGCCGGGCGACTGGGACTCCGTCGACCCCGGGGACACCTACTACGGTCTCTCGTGGAACTTCCTGCGCAACTACGCACGGACCCTCACCGTCTTCAAATCCACGGCCGGTGCTCCCGTCGTGGTGCCGGACCTGGCCGAGGCCTTGGGCGTGCCCAGCGACAACGCGACGACGTGGACCTACAAGCTGCGAGACGGCCTGAAGTTCGAGGACGGCAGCCCGATCACGTCCGCCGACGTCAAGTACGGAGTCGCCCGCCAGCTCGACAAGGACACGTTCCCCAACGGCCCGACCTACTTCAACGACTTCCTCAAGGACGTCCCCAAGGGTTACAGCGTCTACAAGGACAAGAACCTCGCGGACCTGAAGTCCATCGAGACTCCCGACGCCAAGACCATCATCTTCCACCTCAAGAGCTCGTTCGCGGGCTTCGACTTCTTTGCCCAGCTGCCTGCCACCGCACCGGTGCCCGTGGCCAAGGACACAGGCGCAAAGTACAAGGAGCACGTTGTCTCCTCCGGCCCGTACATGTTCGACACGGTCTCGCTGGGCAAGAAGTACACACTCAAGCGCAACCCGAACTACGACCCCAAGACTGACCCCGAATCGGGCCGTCTGGCACTGCCGGACAACATCAGCGTCGAGCTCGGGCTCAACGCTCCTGACGTCGACAACCGCCTGATCGCCGGGGATCTCGACGTCGACATCAACGGCAGCGGCGTCCAGGCGGCAACCCAGGGCAAGATCCTGGCCGACGCCACGCTCAAGACCAAGACCGACAACGCAAACTCCGCCCGCACGTGGTTCTCGGTGCTGAACACGGACGTGCCCCCACTGAACAACGTCGACTGCCGCAAGGCCGTCCTGCTGGCATACGACAAGACCGGCTACCAGCGCGCCTACGGTGGCGCAATCGGCGGCGACATCGCGACCAGCCTGATGCCTCCCATGGTCCCCGGCTACAAGTCGTTCGACCTCTACGAGGCCAAGACCAAGCCCACAGGTGACGTCACCGCAGCCAAGGCTGAGCTGGCCAAGTGCGGCCAGCCCAACGGGTTCGCGACCAACATCTCCTACCGGGCCGAGCGCCCCAAGGAGAAGGCCACGGCCGAGTCCCTCCAGCAGTCGCTGGCCAAGATCGGCGTCACACTGACCATCAAGCCCTACCCCACCGGTGACTACTTCAAGCTCTACGCCGGCAAACCGGACTTCGCCAAGACCAACAAGCTCGGCATCATGGTCTACGGCTGGGGGGCTGACTGGCCCGACGGCTTCGGCTTCCTCTCCCAGATCGTCGACAGCAGGGTGATCCGCCCGGCGGGTAACACCAACCTCGGCATCAAGATCCCGGCGGTCGATGCACAGATCGACAAGGCACTCGCTACGACCGACATCACGGCACGCAACGCCATCTGGGGCAACATCGACCAGATGGTCAACGAGAACGCCTCAGTCGTGCTGGGTGTCTGGACCAAGGGACTCTTCTACCGTCCCGACAACCTGACGAACGTGTTCATCAACCCTGCGTTCGGCCAGTACGACTACGCGGCCATAGGCACGTCCAAGAAGTAGCCCACGGCCTGACCCGACAACGAAGAGGTAGGTGAAGGCACCAGTCGGTGGTGGTCACGCAGCAACTGCGTGACCACCACCGACCATGCCAACCACAGTGCTGACGTACATCGTTCGTCGCCTGATCGGAGCCGTGATCCTGCTCTTCATCGTCAGTGCGGTCGTTTTCTCGATCTTCTTTCTGATCCCGCGCGCAGCGGGTGCGAGCGCCGACGACCTCGCCTCGCGATATGTCGGAAAGAGCGCGGGCGTCGAACAGATCCACCAGACAGCGGTCAAGCTTGGCTTCACCGACCCCATCTACGTGCAGTACGGCCGGTTCGCCAAGGGCATCGTGGTCGGCCAGGACTACAACTACGGCCCCGCGGTGGAGCATTGCCCGGCGCCGTGCCTGGGCTATTCGTTCATCACGCAGAACCCCGTGCTACCTGACCTGCTCGACCGGCTGCCGGTGACCTTGTCCCTAGCTGCCGGCGCGGCGGTTCTCTGGCTCGTCGGAGGCGTTTCCATCGGCGTCATCTCTGCCCTTAAGCGTGGGTCGGCCTTGGACCGCGCCAGCATGAGCGTGGCTCTGGCCGGAGTCTCCCTTCCGATCTTCTTCACCGGACTGCTCACGCTCTCGATCTTCAGCTACGGCCTGGGCTGGACCGCCCCCGGCGGCGCCAACCCGATGGACGCCACGAGTCCTCTTGACTGGGCATACCGGATGATCCTGCCGTGGATCACTCTGGCTTTCCTCTTCGCAGCCGCGTACGCCCGGCTCACCCGTGCCGGCATGCTCGAGACCATGAACGAGGACTACATCCGCACAGCCCGGGCCAAGGGCCTGCGCGAGCGTGATGTCGTGGTCAAGCACGGCCTACGCGCCGCGCTGACCCCGATCCTGACCATCTTCGGCCTCGACCTCGGCCTGCTGCTCGGCGGTGCGATTCTTACCGAGACCACGTTCTCGCTGCCGGGTCTCGGGCAGTATGCCGTGCAGGCCATCAACAACAACGACCTGCCCAAGGTCCTTGGCGTCACCCTACTGGGCGCCGTGTTCATCATCATGGCGAACCTGATCGTGGATCTCCTATACGCCGTGGTCGACCCGAGAGTGCGGACCAAGTGAGCACGAACGCGGCGCCGCCGGACAGGATCCCGCAGGACCGCCCGAAAGCCGACGCATTCCTCCACGTCAAGGACCTGCGGGTTCACTTCCCCACCGACGACGGAGTGGTCAAGTCGGTCGACGGGCTGAGCTTCAGCCTCGAGCGCGGTCAGACCCTGGGCATCGTCGGCGAGTCGGGATCCGGAAAGAGCGTCACGAGCCTCTCGATCATGGGTCTGCACGCGGAGGGGACCGCCGAGATCTCAGGTCAGGTCGTGCTCGATGGCGACAGCCTTGTGGGCGCTTCCGCTGAGCACGTCCGGCAGCTGCGTGGCAAGAAGATGGCCATGATCTTCCAGGACCCGCTCTCTGCCATGCACCCGTACTACACGGTGGGTCACCAGATCATCGAGGCGTACCGGGTCCACAACAATGTCTCCAAACAGGTGGCTCGCAAGCACGCCATCGAGATGCTCGACCGCGTGGGGATCCCCCAGCCGACGTCCCGGGTCGACGACTATCCCCACCAGTTCTCCGGGGGTATGCGCCAACGCGCGATGATCGCCATGGCTCTCTCGTGCGACCCTGAGCTGCTTATCGCTGACGAGCCGACCACTGCGCTGGATGTGACGGTCCAGGCCCAGATCCTTGACCTCATCCGCGACCTGCAGCAGGAGTTCAACTCGGCGGTCATCATCATCACCCACGACCTCGGCGTCGTCGCCGAGCTCGCGGACGACATCCTCGTGATGTATGCCGGCCGCGTCGTCGAGTACGCGAGCGCGCACGAGATCTTCACCGCGCCTCAACATCCCTACACGTGGGGGCTGTTGGGCTCGATGCCCCGGCTGGACCGCGAGCGCGCGGAGCGGCTCATGCCGATCAAGGGAACCCCACCCAGCCTGATCAACGTCCCGAGCGGCTGCCCGTTCCACCCGCGCTGCTCATATGCTCATCTCACCGGAGGCGCGAGCGAGACCGAACGGCCCGAGCTGGTCGAGATAACACCCCGGCACAACCTCGCCTGCCACCTCTCCACCCAGGACCGCCAGCGAATCTGGGAACACGACATCAAGCCAAAACTGTGAGGACCGCGATGAGCCAGCCCGCTGACGCGGTCTCCGCCGACGGAGCCACGCCGTGACCCAGACACCTGGCGACTCCGCAACCGCGCACCCGCGCACCTCTGGCGACAGCGAGGACCTGCTCGTCGTCACCGACCTGCAGAAGTACTTCCCGATCCGTCGCGGTCTGCTCCAGCGGCAGGTCGGTGCCGTTCAGGCGGTCGACGGGATGACCTTCAACGTCCGCAGGGGGGAGACGTTCTCCCTCGTGGGTGAGTCCGGATGTGGCAAGACCACCACCGGCCGTCTGTTGACCCGACTGCTCACGCCCACTGATGGCACAATCCTCTTCGAAGGCCGGGACATCACGCACCTCTCGGCGGGCAAGATGCGCCCGCTGCGCCGGGACGTGCAGATGATCTTCCAGGACCCCTACGGCTCGCTGAACCCACGGCATACGGTCGGAACCATCGTGGGTGCTCCTTTCCACCTGCAGAACGTCAAAACCGAGCACGGCACCAAGAGGACCGTCCAGGAGCTGCTCGAGCTGGTGGGGCTCAGCCCCGAGCACTACAACCGATACCCGCACGAGTTCTCCGGTGGGCAACGTCAACGCATCGGCATCGCCCGCGCGCTCGCGCTCAAGCCCAAGCTGATCGTCGCGGACGAGCCGGTCTCCGCGCTAGACGTGTCGATCCAGGCGCAGGTGATCAACCTGCTCGAGGACCTGCAGAACGAGCTGGGCCTGACCTATGTCACGATCGCCCACGACCTGTCAGTGGTGCGCCACATGTCCGACCGGGTCGCCGTCATGTATCTCGGCAAGATGGTCGAGATCGCGGACCGAACCCCCTTGTACGAGCGCCCCATGCACCCCTACACGGTGGCCCTGATGTCGGCGGTGCCGATTCCCGACACGGGGCGGCGCACCAAACGGGATCGCATTCGGCTCGAGGGCGACGTCCCCTCCCCGATCAACCCCCCTTCGGCCTGCCGCTTCCACACGCGCTGCTGGAAGGCTCAGGAGATCTGCAGCACGATCGAGCCGCCCCTCGCCGAGCTCGCGCCTGGTCACCGCGTGGCTTGTCACTTCCCCGAGAACCTCACTGATCTGCCGTTGCCGAAGGTGCTGGACCGTGATCCCGCTGCACCGCAGGACAAGCCTCGGGATTCAGCATGATCGAGGGGCTTTGAGAGCCACCCGCTCGACAGTCGGTCCTCGACTTGCGACGCTGTGACCATGAGCAGACTGTTGACCGATGAAGAGATCGAGCGTCAGCTTGGCGACCTGCCAGGGTGGAGACGTGACGGCGAAAGCCTCGTGGCGTCATACGAGGCACCCGACTTCCCCGCGGCGCTGCAGCTGGTCATGCACGCCGGCCAGGACGCGGAGCAGATGAACCACCACCCCGATATCGACGTGCGCTGGAAGGTCACGCACTGGCGCCTGTCCACGCATTCGGCGCACGGGCTGACCCAGCTCGACATCGAGCTCGCCCACCGGATTGCTGCTGCCGCAAAGGACCTGGGCGCGGTCGTCAAGGAGCCTTCGTGACCAACGAGGTGGTCATGAACACCGATGCGAGCGACCACGACGAGCCGCACGGCGGCAACATCCCGGGTCGGCTCAACTGGCTGCGTGCAGGCGTCCTCGGCGCGAACGACGGCATCGTGTCCACTGCCGGCATCGTCATCGGCGTGGCCGGCGCGACCACCTCGCGCTCGGTCATCATCACAGCAGGTATCGCGGGACTCGCAGCCGGTGCCATGAGCATGGCCGTCGGCGAGTACGTCTCAGTCAGCACCCAGAAGGACACCGAGAAGGCGTTGTTGATCAAGGAGCGGCGAGAGCTCGAGGAGACGCCGGACGAGGAGCTGGAGGAGCTGACCGGAATCTATGAGGCAAAAGGAATACCGCGGGCGCTGGCCAAAGAGGTCGCCGAGCATCTGACGGCCCACGACGCCCTGGGCGCACACGCTGAGGCCGAGCTGGGGATCGACCCGAAGAACCTCACCAGTCCGGCGCACGCGGCTGTTGCGTCCTTCATCGCGTTCACGCTCGGCTCGCTGCTACCACTGCTGGCAATCACCCTTCCGCCGATGTTCTGGAGAGTCCCGGTCACGGTGACAGGGGTTGTCCTGGCCCTTGCCGGGACAGGGATTCTGGCGGCCCGCCTGGGTTCGGCGCCGGTGGCTCGATCGTTGTGGCGCAACGTGATCGGTGGTCTGGTCGCCATGGCTGTGACTTATGGCATCGGCACATTGGTCGGCCACGCGTTCTGACGCCTCGGTGCCACCGGCCCGGAATTGCTGACTATCCGCGGTACCCAAGGACAAAGGGGGTGGCCGTCGGCAGCATCTGAGAGGGACATGCCGCAAGGATCCGAGTAAGGGCCTCGCCCTCCGCGCTCGTGACCCACAGCCCGTACTTCACTTTCACCGCGACCTGACGCGCAGCATACGAGCAGCGGTATGCCTTGTTTGGTGGCAACCAGGTGGCCGCATCGCCGTCACCCTTGCGTGCGTTGGTGGGCCCATCAACGGCCAGCAGGTTCAACGAGTCGTTCGCGAAGGCGGTGCGACGCTGCGTCGACCACTGCTGCGCGCCCTTCTGCCAGGCGTCGGAAAGCGCCACCACGTGGTCGATCTGGACCTTGGCGGAGGTGGTCTGGCCGCGGACGAACATGATTGTCATCGCTGCATACGGGTCCTGGAGGGTACCTGACAGGACCAGGCAGCCGTGCGTGCCCGTCTTGAGAACGAAGGCACTGAGGTCGCGCCGCAGGACGTCGTTGCGGGTGTCGCAGCCATTGCGGTCAACGTCCGCCCAGGCCTGGCCGAAGAGCGCCCGGTCGTAGCCCGTCTTCGGGGCCCGCCCTCTGACTTTGACTGTGGCAAGTCCGGCGAGGGCCGATCCCCCCTTCACCGGTGAAATCGATTGCCCCGTAGCGCTTTTCGTCACAGCGGTGGTGGTAGAGGCTGGCTTGATGGCAGCGCGGGTGGCGTTGTTCGACGGCGACGGGGTTGAACCCGACGGGCCCTGGCCGACGACCGGGAGGGGGGCGGCGGCGACCGTCGAGGTCGCCTGACCCGACATGGCACCGCCGACCAGTGCCGCGACCAGCCCTGCCGCCGCGCACAGGGCTCCTCGCAGCCTGTTCATCCGGACCCAGCGCACCTGGCCCCGCATCACGGCCACCAGGCCGAGGCAGGCCGAGGACAACCCGCCCAGCAGGAAGAGCCGGACTGTGTTGCCCGAGACCACGCTGACAACCGACACGAGCGCCAAGCCCGTCCATACCAAGCCAGCGTGCGAGGGGCGTTCGGAGGGCATGCGGTCCTTGCTCGGGTCGGGAGCTGTTTCTCCACACTAGGACCACCATCCGGCTCCGGGGCCAGTTTGGCCAACCTGGCACGCGATTGGTGCAAAGTCGGACGTACCCCCACTGGTGCAGATCTTGGGCACCAGCACCACCGACCAAAATTTGGGGTACCTCATCACCCATTGAGCCGAGTCGCCCATGGTCCCCACGCCGCAGGAGTTGCCTACTTGCCGGTGGCTCGCGCTCTCACCTAGTTAGTTTGCACGGAACAGAGCGTAATAAACTCTGGGCAGGCTCCGCCAATCGCGCGAGCCAAGGCGCCACAGTGATCAGTGATGGAGATGCGGCGGATCGAATGCGCAACGGACGGCGATCACTGAGTTACCAGCCCGAACGTTGTCTCGCGTCCAGGAACCGCGCAAGGCCATCGACTTCGTCACCCACCTGGCCGTCGGCTTCTGTTCGTCTGGTTCGCCCTTCCACGTGGCCGCCGATCGGTCGTCCTTGTAGCCGCGGCGATACGGTTTCGCAGAAAGGACGCCCAGCACACCGGGAAGGACGGACTGGATCCACGTCATGACCTTGATCTGCCCAGATTGGAACAAAGCGCGGTGCGCGGCACACGCCAGCGGTCAGATCCTCGGCACACAGGTCATCGCGCTTCGAGCTGGCGACCGTCGCGTGCTGGCCCAGCAGGTGCATGCCCGCACGCCCCTCCCGCCGAGGGACGCATCAGCCATGGACGGCTGGGCGGTCTGCGGGGCAGGACCGTGGTCGGTGAACGCCCAAGCCCTTGCCGGAACCGTCCCAGACACGGTTCTGACCCCGGGCACGGCGGTGGCCATTGCCACCGGGGCCGAGCTGCCCGCCAACACCTCAGGGGTTCTGCGCACCGAAAACGGGCACATTTCTCACGCGGGCCTGCTCGCAGGCGAGGTGAACGAGGGCCAAGACATCCGGCCATCGGGAGAGGAGGCGGAAGTCGAGGATCTCCTGATGGCACCGGGCACCGTGCTGACGCCGGGGCACCTCGGACTGGCGGCCGCCGCCGGATACGACGAGATCCGCGTCGTGCGCAGGCCTACGGCGCGCTTCCTCGTATTCGGTGACGAGCTGCTGCGCTCCGGCAGGGCACGTGACGGCAAGGTCCGAGACAGCCTCGGACAGCAGATCCCCGCGTGGCTCAACCGGCTCGGCATCGACGTCGTGGACGTGTCCTGGGTGGCAGACACGCTGGCCGCCCACGTCGATGCTCTGGGCGACTGCACCGACGTCGACATCGTCGTCACTTCAGGGGGGACGGCCTCGGGACCTGTTGACTACCTTCGCCAGGCGTTTGCCCTCACATCCGGAAGTCTGGTCGTCGACACGGTTGCCGTCCGTCCCGGTCACCCCATGCTGCTCGGTCGATGGGCCGAACCCCGCTGGCTGCTCGGGCTGCCGGGGAATCCTCAGGCCGCGATCGCTGCGCTCCTCACTCTGGGCAGTCCTCTCCTGGCAGCCCTGAACGGCCAGCCGCTGCCGGTCCTGGGGCAACGCCGGATGACGGATTTCGTCGCCTCGCGGGGCAACGTCACGCGGCTGGCGCTGTGCACATCATCGGGTGGGGAAGCCACCCCGACGGCCTACAACGGTTCAGGGATGTTGCGTGGTCTAACGAGCGCCGATGGCTACGCCGCCGTTCCCCCCAGCGGGGCGAGCGTGGCAGAGCACGTGCCCTGGCTCGCCCTGCCTCACTGAGTCGCCCGCGTCAGCCACCCCGGAAACCGACCGCAGCCCAGGTGACCTACTCCGCCGACGTTGGCCAGGTCCCAGCAAGGTCCTGGATCTTGGCAGCAGCCTCGTTCACGTCCATTCCGCCGGCAACGGCCACCCCGAGCAGGAAGGTGGTGACCGGGGCCGCTGGCCGCTCGACGCTGTGCGCGGCCACACGGGCCACGTCCAAGATCACGTCGACGTTGAGGTCCGCAGGTAGGTTCAGTTCCGCGCATACGGCTTCGATCCAGGTACTCATCATGGGTCTTGCTCCTTGCTCAGGGGTGGTTGAATCATGCGCTGGGGTTGCCGTTGACGTATCCAAGAACAGGGTTCGCGAAGAACGTGCCCGACGCAGGTCGTCCGGGGTGTCGATGTCATCGACCCAGCTCATCTCTGCCTCATCAAGAGGGCGCTCGTGAACGTCGATAAATGACATCAGGTCCCGTAGGGATCGTCCGGCTGTGTCTCCGAGCTCTCGCAAGGCCGCGCGCAGCGCCGCGGCGCGGACAACCGCGCACAGCGGCTGGCGGAATCCTGAGCCGTCCACCGGAACCAGTGCATCCGCACCGCATGACGCGAACTCGGCGACCAAAGACCCGACGAGCCCGCCGGTCCAGGGCATGTCGACCCCCAACAACGCGGCAAGCGGAGTGCGCACCGCTTCCAGCCCTGCGGCGATACCGGCGACCGGTCCACCATGGATCGGCCACTCCCGTCGGAAGGTGACCGGACGCCGTGTGGGGCATTCGGGACCAACGACCACGACCGGGGCCAGTTCGGGGAGACTGACGAGAAGATGATCCAACGCGGACATCCCGCCGATGGTCATCGTGGCCTTGTCAACGTTGCCGAGTCGAGAACCGCGTCCCCCTGCGAGCACGACTGCCGTCCACCCGGTCGGCGACGAAGCAGAAGACATGATCACCAGCCTCCCATGCCCATGCCATCGCCGACGGCGGGAGGGCAGGATGTCGCAAGGGCCAATGGCGCCCTTTGGCCGGCACCGTCGGGATCACCCAGATCCTTGGGCGATCAGCCTTGCTGACCTCGAGCGGGTCGTGCCCCGCCCCCGGACCACAGCTGTTGTCGGTTCCTCGGAGTTATCCACAAGAGCCGAGGAGGCATTTTCCACGGCTTGACTTGTTTTTACTGTGGAAATTGGAGAAACTGCACCATGCGTCAATCCCCCGGCACCTCCGTCCCGAACAGCGAGGCCGCTCGACCCCGCCGAACCCCCAATCCGATGGTGATGCTCGCTCTGGCCACGCTTGGCTTCGCGGTGAACTTCTGGGCCTGGGCTCTGCTCAGTCCTCTGGGCACGCGCTACAAGGATCTGTTGAGTCTGTCGGGCTCGCAACAGGCCTTGCTCGTCGCGGTTCCGGTGATCGTTGGTTCGCTGGGCCGGATACCAGTCGGAGCCCTGACCGACCGCTTCGGCGGCCGCGTGATGTTCCCTCTGGTCTCGGTTGCCACGATCGTGCCGGTCCTCTTCATCGGGTTGGCCGGTCAGAGGTCGTTGGTGACGCTGCTGATCGGTGGTTTCTTCCTCGGAGTCGGCGGCACTGCTTTTGCCGTTGGTGTTCCCTTCGTGAACGCTTGGTTCCCACCAGAGCGGCGCGGACTCGCCATCGGTGTCTTCGGAGTCGGCATGGGCGGGACCGCGATCAGCGCGCTGACCACGGTAAAGCTGGTGACCGCACACGGGTCGTCCACCCCGTTCCTGATCACCGCGGTTGTGCTGGCCCTTTACGCCGTGACCGCATGGTTGGTCCTGCGCGACGCACCTGGACGGACGGTGCCGACCGAGCCGCTGGGTGCCCGACTGGCTGCCACGTCGCGGCTGTCCATCACGCGGCAGGCGTGCCTGCTGTATGCCGTGGCCTTCGGTGGATATGTGGCCTTCTCGGTCTACCTGCCGGCCTATCTGCGGACCGCCTACGGGCTCGAGCAAGCCGACGCCGCCAACCGGATGGCGGGCTTCGTGATCGTGGCCGTCGTGATGCGCCCTGTCGGCGGTTGGTTCTCGGACCGGGTCGGCCCCATACCGGTCTTGACCGCTGTCTATGCAGTTCTGACGGTGGGAGCGACCGTGCAGTCGTTCACCCCACCTCTCATGCCCTTGGGCACGATCGCCTTCCTGAGCATGGCTGCTGCACTGGGCGCCGGCAGTGGTGCGACCTTTGCCCTCGTAGCCCAGGTGGCACCGGCCAACAAAGTCGGGTCCGTCACCGGGCTGGTGGGTGCTGCCGGTGGTCTGGGCGGGTTCGTCCCCCCACTGGTGATGGGTTTCATCCACGGCAGACTCGGTTCGTACGGCCTGGGCCTGGCACTGTTGGCCGCAGTGGCTGCGTCAACCATGGTGTTCACGATGACCGTGGTCCGTTCCGCTGCCATACGCCGCACCACGGACGCCGGCAGGTCGGGGCGGCCCATACCGTCGCAAGCCCGGGCAGTGCCTGATGTGTGAGTACTGCGGGTGCCAGGAGATCGCCGTCATCGGCGAGCTCACGCGTGAGCATGACGCGGTGGTTGCCCTCATCAGCCAGATCAAGAGCTCGCTTGCGGATCAGCACCTTGAGGATGTCGCCGAGACCTGCAACCAGATCTCCTCGCTTCTGGCTCCACACACGCTGATCGAGGAGCAGGGGCTGTTTCCTGAGATGACCGAGGACTTCCCCGACCACATCGAGGTGCTGCGGTCCGAGCATCGCGCGATCGAGAAGACGCTGGATGAGGCCGTCGACGGGGCGCCTGATGACCCGACCTGGCCGGATCGGTTGCTGAGTGTTCTCCATCTGCTGCGTGAGCACATCCTCAAGGAGCAGGACGGCGTGTTCCCGGCCGCTCTGGCCGCCCTTGATGCCGACCAGTGGGGCCGCATCGAGTCCGTGCGGGCCCAGTTCGGTTCAGCATCAACAACATTGGCATAACCGACATTGACTGAGACAGCGAGAGGGAACGCGTGTGAGCACCGAGCAGTGGGCAGGAGCGACCGGCGACGGGCTGGACGATGCGATCACCCAGGCGTTGGTCCGCACCCGGAGGTTCTTCACCAAGGCTGAGGTCTCCCCGGACCTGCGCACGCTGCACCGAAGCGGCGGGCGCGAGTCGGACGCCTTCTACCGTGACCGTTGGGCCCACGACAAGGTGGTCCGCTCCACCCACGGCGTGAACTGCACCGGGTCCTGCTCGTGGAAGGTCTACGTCAAGGACGGCATCATCACCTGGGAGTCGCAACAGACCGACTACCCCTCCGTTGGCCCTGACTCACCAGAGTACGAGCCCCGCGGCTGTCCCCGCGGGGCTGCCTTCTCCTGGTACACCTACTCACCCACACGCGTGCGCTATCCGTACGTTCGGGGCGTGCTGCTCGAGATGTATCGCGAAGCCAAGGCGCGTCTCGGCGACCCGGTCCTGGCGTGGGCCGACATCGTCGGCGACCCCGTGAGGTCGAAGCGCTACAAGGCGGCGCGCGGCAAGGGGGGCCTGGTGCGTGCCTCATGGGAGGAAGCCTCCGAGATCGTCGCCGCGGCCCACGTCCACACCATCAAGAAGTGGGGCCCGGACCGCGTGGCCGGGTTCTCGCCCATCCCCGCCATGTCGATGGTGTCGCACGCGTCGGGTGCCCGCTTCGTGAACCTCATCGGTGGCTCGATGCTCAGCTTCTACGACTGGTATGCCGATCTGCCGGTCGCGTCGCCGCAGGTTTTCGGCGACCAGACCGACGTACCGGAGTCGGGCGACTGGTGGGATGCGGGATACCTGATCATGTGGGGCTCCAACGTGCCCGTGACTCGAACCCCGGATGCGCATTGGATGACCGAGGCGCGCTACCGCGGCCAGAAAGTCATCGCGGTCGCGCCGGACTATGCAGACAACGTCAAGTTCGCCGACGAGTGGCTGCCAGCGAAGCCGGGCACCGACGGCGCCCTTGCGATGTCGATGGGTCACGTCATCCTCAAGGAGTTCTTTGTCGACCGCCAGGTCCCATACTTCACCCAATACGTCTCTCGCTACACGGATCTGCCGTTCCTTGTGCGCCTGGATGAGCGTGAGGGCACGTACTTCGCCGGCAAGTTCCTGACGGCGGAGGACCTCGGCGGCGAGCAGGCCGCCAGCGAGAACGCGGCGTTCAAGACGGTGCTCCTGGACGCCGTGACCCAGCAGGCCGTGGTGCCCAACGGCTCGATGGGACACCGCTACGGCGAGGCAGGCGTCGGCAAGTGGAACCTCGACCTGGGTGACGTCCGCCCGATGCTCAGTGCCGAGGGCGGCACAGAACCTGCTGTCGAGGTCGTGATGCCGCGCTTCGACAGCGTCGACGAATCAGCCGGCAACCCCGCATCTATCCGTCGTGGGGTTCCTGTCCGCCGCGTCAACGGGCACCTGGTGACGACGGTGTACGACCTGATGCTCGCCCAGTATGGCGTCGCCCGGGACGGTCTGCCCGGCACCTGGCCGACTGGCTACGAGGACGCCGACGAGCCGTACACGCCGTCGTGGCAGGAGAAGATCACCGGTGTCGCGGCCTCGGCCGCGGCGCGGATCGCGCGGGAGTTCGCGGCCAATGCCGAGGAGTCCCACGGGCGTTCGATGATTATCATGGGGGCGGGCACGAACCACTGGTTCCACTCCGACACCATCTACCGAGCCTTCCTGACCCTGACCAACCTGACCGGGTGTCAGGGCGTCAACGGGGGCGGGTGGGCCCACTATGTGGGCCAGGAGAAGGTCCGTCCGATCACCGGCTACAACCAGATCGCCAACGCCCTGGACTGGTCCCGTCCGCCACGGAACATGATCCAGACGGCGTACTGGTACCTGCACAGCAACCAGTTCCGTTACGACCACTTCGGCGCGGACTCGCTCGTCTCGGCCGCACCCGGTGGACAGCTGGAGGGCAAGACGACCGCCGACATCATCGCCCAGTCGGCCCGCATGGGATGGATGCCCTCCTACCCAACCTTCGACCGCAACCCGCTCGACCTGACCGACGAGGCCGAAGCCGCGGGACGACCCGTTGCCGACCACGTGGTCGATGAGCTGAAGTCGGGCCGGCTGAGCTTCGCCTGCGAGGACCCGGACGCGGTGGAGAACTACCCCCGCGTGCTCTCGATCTGGCGTGCCAACCTCCTGGGCTCCTCCGCCAAGGGCAACGAGTACTTCCTCAAGCATCTGCTCGGCACGGACCACTCGGTCCGGGCGACCGAGACGCGCGAGCGCGACCGGCCCAAGGACATCGTCTGGCACGACGAGGCGCCTACCGGCAAGCTCGACCTGTTGCTGACGCTGGACTTCCGGATGACCAGCACGACGATCTTCTCCGACGTCGTGCTGCCGGCAGCCACCTGGTACGAGAAGCACGACCTCAACACCACCGACATGCACCCCTTCGTGCACTCGTTCAACCCGGCGATCAGCCCGCCTTGGCAGACGCGAACCGACTGGGACGCGTTCATGACCATCTCGAAGCGGTTCAGCGAGCTGGCGGCTCAGCACCTGGGAGTCCGCAAGGACGTGGTCGCGGTGCCGCTGACCCATGACACTGCCGATGCGATGGCCAACCCGCATGGCGTCGTCCGGGACTGGAAGGCGGGGGACTGCGAGCCCGTCCCCGGCGTGACCATGCCCAAGCTCGTTGTCGTAGAACGCGACTACGGCGCAGTCCACGCCAAGATGGCGGCCCTGGGACCGCTGGTGGACACGCTCGGAGCTACCACCAAGGGTGTGACCTTCCAGCTGGACAAGGAGATCAGCTACCTGCGCCACAAGAACGGCGCCGTCCGTGGTGGTCCGGCCGATGGCCGCCCGTCCCTGGCTCGTGACGTCGATGCCTGCGAGGCGATCCTCGCGCTGTCGGGCACCACGAACGGACACCTGGCCACACAGGGCTTCGAGACCCTTGAGAAAAGAACTGGGGTCAAGCTGGCCGACCTCGCCGCCGAGCACGAAGGCAAGCGGATCACCTTCGCCAACACCCAAGGCGCGCCCGTGCCGGTCATCACGTCGCCGGAGTGGTCCGGGTCGGAGGCGGGCGGCCGCCGGTACTCACCGTTCACGATCAACGTCGAACGGCTCAAGCCATGGCACACCCTCACGGGGCGGATGCACTTCTACCTCGACCACGACTGGATCACAGAGCTCGGTGAGGGGTTGCCGGTCTTCCGTCCGCCGCTGAACATGTCGGCGTTGTTCGGCGAGCCGGCGATCGGGCAGACCGGCGAGATGGGCCCCGGAGGCGAGCTGGGCGTGATGGTGCGCTACCTGACGCCGCACAGCAAGTGGTCCATCCACTCGGAGTACCAGGACAACCTGTTCATGCTCTCGCTGTCCCGCGGCGGCCAGACGATCTGGATCAGCGCGGAGGATGCGGCCAAGGTCGGAATCCACGACAACGACTGGATGGAGGCGGTCAACCGCAACGGCGTGGTGGTCGCGCGAGCGATCGTCAGCCACCGGATGCCTGAAGGCACCGTCTACATGCACCACGCCCAGGACCGGCTGATCGACGTCCCGATCGCAGAGACCTCCGGCCAGCGGGGCGGCATCCACAACTCGTTGACCCGGCTGATGATCAAACCGAGCCATCTGATCGGCGGCTACGCCCAGCTCTGCTTCGCCTTCAACTATCTGGGCCCGACCGGCAACCAGCGCGACGAGGTCACCATGATCCGCCGTCGCTCACAGGAGGTGGCGTACTGATGTGTGCCAGCCTGATGCACTCGAGCGGAGCGAGCAGATGAAGTTGATGGCTCAGATGGCGATGGTGATGAACCTGGACAAGTGCATCGGGTGCCACACCTGCTCGGTCACCTGCAAACAAGCGTGGACCAACCGGTCCGGCACCGAGTACGTCTGGTTCAACAACGTCGAAACCCGCCCCGGACAAGGGTATCCGCGCGGCTACGAGGACCAGGAGAAGTGGAAGGGCGGCTGGACGCTGAACCGTCGCGGCCGGCTGGCGCTCAAGGGTGGCGGCCGCCTCCAGAAGCTCGCGACCATCTTCTCCAACCCCAAGCTGCCCTCCATCTCGGACTACTACGAGCCGTGGACCTACGACTACGCCACCCTGACCGACGCCCCCGCGCAGGAGCACACGCCGGTCGCCCGACCCAAGTCGCTGATCTCGGGCAAGAACATCAATATCGCCTGGAGCGCGAACTGGGACGACGACCTCGGTGGCTCGATCGAGCACGGGCACAAGGACGTGATCCTCAAGAACATCGCCGACAAGGTGAAGTTCGAGTTCGAGCAGACGTTCATGTTCTACCTGCCCAGGATCTGCGAGCACTGCCTGAACCCCTCATGTGCCGCCTCCTGCCCCTCGGGCGCCATCTACAAACGCGCCGAGGACGGCATCGTCCTGGTCGACCAGGACCGTTGCCGTGGCTGGCGAATGTGCGTCTCTGGCTGCCCCTACAAGAAGATCTACTTCAACCACAAGACCGGCAAGGCCGAGAAGTGCACGTTCTGCTTCCCGCGCATCGAGGTGGGACTGCCGACCGTGTGCGCCGAGACATGCGTGGGTCGCCTCCGCTACATCGGCCTCATGCTGTATGACGCGGACAAGGTCCTGCAGGCTGCCTCCACCACGGATGACACCGGCCTGTACGAGGCGCAGCGCAGCGTCTTCCTGGACCCGAACGACCCGGAGGTGATCCGCGAGGCGGAGCAGGCCGGCATACCCAGGGACTGGGTCCTGGCAGCGCAGCGATCACCGATCTGGGCGCTGATCAACACCTTCAAGGTCGCACTCCCGCTGCACCCGGAGTACCGCACCATGCCGATGGTCTGGTACATCCCGCCGCTGTCCCCGGTGGTCGACATCGTGCGCGACACCGGCCACGACGCCGAGGACGGTGAAAACCTGTTCGCGGCGATCGAGGCCCTGCGCATCCCGATCGAGTACCTTGCCGAGCTCTTCACCGCCGGTAACCCTGCTCCGGTGGACGCGGTGCTGCGACGTCTCGCGGCCATGCGTTCCTACATGCGCGAGGTCAACATGGGCCGGCCGGCTGACGAGTCGCTCGCAACTGCGGTCGGTATGACGGGTGTGCAGATTCAGGACATGTTCCGGCTGCTGGCGATTGCCAAGTACGACGAGCGTTACGTCATTCCGCCGGCCCACGCCGAGCAGGCGCATGCCCTGGAGGAGCTGGCGACCGAGTGCAGCCTGGACTTCGAGGGCGGCCCGGGCATGGGCGGTTCGGGGCCCTTCGGCGAGGGCTCGGGTGTCCCGACCCCGATCGCGGTGGAGAACTTCCAGATGCTCAAGGAACGGCAGACCAGTGACTCAGTGGTCGAGACGGAGCACCGTCGCGGGCGCACCAACCTGCTCAACTGGAATGGCCACGGCAAACCCGAGGGGCTGTTCCCGAAGAACCACCAGGACGAGCCCGACGGTGACTCAGAACAGACGGATTCACCGGAGGGAGGCTCGTGAGCGCCCAGGTCAGGGCACGGCTGCGACGGCCAAAGAAAAGCGTCCTCACCGATAAGCAGCTGGTCTTGGCCTGGCAGAGCGCTTCGCTGTTGTTGAACTATCCCGACGACGACCTGGTGGCACGAGCCGGACTGGTCCGCGATGCCGCTTCATTACTGCCCGCTACGGTTTCCGATCCGCTGATGGCTTTCCTCAGCCATCTCGAGGTCACTGCCCTGCCCGAGCTGGCCGCAGACTTCGTGGCGACGTTCGACCACCAGAAGCGATGCTGCCTCTACCTGACGTACTTCGAGCATGGGGACACCCGTAACAGGGGAGTTGCGCTGCTTCGGTTCAAGACGGCATACCGGCAGTCGGGCATGATCCTGTCCGACGACGAGCTGCCCGATCACCTCGGTGTGGTCCTCGAGTTCGGTGCCACGGCCGACGTGGCCGCGGCGCGGGTCCTTCTGCTGGAGCACCGCGCCGGTCTCGAACTGCTGCGGCTGGCCTTGGAGGACACCCACTCTCCCTGGGCCCATGTGTTGCAGGCCGTCAGCGCCACACTGCCGCCGCTGGCTGGTGACGACCGGGAGGCGGTGATGAAGCTCGCGGCTCAGGGCCCGCCAGCCGAGGAGGTGGGCCTCGCACCGTTTGCCCCGCCCGAATACATGCCAGGAGCTCCGGGCGGCCCGGTCCCCCTCCCATTGCCAACCTATGCGGCCCGCCGAGGAGACCGATCATGAACAGCGGTCTGGACACGTTTCTGTGGGTCGTCTTCCCCTACATCTGTCTGACCGTGTTTGTCGTCGGGCACTTCTGGCGTTACCGCTACGACAAGTTCGGCTGGACCACACGGTCATCCCAGCTCTACGAGAGCCGGCTGCTGCGCCTGGGCAGCCCGTTGTTCCACTTCGGCATCCTCTTCGTCCTCGGTGGTCACGTCATGGGCCTGGGCGTCCCCAAGCCGTGGACCGATTTCGTGGGCGTCTCCGAAGGCCTCTACCACTTCATGGCAGTCAGCGTCGGGTCCGTGGCGGGTGTCTGCACCGTCATGGGAATGGCGATCCTGATCTACCGGCGACGAACCGTCGGGCCGGTGTTCTCAGCCACCACTCGCATGGACAAGACGATGTACGTCTTTCTTGCGACGGTGATCGTGCTGGGCCTGGTCAACACGGTGGTCGCCAACATCTTCGGGCACTACGACTACCGAGAAGGGGTGTCCGTCTGGTTCCGCGGCATCTTCCGCTTCTCGCTGCATCCAAACCTCATGGCGGCCGCGCCGATCGGCTTCAAGCTCCACGCCATTGCTGCGTTTTCGCTGTTCGCTCTGTGGCCCTTCACTCGGTTGGTGCACGTCTTCAGCGCGCCGCTGGGCTACCTCACCCGCCCGTACATCGTCTACCGCAGTCGAGACGACCAGCTCGGCAGCCGAGCACCACGCCGCGGATGGGAGAAGGTCAAATGACGGGCGACGACGCAGGCCTGACGGAGCCGACCCTGGAGACCCTGCGACGGTGGGAGTCTGCGGGCGGGCATTGGCAGGTCTTGTCCCGTCGCCCGGACGGACTCATCGTCGCGCTCACGCGCTGCGACGGCGGCGAGGAGATGTCCCGCATCAGCAGCGCCGATCCTGCCCTCATCGCCTATATCGGCGACCGCGAGACAAGCGTGCAATGAAGTCCTGACTCTTCCGCCACTTCGGCCCTGCCAGCCATCAAAGAACTCATGGCACCTGGTTTGTGGAGTCCCGCTGGGTAGACCAGCCGTCACACTGCACAGCCCCGGGCTACTGTCGACGCACAGGCACGACACGAGCGCGAAGAGACTGGAGCGAATCCATGGCTTCCCTGCACCTGGGTGACAAAGCACCCGACTTCACCGCACCCACCACCGAGGG
>Ga0209638_1000571_pt1 | contig 24219 bp, 22 predicted proteins | sample BarGraNGADG00211_FD_184490 | JGI IMG/M metagenome (GOLD analysis project Ga0209638, IMG submission 184490) | Arctic peat soil microbial communities from Barrow, Alaska - Barrow Graham LP Ref core NGADG0002-211 (SPAdes) (version 2) | ecosystem: Environmental > Terrestrial > Soil > Wetlands > Peat...
CTTGCGCAAATCGGTCGTGGTCAAGCCGTTTTCAGCAAGAATGAACACCCGGGACAATACGCCGGCGGTGATCCATACCACCATTGTACCGGGCGAAAAGCTCAAAATTACGGCGCTCTCTAAAGGGTTTGGCAGTGAGAACATGAGCCGCCTTGCCATGTTGACCCCTGCCGGAGGGCGGCAGGGGGTGATTGATTTTGTCGTGAAGTGCGTCGATGAGGCTGGCGCCAACCCCTGTCCGCCTGTGATCGTCGGCGTTGGAATCGGGGGGACTGCGGAAAAATGCATGCTGCTGGCCAAACAGGCCTTGCTGCGCAGGGTAGGCGATCCTCACCCGGATTCCGAGATTGCCGAACTTGAAGACGGGATATTAAAGCGCGTCAATGATCTGGGGATCGGGGCCATGGGCTACGGGGGGAGAATCACCGCCCTGGCCGTCCATGTCGAGGTCTTTCCCACGCACATCGCCAGTCTTCCGGTGGCGGTCAATCTTCAATGTCACAGTGTCCGACACAGGGAAGCAACGCTCTGAAGGAAGACAGACAGACAGACAGGAGGAAACCATAGCCCCCGATGAAAACCATCTCCATGATTTCAAGAAGCGTACAACTCCCCCTGTCCGATGATGTCGTCGAAACACTGCATGCGGGCGACGAACTGCTGCTGACGGGGGTGATGTACGTCGGACGGGATGCGGCCCATAAACGGATGATCGAAACCCTGGAAGCAGGGGAGATGCTTCCCGTTGATTTAAAGGGGCAGGTGATCTATTTCATGGGGCCGACACCTGCACGACCGGGGAAAATCATCGGGTCCGCCGGCCCAACGTCCAGTTACCGGATGGACACCTACTCCCCCAGGCTCATGGCTGAGGGGTTGAAAGGGATGATCGGCAAGGGGATGCGCTCCCGTGAAGTGAAGGAAGCGATGAAGCAATATAAAGCCGTTTATCTTGGCGCCATCGGCGGTGCGGGCGCCCTCATCTCCCGTTGCATCAGGAAGGTTGAGGTTGTTGCCTATGACGATTTGGGGGCGGAGGCCCTTCGGCGAATCATCGTGCAGGATTTTCCGGTAATGGTTGTCAACGATATTTACGGCGGAGACCTTTATGAAGAGGGGAGATCGCAATATAGAATGGCTGCTCCCAATCCAACCGCCGTCCGGTAGAAAATCAACGTCCCAACGCCCTGTCAACGCCAATACCGAGGGTCATGGAAGCCCTTCTTGTCTTTGAATGGATTTGCGCCCCGCCCGCGGCATGGGGCTACCGGTCGAGCATGCGGAATATCTCCGTGTGGTCCGCCGTGCCGCCCAGTTTCGCCTCGGCATCCGCCCACGATTTGAGCAGAACTTCGCCCAGCAGCGTTCTGGACCCCGTGCTTTTCGCCAGGTCGGCGGCGATGTTGATGTCCTTGCGCATCAGCCCCAGGCTGAACCCGGAATTGAACAGCTTCGAAACAACGAACTGCATCATCTTGTTCTCGGTGCTGTTGTTCTTCCCGGTCGAGGCGTTCAGAACCGCAATGATCTTGTCCGGTGCGATGCCGAAGTCGGAACCCACCTTCAGGGCCTCGCAGGCCGCAAGCAAACCCGCCGCCGAGACATAGTTGTTGAGCGCCTTCATGGCATGCCCGGATCCCAGCATGCCGGTTTCGATGATGCTCTTCCCCATCGTCGACAGCAGCGGCTTCACGCCTGCAATGACGGCGCTGTCGCCGCCGGCCATGATGGCGAGCGATCCATCGATGGCCCGCTTCACCCCCCCGGAAACCGGCGCATCGATGAAGTCCACGCCGGCCTCCTTCAGTTGCGGACCGATCTCGCGCGTTACCGACGGATTGGACGAGCTCATGTCGATCACAACCGAGCCTCGCGAGAGGTGGGCGGCCAGACCCTCTTTTTCGCCGAACAATACCCGTTTCACGACTTCGCTGTCGGGGAGCATCAGGATCACAACCTCGCAGTTTCGCCCGATCTCCTTCAGGGTTTTTTGCGCCTGGGCGGCGGTCCGGTTGCAGATGGCCTTCAGCGCCGCTTCCGAGATGTCGTACACATGCAGCGGGTAGCCCTGCGCGGCTATTCGGCTTGCCATCGGAAGTCCCATCTTGCCGATCCCGATGAATCCGACCGTCTCTTTCCGGTCGCCGGTTGTCATTGGCCGGCTTCCATCTCGGCAAAGACCTCTTTCGCGACGCGCATCGCGTCGAGTGCGGCGGGAACGCCGCAATAGATGGCGCTCTGCAGGAAGACTTCCATCAACTCATCCTTGGTCAGGCCGTTGTTCAGCGCCCCGCGCACATGCATCTTGATTTCGTGCGGACGGTTCAGGGCCGTGAGCATGGCGAGGTTGAGGAAACTTCGCGTTCTGCGATCGAGACCCGGCCGGGTCCAGATCTCGCCCCAGCAGTATTCGGTCACCAGTTCTTGCATCGGACGGGTGAACTCATCGGCCGCGCGAAGCGATTTTTCGACGTGTTCGGCCCCCAAAACGGCCCTTCTGACAGCCAACCCTTCTTCATAGCGTTTCTTGTCCATCTTTTTTGCTCCTCTTCGTTGTTGTTGCGGTTCACAGGTTTGACGACCTTACCGACTTTTTACGAGGGCATCAGGTTTCGTATGCTCTTCTCGCTGTTTCAACGCCCTTCGCTTATTCCAGGGCCACGGGGGGCAGTTTGATTCCCTTGGGGCAGATCGAGGCCAGCAGTTCCCGGAACGTGTGCAGCCCCTCCTTCGTAAGGCCGGTGATTTTCATTCGATCGATCCCCAGGGCGTCACGGGGATCCACCGCCAGCCGCACGTTTTTCACCAGGGCGGCGGGGGTAACGCCGCCGCTTTGCCGCATCTCGGCGTCGCACACGCCGCACAGGATGCAGGTGGCCGGAGGTTCAATCCGCTCCGAATCCTCCGGTGAAACCAGCCCGTTATGTTGCGGTACGGTGATGACCCAGGGCAGCACCCGTTTCAGCGCATCAAAGAAAGGATCCATCTCCACCACCAGGTCCTTGAGCTGCCGGAAGCCGGGCAGCGGCTTAATGCTCAAACTGCCCCCGTCGCCGGCCACCTCCCGGACCAGCGTGTGGCAGGCCAGCCGGGAACGATCCGCGATGAGCATCGCGCAGGAGCCGCAGATGCTGCTGCGGCAGGAACGCCGGAAGGCCAGGGAGGGGTCCTCCCGTCTCGTTTTCAGCAGCAGATCCAGCACGGTTTCATGCTGCTCCCAATCCACGGTGTATTCCCGGTCGTACGGTTTGTTATCGGTTTGCGGATCAAATCGATTGATGATTAACGTGAGCCGCATTTTAATATCCTCGTGTCTCGGGCTGGAAGCGCGTGATGGAGACCGGACCGGCCTCGTAAACCGGCCCGTCGCCGCCCCGGCGAACCAGCGTGTGGTGCAGCCAGTTGGCGTCATCTCGCTGGGGGTGGTCCATCCGGTAATGGGCGCCGCGACTTTCGGTGCGTCTGTAAGCCGCCCTGGCGGTCACCTCGCTCAGTTCCAGCAGGCAGCCCAGTTCCAGGTGTTCAATCAGTTGGTAGTTGAAGGGATGTTCCCCTGCGGGCACCCGCAGCGCTCCGTAGCGTCGGCGCAGCGCAGCGATCTCCTCCACGGCCCCCCGCAGCTCCTCCCCGGTGCGGAAAACGCCCACTTTATCCGTCATGGTGCGGTTCATGGCGTCTCGGATGGCGGACGCCGAATCGCCCGGCTGTTGTGGTTTGCCGGCGCAAAAAATGGCCTGCCAGCGCGCCAAAGCCAGATCCAGCGAAGATCGTGGCGGCGGCGATGGACGGTCAGCCGCCTTCAGCATATGCTTGCCGGCCCGGCGGCCGAAAACCACCGTTTCCAGCAGTGAGTTGCCGCCCAGGCGGTTGGCCCCGTGTACGCTGACGTTTGCTGTTTCGCCGGCGGCCAGCAGCCCGGAGATATTGGTTTCGCAGTCCAGATTGACCCGGATGCCGCCCATGCTGTAGTGCTGGGCGGGCTCAATGGGGATGGGTGTTTGGGTCGGGTCCACCCCGGCGTAGAGGCGGGCCAGGTCATTGACCTGGGGCAGCCGTCGGGTTATTTTGTCCGGGCCCAGGTGGGTGAGATCAAGATGCACGTAGCCGTCACCCAACCCACGCCCTTCTTTGATTTCCTGGAAAATCGAGCGGGATACCACGTCCCGCGGGGCCAGTTCCATCTTCTGCGGGGCATACCGGGCCATAAACCGCTCTCCGTCGGCGTTGAACAGGTAACCGCCCTCGCCCCGGGCCGCTTCGGAAATCAGGATGTTGGTGCCGCACAGCGTGGTGGGGTGGAATTGTACGAACTCCATGTCGGCAAGAACCGCGCCTGCCCGGTAGGCAATGGCTGTACCGTCCCCGGTGTTGGCGTGGCCGTTGGTGGTCTTGCGAAAAATCCGTCCATACCCGCCGGTGGCCAGGAGCGCCACCCGGCAGCGGACGACTTCCAATCGCCCTGTTGCCAGGTCATAAACCAGCAGTCCCGCCAGTGCGCCATCTTCCACCAGCAGTTCCACCAGGTGCCACTCGGGATAAATGCGCACCCCGGCTGCCAAGGCGCGTTCATACAGCGTGTGGAGTACCACGTGGCCGGAAATGTCGGCGGCGTAGCAGGCCCGGGGAAAGCCGGCGCCCCCCAGGGAACGCTGGGCCGGGCGGCCGTCCGGGGTCCGGGACCAGGGCACGCCCATTTGTTCCAGCTTCCGGATGACCTCCGGACCCTCGGAACAGAGCACTTCGATGGCGTCCTGATCCCCCAGGTAGTCGCCGCCCTTCACCGTGTCGAACAGATGGTCTTCCACGGAATCATCTTCCCCCATGGCGGCGTTAAAGCCGCCCTGGGCCGCCCCGCTGTGCGAGCGGGTGGGGTAAATCTTGCTGATGACGGCCACGTCCGTGCCGGGCGGCGCCTCCACGGCGGCCATCAACCCCGTCAGACCCCCGCCGACGATGACGATATCATGAAAAATCATCACGTATTACCTCGATTCTCCACCACAGACGCACAATCAGGCATCGATCCCGCACCGGATTCGCGCCCTGCGAGCGGCGGGAAGGCCGATGCAGGGATGGTCCGTCTAACTTGCGGGCTGCGACAGCGGCTCGCTCTTCGGCGGAGCGATTTTCTGGTGGCGTACGACGCCGTAGACCGTCGCCGGCAGTACGATCACGGCCATCGCCAGCGAGACGGCGCTGTTCGGGTGGAACATCACCACGAAGGAGGCAAGCGCCAGCGCCGCGCGCCACATCAAGTCCGAGCCCCGGTTGTGGACGAACCGGCCGAAAACTGCGCAGGATATGCCGCAGCAGGAGATCGCTACCAGCAGCATATCGGAGATCTGCATCCATCCCGGGTTCACCACGAGGTTGGAGCGGGTGAAGATCGCAAAGGTCATGAATGTGATCGGCGCACACAGTTTCAGCGCCTCCCACATGGTCTTTACGAATGATGCTTCGGCGATCCTTGCCGAGACCGCCGCCGCGAGCGAGGTCGGCGGCGACAACTCTCCCCAGACGGCCAGCAGGAAGCAGAAGAAATGGGCGATCCAGGGATCGATGCCGAGCTTGCGCATGGGGTCGACGACGATGACCGCCAGGACGATATAGGTCGCCGTAGGCGGCAGGCCGGCGCCGACAAGCCAGCCGAAGACCCAGGCCATCAGGATGAGCGCGACGACGTTCCACTCGCCGACGCGCAGCAGCATCCCGCCCATGCGGTTGATGAAACCGGTCACGGTGAACAGGCCGACCATGATGCCGAGCGTCGCCAGCATCAGCGTCAGATAGGAGGTCATCTCGGCGTGCGTCTCGATCATGATGCGGATATTCGCGAAGAGCGAATCCTTGTCCGCCGCCGGGTCCTTCCGCAGGTACTTGAAATAGAGATAGAGCAGGATCAGGAGCGAGAACATGAAGGCCCCGGTATAGAGCCCCGCGAGCTGCTCGCCGTAGCTGAGCAGCCCCATCAGGATGGTGAGAAATATGATGCCGAGGAAGAAAATCGCCGTCTTGAGCTGATCGTAGATCGGCAAGGTGATCGGCTCGATCGGCGTGGAGGGCATCAACCTTACGCTCAGCAGATAAACGGAGAGGGAGAGCGTGACGTAATAGATGAAGGCAAGGGCGAAGCCGCGGAGCGATACGCTCCAGTAGGAGACGCCGAGGAATTCCGCCATCACGAATCCGGCGACCGCCATCACCGGCGGCATGATGAGCCCGCCCATCGACGCCGCGGTCTCCACCGCCCCGGCGAACTCCGCCGGCACGCCGTAGCGTTTCATCAGCGGGATCGTGAAAGAGCCGACCACCGTGGCGTTGGCCGCGCCGCTGCCGCTGATCATGCCGACCGCGGAGGAGGCGAGGACGGCCGTCTGGGGAATCGTTTGCCGCGACTTCCCTGCGATTCTCTGCATGAAACTGACCATCGCCCCCTGTGCGTCAAAGCCGCGCGCCGCCGCCGCCAGCAGCAGGAACGCAGCGATCGTCGTCAGCGCGATCTGCGCGTATTGCCCGTAAATGCCGGTCGAGAATTCGACCGTACTCGAGGTGATCACCCGGTAGAAGGAGGTCCCCGGATGCCAGAAGAAGTCGATCGGGCTCAGATAACCCCAGAGAGTGTAGACCACTAAAACCACGTTCATCCAGAACAGTTCCGCATGGACGACCCTTGAGAGTTCCATCACCAGCAGGAAAATCAACAGGCCCGAGATGAAATCCTCCCTGGTGTAGGAGCCCTGCCGCCAGATCGCAATCTGCTCGTACTCCATGAAAAAATGGTAAAGAACGTAAAGACATACGGCGATGTAGACAACGACAAGGATATGATTCGCGAGCGGCGGCAGCCGCTTGTAGATATAACCGTTCTTGTGCATGTGCAGGATCTGCAGGATCAGGCAGATCGGCACCAGGTAGGCCACGAGTTCGGTCGGACCGCCGTAACCGGTGTAGAAGTACCAGGCGAGCCAGACGAACATCACGATCGATATGACGAAGATCAGATTGTTGATAGAGATGGTGCTCTTGAATCGGTCACTCTGCATGGCCTTTTCCCCTTTCGGCCCGAAGTGTCCGCGGACTTCCGGGCCGCAGCATCGACATGACCCATGACGACGCTCGGCAAATAGTCAGACGGTACGGTTGAGCTCCTCTGCCCGTCGTTGTCGCGCACGCCCGATTCGGGCCGCACGCGGCCTATGGTATTGTATGCGAGATGGGTAAGTGCGCGGGGGAGGGAGCCGGCGCTGTCGCGGCGTAGGTTCCCCACCCCCGGCAATCCGTTTGAGAGATCACTTGCCGGCGATCTTCCACTTTTCGTTCCAGGCCTTGTGTTCCTTGAGGAACTTGGCCAGTCCCGGATGGACCGGAATGGTCGGATTGGCGGCGATGCCGTTCACCTGCATGCCGACGAAGTTGCGCGCCATGGGGATGAAGCCCGGCTGGGCCTTGGCGAGGGTTTCCCGCTCGGCGTAGAACTTGCCCAGCATCTTGTAGACGACCTCCTCGGGCATATCCGCGCGAACGTTGTAGCCGAACAAGATCGGCACGCCCAGGATGGTCTTCACGCCGACGTCCTTGCTGAACGCCTTGGCCGCATCGACCTCCGTGGGGGCGAGCCCCGCCGCGGTCAGTTTCTTGATCTCATCGGGACTCGGATTGATCACCCTGATGTCGGTTCGCAGCTCGGTCTCGCGCCAGTAGGAGGGAAGCGACGCGCCGGCGGTCGTATAGGCGACGGCGCCGACGATCGTGCCGGCCTGAAGCGCGTCACCCTGGGCCGCCTCGCCGATCTGGACGTGTTTGAACTGGTAGCCGAGCGTCTTGAAGATGCGCTGGAAATTGAGCCAGTTCATGAAGCCGGCCGGGGTGAAGAATACCGGTTTTCCGCTGAAGTCGCCCCAGGATTTGAACTGGCTTGCTTTCGTGGCATTCACGGCCATGAATGACTCCATCGGATACGCATACCAGGTGTGGACCAGCCTCGACTTGGCGGGTTTGTAATCCTTGAAACTGCCGTCGCCCTCATAGACCTGGGCCATCCCGACGTCGGCCGTGTAACTGATCTCCCCATCGCCGTCCATCGCCGCCTTCATGGCGCCGGTCGTCGACGGATAGGGATTGACTGTGACGGTATATTCGCCGCCGAGCGCGTCCTCCAACACCCTGGTCATCTGGGCCGCGACATTGTAGCCGTAAGAGCCCGTGCTGGAAGTCGCCCAGCGGATCGATTTGCGCTCCGCTGCAGAGGCCGTGTTGATCGCCGAAAAAGCGAAGAAGGCGGCAAGGGCCGCCACCGATACCACAAACTTTTGACCCGGTCTTGTCTTCAACATTGTTTCCCTCCTTTGAATGCATTTCAATGGAACATTATTGATAAGAGACAACTTTCCCGATAGGGAAAGCTACGATGGACTGCCAGGTTTGTCAAGGAAATTTCCTTACAGTCCTCGAAGGCGGCTATATAGCGATCATCACGCACCTCGCCGCATACCTCCCATGGCCGTTAATCCCCGGAGATCCGCGCCATAACCTCCGTCACCGTTCCTACCCGCTGCATCCCGGTCAGCAGCGATAACGACTCCTCAACGGCTTCCTCCGACAAAACCGTGGAGGTGCAATCCCGATACTTTGCATTGAATTCAAGGGTGCTCAGCGGATTCGTCGGCATCCCCCTGGCGACACGGACTTCCGCTTCATATTTTTTGCCATTTCGGATGGTAACGGTTACACTCTTGGCGCCGAACCCTTCCGGGGTCCCCATGACCGGCATCGGGTACTTCTCTACCCATTTCATGCCCTCGATCAAACGCTGCACCTCCGGCTCCCGTACGGCCTTCTCAGAAAAGGAGTTCAGGCGGACACCTCCTGAAATCAGCGCGCGGGCCACACAGTACTCCAGACTGAACTTGCCTTCCAATCCGGTCTTAGGCCGATGATGAATGAGCAGCTGCTTGTCAAAGGGGCTCGTGCCCAACTCAATCTCAACAATCTCTTCGGTCTTGACCCCTTGTTGCTTGAGATCCAGCGCGCAGTCGATGGCCGTGTGGGTAAAGCCGCACGATGGATACGGCTTGATGGCAAGGCCAACCGGGCTGGTAATCACAAACGTCTTGCCCAGGTTTGTCCCCACCTTGGCCCAGTCAACCTCGTCGTCGTGCCCCATGACCTTGGCAAACCCCAGCGGAGCCTCGATAATGTTAGCATCGGCCGTAAACCCCGCCTGGGCCAAAAAGGCGGCCTGAACCCCGTTCGCACCCGCTTTGCCCGCGTGCAACGGCTTGGTCATGGTGCCGAAGTTCTGCCTCAACCCGCATGCCAGCGACGCCGCAATCCCGATCGCCATCCTTACCTGCCGGGCGTTCAGCTTCAACAACCACGCCGCCGCCGCCGCTGCCCCCAGACTCCCGAATGTGGATGTGCTGTGCCATCCCTGTACATAGTGACTCTGAAACATCGGCTCAGCCACACAGCCGGCAACTTCATACCCCACGACATATGCCGCAAGGGCTTCCAGACCCGACGCGCCGATGCTCTCGCCGACTGCCAGAATGGCCGGGGCAAGGAATACCGACGGGTGCGAGATCGGAGACACCGACATGTCATCGTAATCCAGCGCGTGTCCCATCGTCCCATTGACCAGCGCGGCCATCTCGGGCGACGTCTTCTGACCGGCCGCGATGATGGTCGCCTCGGCCACACCGCCCATTCGGTTGCCGTACTCCCGGATGAGCCTGCTCAACTCTTCTCTCGACCCTGCTATGGCAACCCCAATGAAATCGGTCATTCCCATGCGAGCCTTGTCAAGCGCATCCTGTGGAATATCCGCTGTCCGCACCCCACTGACAAAAGTCGAAATTCTTTCCGTCAACATATTTTTACTTCTTATTACGCTTGGTTTTTGGCGTGGTTACCTTTTTGGTGGCCGTTTTCTTTTTTTTACCAAGCCATGCCGGCATGCGCTTCTCGAGGCCGGAACGGATGCCCTCTCGACCCTCCTTGGAGGCGCGCGCGGCGGCGAGGATAGTTGCGCTCTCTTTGATCATGTCGGGAGTAATGGGGACGGCCGCCACAGTGCGGATCCACTCCTTGGAAAGCGCCTGTGCGACCGGGCCGCCCTGGATCAGTTGTCCGAGCAGTTCGTTGATCCTGGCGTCGAGTTCGCCCGGCGGCGTAATGTCGCTCACCAGGCCGATTCGATAGGCCTCGGCGGCGGTGAAGAGTTCCGCAGAAAGGAAATAACGCCGCGCCGCGCGTTCGCCCATCGCCCGTACGACATAAGGCCCGATCGTCGACGGAATCAAGCCGAGTCGGACTTCGGAGAGGCAGAACTCCGCCTCGTAGGCCGTCACCGCGATGTCGCAGGCCGCGATCAGCCCCACACCGCCGGCAAAAGCCGGGCCGTGAACACGGGCAATGGTCGGCTTTTTCAAGGTGTCGATGGTGTGCAGCAGAGTCGCGAAATTCATGGCGTCGGCGTGGTTCTGCTCGAAGGGGCATCCGGCCATGCGCTCCATCCATTTCAAGTCGGCGCCGGCGCAGAAGCTGCTGCCCACGCCGGCGAGGACCACGGCGCGGACCGCCGGATCGTCGTTCAGCGTGCGCATCGCCTCGATCAGCTCCGAGACCATCGTCTCGTCGAACACATTATGCAACTTCGGGCGGTTCATCCAGACGATACCGATGCTGTGTTTGATTTCGACCAACAAGGTTTGGTATTTCATCTTTTCCTCATTAGGGTGTGGGGTCAGGCGGCGTCCTGAGCAATCAGCACGAATATGAGTGGCCGCACATAACGCATTGCAGGGGTAATCATCTGTTTTCTAATGTACGCAGGACCTACTCGAGCAGTGGGGCGTCTTGATCTTCCTTCTCCACGCCCAATGCCTGGATACGTTCGATTTCCCGGAGCTTCATGCGGATGATGACGAGCAGGCCGAGAATCGCGACCCAGAAAACGGCCAGGCTTTCATAAACGATATAGATGTAGTAGGGAGCCGTCGGAAATACGGCAATCTTGGCGATCTTCTCCACCGCCGGGGCGGCGACCGCAGTTACCGGCAGAAGCAGAATTGCCGCCGCCATCAGCCGCGCGGACCAAACGGAAGAAAACCGGATCCGAAACTTCCCCATGATGGCCATTCTTCGCATAGACGCTCCTTAACTCAGAAAACCTACCGCCGTCATCGTGAGAAAATAGAGAAGATAGATCACGCCGATCCAGGTGAAGAGCGGGCTCTTCTCGCCCTGCGCCGATTTCCGGTCGAAAAAGGGGATGAGAAAGAAAAAGAGGATCGCGCCGGAGACCAGGAGGATGGCGATGGTCTCCCCGTTCATGCCCAGGATGGAGCCGGGAAAGAGCTTCAGGGTCTGCATCAGGAAGAGGAAATACCATTCGGGCTTGACGTTTTCCGGCGGCGGGGCGAGGGGATCAGCCTTCACGCCGATCTCCGGCGGCAGGAACACCGCCAAGGTCACCAGAACGCCCGTAACCACGAGCCAGACCGCCAGATCCCTGTAGAAGACATTCGGGAAAAAAGGGACCTCCTGTCGTTTTTCCGCTTGCAGAGAGAGGGGCACACTCATCCCGTGCAACTGTACCAGCAGAATGTGCAGCCCGATCAGGCCCAGGATGAGGATCGGCAGAATGGCCACATGGAAGGCGTAGAAGCGCAGCAGGGTGTCGCCGGTCACATCCATGCTCCCCCGGAGAAAGGCCTTGATGAATCCCCCGATAAACGGGAAAGCCCCGGCGCCGCCCGTCGCCACCCGGACGGCGGCAAAGGCGCGCTCATCCCAGAGGAGCAGATAGCCGCTCAGCCCGAAGAAGATCGAGATCCCCAGGAGGATGAATCCGGTGATCCAGACAAATTCCCTGGGCTTGCGGTAGGACTTCAGCAGCAGCGTGCCGAAGAGGTGGATGAACAGAAAGACGATGGCCAACTGCGCCCCCCAGTGATGGAGGGACCGGAAAAACCATCCCATGTTGAGTTTGGTGACGATCTCAATGATGCTCTTGTGGGCGAAATCGATATGGGGGACATAGTAGAAGGCCAGCAGCATCCCCGTCAGAAACTGGATGATAAACAGAAAGAGCGTGATCCCGCCGGTATAGTACCAGAGGTCATACCGATGCTCCGGGATCAGCTTTCCCTTCGCCAGCCTTTTCATCCCGTCCAGGTCGTAGCGCTCTTCCAGCCACTCTTTAAGCCTTGGGCAGTTCAACCTTGACCCCCTTCTTTGCGATGATCAGTTTTTCGCCCTCTTCCGTAATCACGAAGATCTCGAGTGGTTTTGGTGGCGGCCCTTTGATATTCTTGCCGTTCTCGTCGAACCACCCCTGATGACAGGGGCAGTAAAACTTTTTCTCGGCCGGCTTGTAGTCCACGTTGCATTCCATGTGGCTGCAGACGCCCTTGAGCGCCAGGATGCTGCCGTCGGCCTTTTTGAAATAGAACCCCACCGTGCCGCCCCAGGGGAAGCGCTTGATCGAATTGTTCGCCAGATCGGTAAAATCCTTCCGGTTCAGCACAACGAAGTCGGGCTCCTTGCCCAAGGTGGGAAAAGCGAATTTCATCAGGGCGAAAAAGGTTCCGGAGAAGAAGGCCACGAGCCAGCCGCCAAAAAGCGTGTTGAGAAAAGTTCTCCTCGTGATGAGGGAATATTTAAGCTTCATCTTTCGCCTTCCCCAGCATCTTCTGAAAACGTTTTTTCACGATCTCCTGACGTAAGCCCACGAATGCGTCGGTGGGCCGCACATCCTTCGGGCAGGCATCGATGCAGCGAAACACCGTGTCGCAGCCCCAGACGCCGTGTTCGTCATTGACGCTTTCGAGGACGTCGGCGGGCCTCTCATCCCGCGAATCGAGGACAAATCGCTCCAGCTTGGCCGCCGCCGCCGGCCCCATATAGTTCGGGTCTCTCGCGAGGACCGGGCAGGCGCCGTAGCAGCAGGCGCAGAGGATGCAGTTGACGTACTGGTCGATCCGCCGGCGCTCCTCCTCACTCTGGGGAATCTCCTTTTCAGGATTGGGACTGTGCCGGATCAGATAAGGCTGGACCTTCTCATACATCTGCCAGAACGGTGTCATATCGACGACCAGATCCCGGATCACCTCGAAATTGGGTAGGGGTTCCAGGATGATCGTATCCGTGTCGAAGATGGCGACCTGCGTCCGGCAGGCGAGATCGATCTTGCCGTTGATCACCATGGCGCAGGACCCGCAAACGGCGGACCGACAGGAGCAGCGGAAGGAAAGCGTCCCGTCGATCTCGTCGCGGATCCGGATCAGAACCGCCAGCACCGTCAGGCCGGGGATCACCTTGATCCGGTAGGTTGCAAAACGGGGCCTGCTTCCCGGTTCCTTCGCATCATACCTTAGAATCTTGAAAGTATATGAATTGGCCTTGATCAATATTTTCTCTCCATCGGCTGATACCGCGTGATCGTTACATCCTTGAAGGAAATCACCGGTTCTCCGTCGGGACCGATCTTGGCGATGGTGTGCTTGAGCCAGTCACGGTCGTTCCGGGTTTTGAAATCCGTCCGGAAGTGGGCGCCGCGGCTCTCCTCCCTGAGGAGGGCCCCGAGGGTTATCGTATGGGCCACTTCCAGCATGTATTCCAGTTCCAGCGCATTGATGAGTTCGAAATTCATATACCGGGCCGCCGAGGATACGCCGACATTCCGATATTCCTCCTTGAGCCCGGCGATTTTCTGCAATGCTTGCTCCATCTCTTTCCGGGTCCGGAAGATGCCCACCTTCTCGTCCAGGACGGCGCCCAGTTCGGCTTGGATCCGGTAAGCTTTTCCCCGGCCGGGCGTCGCCAGCCGCCCGAGCTTCTGCTCCACCTCATCTTTCAGCTTGAGGAGGGGTTTCTCGTCCGGCAGGGCGCCACCGCCCTCAAGATCCTCGGCAATCGCCTGCGCCGCCAGTTTTCCAAAAACGATGGTATCCAGAAGTGAGTTGCCGCCCAGGCGGTTTCCGCCGTGAACGCTGACGCAGGAACACTCTCCGCCGGCGTAGAAGCCGTGGATATCGGAGGCGCAACGTTTGTCGACGTCGATGCCGCCCATGGAGTAGTGCTGACAGGGCATGATGGGGATTGGCTCGATAATCGGATCGATCCCGATGAAGTCGATGCTGATATTTCGGATGCCGGGAAGCCTCTCGATGATCTTCTTTGCCCCCAGGTGTCGCAGATCGAGTTGGATGTACTTGCCGAGCGGGTGGTCAAAACCGCGCCCCTCGTTGATCTCCGTCTGGATGCAGCGGGAAACGATATCGCGGGGCGCCAGCTCCATGGCCGTGGGCACATAGCGCTGCATGAAGCGTTCCCCCTGGTTGTTGAACAGATAACCCCCCTCGCCTCGGCAGGCCTCCGTCATCAGGATACTGGTGCCAATGAGGCAGGTGGGGTGGAATTGGACGAACTCCATGTCCTTGAGCGGGGCGCCCGCCGCGTAGGCCATCCCGATGCCGCTTCCCGTGTTGATCAGGGCGTTGGTGGAGTGCTGATAAACCCGCCCATAGCCGCCGGTGCCGAAGAACGTAGCTTTGGCGCGCACGGGAATGAGCTCACCCGTGCGTATATCCAGGGCCACGACGCCGTGACACTGGCCTTCTTCGATGCACAGAGAGGTTACGAACCATTCGGGATAGATTTTAACCCCCTTTGCGATGGCCCTTTCATAGAGGGTATTGAGCAACACATGGCCGGTGATGTCGGAGGAATAGCATGTCCGCGGATAGCCGGCGCCGCCGAAGGGGCGCTGGGCGATCGTGCCGTCGGGAAAGCGGCTGAAGGGGCATCCCCAATGCTCCATTTCGTAGACGATCTTGATGGCCTCCTTGCACATGATTTCCACGGCGTCCTGATCGGCCAGGTAATCGCTCCCCTTGATCGTATCGAAGGTGTGTTTCTCCCAGGAATCGTCCCGGCTGTCGGGGTTGTTGGTCAGGGCGGCGTTGATTCCCCCCTGCGCGGCGATGGAATGGGATCGCGTTGGATAGACCTTGGAGATCAGTCCCACGTTGAACCGGTCGCAAAGGCCGACGGCCGCCCGAAGCCCCGTGAGACCGCCGCCGACAATGAGAATATCGTGATTCAGCATGCCCGTGCCCTATGAAAAGCGGAAATAGAGAATAACCAACACCACGGAAATGAGGGCCGCGGCGACATTCGCTATCCAGAACAGCTCCTTCTCTTTGCGGTAACCGAGGTCTATCACAATCGTTCTGAGACCATACATGCTGTGAAAGGTGAAGAGGATCAGGATGAGGATATCCAGAACGGGGTGCCTGTGCAGGCTGAGCGCCCAGTCGGGCTTCTTGTCTTTCGTAAACAGGAAATAGCTGGTGAGGATTTTGATGCTGAAAAGAATGATCAGGGTCACGCCGCTGATGCGGTGGAAAAGCCAGATGAACATACGCCCCCCTGTCTGGTTTTAAGAATTATGAATTATAGAGGATCCGGACAACAGCCGGAGTCCCATTGCCGATGTTCAACGGGATCGTCAACGGCTTGCACGGGGCTTTCCCTAACAGGGAATTCCTGCCTTGTCAAGCGAAAATGGTTCCCGCTTTGAATACCTTCTGCACCCGTCGCCCGATCTCGGCGGTATTCTTTTCCACAACAATATAATTTCTTGACACCGACGGCATGGTTATGCCATCGCTTGCTGTGAACGCACGATTGGCACCGTCTCCGTGGGCGGTTCGGTCGGGTGATCAGAAGGAGGATAGGGAGAAGAGATGCATCGGAAACACCAGATTGCCGCGCTATGTTTCTTGGCCTTCTCGGCCTATTTGATGTGGGAGTCCTGGAACAACATGGAATACTATACCCCGCTGGGGCCCGGAGCGGGGTTCTTCCCCTTCTGGCTGGGTGCGCTTCTGGGAGGGCTCGGAATCATCTGGCTTGTCCAGGTGTCGAGGCGATCGGGGAATACGGAAGAGGGGCCCTCTCTCCCTCCGCGCGGGGGAATTGTCCGCATCCTGTCCATTATTGTCTCTGTGGCGGCGGTGTCCGCCCTCATGGACCTCCTGGGGTTTCAGCTGGCGATGTTCCTGTTCATGATATTCATGCTGATGATCCTGGGGCGTCAGACGATCTGGATGACCTTGATCATTGCCCTTGTGTGCAGCGTGGGGGTGTATCATCTGTTCGGACGCTACCTGGATGTGCAGCTTCCGGCGGCTTCCCTGGCATTTCTCGCCCATCTGGGCTTATAGGAGGGAACAAATGGATGTGATTCAGAATCTGCTCATGGGCTTTTCGATAGCATTGACGGTTCAGAATCTCCTGCTTGCCTTTATCGGATCTGCGCTGGGGACGCTGATCGGCGTGCTTCCGGGTATCGGACCGGCCGCCGGCTGTGCGATGCTCATCCCTCTGACGTTCCAGATGGCCCCGACGGGCGCCATCATCATGCTGACCGCGCTCTTCTACGGAACGCAATACGGGGGAACGATCACCAGCGTCCTGCTGAACGTGCCGGGGGAAGCGGCTTCGGCGATCACCTGCCTGGACGGCTATGCGATGGCGAAGCAGGGACGGGCGGGGGTCGCGCTTTCTATCGCCGCCATCGGCTCCTTCATCGGCGGCACGATCGCCACCATCGCCCTCGTGTTTGCGGCGGGACCACTTACCCGCTGGGCGCTGGAGTTCGGTCCGGTGGAATTCTTCGCCCTGATCATGCTGGGGATCTCGATGGTCACGGGTCTGGCTGGCAAGTCCGTGATCAAGGCGCTGATGATGGGGATTTTCGGACTGGCCCTGGCGATGATCGGCATCGATCCCATACGGGGCTCGCCCCGCTTCACCTTCGGCCGCGTGGAACTCATGGACGGAATCGGTTTCGTCCCGGTGATCATGGGGCTGTTCGGACTGGCCGAAATCCTGGAGAACGCCGAAAGGCCGTTCGCGCAGATGGTCTTGGCCAGGATGAGCACCCTCATTCCCACGCGGAAAGATATTCGGGATTCCGTCGGTCCCATCCTGCGGGGAAGCATTATCGGCACCGCGCTCGGCCTCGTTCCGGGGATAACCAACACGGCCTCTTCGTTCCTGGCGTACGTTGCCGAAAAGAAGGTCTCCAAGCATCCGGAGCGGTTCGGGACCGGCATGTTGGCCGGGGTGGCGGGTCCCGAGACGGCCAACAATGCCCACGCCAACGGGGCCCTCATTCCGCTCTTCACCCTGGGTATTCCCTCCTCCCCCACCATTGCAGTGATCATGGGGGCGTTCCTGATGCACGGGCTCATCCCAGGCCCGTTTCTCTTCAAAGAGCATGCGGATGTCGTCTGGGGGGTCATCGCCAGCTTCTACATCGGCAACGTCATCCTGCTGATTCTGAATCTGCCTCTGATCGGCATCTGGATCCAGATCCTGAAGATTCCTTACGGCATCCTCTGCGGAATCATCATGGCTTTCATGATCCTGGGCTCCTACAGCGTCAGCAGCAGCGCCTTCGACGTGGCGGTGATGACCCTATTCGGGTTGGTCGGTTATCTCCTCAGGAAGTTTGATTTTCCGCTGGCCCCGCTCGTGATGACCCTCATCCTGGGGCCGCTGATGGAGCGGTCGCTGCGCCAGTCCCTCGAGATCTCCCAGGGATCGTTCGGCATATTTTTTTCGAGCCCCATCGCCGCCGTGCTGCTGGCGCTGGCGGTTCTGTTCTTGATAGCGCCGGCTTTCAAGTTTTTCCGGAAGGGGAAGGTGGTGATGTCGGGGGATGGGGAGGCGGCATAGGTGTAGGTCACTCCGGCGCCAGGCGGAACTATTGCCGTCGGCGTCGTGTTAGGGCGGGAAAGCCGCTATGGTCGTAGGCGCGCGTTGCGCCGCGAGAGAACTCTAACGTTAAAGATTGAAAGGAGGATATGAACATGGTGGAACATCGTATTTCTGTTTGGGGACGAAGAGTGTTGCTCGCCGGCTGCGTACTGGCATTTGTTGTAGGGTTATCACCCGCCTGGGCGGCCGATTATCCCCAGAAGGGCAAGTCCATCCAGTTGATCGTGGGTAATGCAGCGGGGGGGCCGACTGATTTGGGGGCTCGGATCTTGGCCAGCGGGCTGGAGAAGGAGCTGGGCGTAGCCGTGGTGACGGTGAACAAGACGGGCGCAAACGGCCAGATTTCCCTCACCCAGTTGACCCAGTCCAAGCCGGACGGCTATTTCTTTGCGACCGTCAATTTTCCGGTGACCATTACGGGCTACCTGGATCCGGCAAGGAAGGCCGCGTACAACCGCAAGAGCTTCGAGCCGCTCGCCATGCACGTGGTTGATCCGAACATCTTTGCCGTGCTGACCAAAAGTCCTTACAAAACCCTGAAGGACCTCGTTGAGGCGGCCAAGGCGAAGCCCAAGACCATCACGGTCTCGAGCGGCATGAGGAACGACGAACAGATCGGCATCGTGCAACTGGAGAAAATGACCGGCGCCCAGTTCGCGCAGGTGAGCTTCACCCAGGGGACGGCGCCTTCCCTGGTCGCCCTCCTGGGGGGTAAGATCGATGTCCATTGCGGCCATGCGGCGGATGTGCTCGGGCATGTCAAGAGCGGGGATGTCCGGGTCCTGGGGGTCATGGACGACGAAGAGAGCCCCTTCCTGCCGGGCGTCAAGACCTTCGAGGCCCAGGGGTACAAAATCTACAGTGCCTCGTCGCGCGGGTACGTTCTACCCGCCGGGACCCCCAAGGAGATCGTGAACACGCTGAGCGGCGCCATGAAGAAGGTCATGGCCACCGAGGAGCACAAGAAGCGGATGGTGGAGATGGGCCTGTCGGTCCGGTACATGGACCCCGCCCAGCTCAGCAAATTCTGGGAAGAGTCCGAGACGATGGTGAAAGAACTGGAGCCCCTGCTGAAATAGAGCCAAGCGCGAATGACGTTCGCCCGTACGGCGGTCCCGGATCCGATCCGGGGCCGCCTATGAACCCTCCCTGGGCCTGCCGAAACTCTCAGGGCTTGAAAATAGCGGGAATAGGGGAAGTTTCCCCTCAGATCAGAAAGATGGAACAAAAGATGTCTGGAAATCAAGCATTTCATGTGGAGAGGGTTCCCTATGGTCAGGGGGAAGTTGAAATCCGAATTCCCGGAAAGAATTTCGTGGCCACCCTCAAGCCCCATTACAAACCGGGCCTGAAGAATGAGGTCGATGCAATCCAAAAAGCCCTTGAGAATCCCATCGGGAGCAAGAGACTCCGGGAGATCGCTCGGGGGAAGAAGGATGCGGTCATCGTCGTCAACGATATCACCCGCCCCACAGCCACCGACAGACTCCTTCCCCATCTTATCCATGAACTCAACGAAGCGGGAATGGAAGATGATCAGATTCTTATGCTGGTGGCCACCGGCACCCACCGCGACAACACCCAAGAAGAGCTGGAAGGGATGCTGGGAAAGGAGATCGTGCGGCGGTTCACGGTCGTGAACCACCACAGCCAAGACAATAAGATCATGGTGGAGTTGGGGAAGACCAGCAGCGGAATGCCCGTGGTGATCAACCGTCAATTTTGGGAAAGGGACGTGAAGATCCTGACGGGAACGATCGCCCCCCATCAGGGTGCGGGATTTTCCGGAGGCCGAAAGAGCGTTCTGCCGGGGATCGCCAGTTTGGCAACCTTGAAGCAGCATCACGGGTTTGGAATGCGTTCGGACAAGCCGGCCATGGGTTGGGTGGAAGGAAACCTGTTTCACGAGAACGCGCTTGAAGCGGCCAAAATGGCCAAAGTGGATTTTATCCTGAACACGGTCCAGAACCATCGCAAGGAAATCACGCAGGTCGTGGCGGGAGATGTGGAAAAAGCCTGGTTTGAAGGGGTGAAGACGAGCCGTGAGATTTTTGAGGTCAAGGTACCCCACCCGGCGGATGTCGTCATCACCACCCCCGGAGGTTATCCCAAGGACTTTGATCTCTGGCAGTCCCAGAAATCCATGGCTGCCTCCGAGCTTGTGGTCAAAGAGGGAGGAACCGTCATCCTCCTGGCGGAATGCAAGGATGGGGTGGGGGCGCGCGGATTCTATGAATGGATGGCATCCGCCGTCTACCCTCAAGATGTGATCGACCGGTTCATCCGGGAAGGTTACAGCATTGGCTCCTCCAAGGCCTGGCTGTTCTCGCGCTGCCTGAAAAGGGCGGATTTGATCCTGGTGACCAGACGGATAGACGATGAGACGCTCAAGGCGATGTTTACGCGCAGGGCCGATACGGTTGAGCAGGCCATTGAGATGGTCTTGGCCAAACATGGGGAGAATGCCGAGATCATTCTCATGCAATACGGATCCGATATCATCCCCCATTTCGAAGAAAATGAAAATGGGGCTTCCGGCGCAGGGGAGCAGCATACTTGAGAACAAACCGGCATGCCACATGTGGCAGAAGGAAGCGGCCGCTGTAAAGATAATCGAAAAAAGGAGAGACGGACGGATCGAATCAATTAGGGTATCAATAATCATATACAGAGGAGAAGCGGATGGAACAAAGGAAAAATGAAACTGCGCGACTGCCCTTGACGGGGATTCGGGTTCTGGAATTGTCGCTCGCAGTCATGGGGCCGACGGCGGGCATGGTCCTGGCCGATATGGGGGCGGAGGTCATTCGGATCGAACCGACGCCGCAGGGGGATGAAACCCGACGGATCAAAGGGTTTGGAACCGGCTTTTTCCCGGCCTTCAACCGGAACAAACGGAGCATCATCCTGAACCTGAAGAGCCCCGAAGGGAAGGAGATCATGGACCGCCTCATCGAGACCGCGGACGTACTCGTAGAAAATTATGCGCCGGGCACGATCGACCGGCTGGGCTTTGACTACAAGCGGGTGAGCGGGATCAACCCCCGCCTGATCTTCTGTTCATTGAAAGGCTTCATGCCGGGCCCTTATGAGAAACGGCCCGCCCTCGACGAGGTGTGCCAGATGATGGGCGGGTTGGCCTATATGACCGGCCCCGCGGGCAGACCTCTGCGGGCGGGGGCCTCGGTCCTGGACATCATGGGGGGAAGCTATGGCGTGATCGGAATCCTGACGGCGCTCTACGAACGGGAGCGGACCGGTCGAGGTCAGCATGTGCTGGCCACTTTGTTTGAATCCGTGGTCATGCTGATGGCCCAGAACATGGCCGTGGCCGCCATCACCGGGCAGGCGTCGCCCCCCATGCCGGAGCGTGGCCGCTCCTGGTCGGTCTATGACCTCTTTGAAACGTCCGATAAGAATAAGGTGTTCGTGGGCCTCACCAGCGATGCGCACTGGCAGCGGTTCTGCAAGAGTTTCGGCTATGACGATCTCCTGGCCGACAGTCGGCTGGCCACCAACAACAGTCGTGTGGACGAGCGCGAGTGGCTCATGCCGGAGCTTAACCGTCGCCTGGCGAAATTGACCAAGGCCGAGATCATGAAAAATGCGGAGGATGCCTGCATTCCGTTCGCACCCATCGCCCGGCCCGAGGATCTTTTTGACGATCCTCATCTGAACGCATCGGGCGGTCTGCTGGAAACAACGCTTCCGGACGGAAGGAAGACGAAACTTCCGAGGATTCCCGTACGGCTGGGCAACTACGATTTCGGGCTTCGAAACGATCCACCCGCTCCCGGAGAGGGCGGTGAAGAGCTGCTTCTCGCGTTGGGATTGGATCGGGACCGGATTGCGGCGCTCAAAAGCGAGGGGGTCATCGGTCCACTGTAAGCCCGACGCATCCGAGCGAACCTATGGCGTTGGCATCAAACTGGGAAACGTTTTGAACGAAGAGACAAATGAAAGGATTGATCCCATGAATCTTCCAAAGAAAGTAACGATCGTCGATGTGGGGCCGCGGGACGGCTTTCAGAACGAGAAACAGTTCATCCCCACGCAGAAGAAGATTGAAATCGTCAATGGCCTGATCCGAGCCGGGTTGAAGAATATCCAGGTATCCTCCGTTGTTCACCCCAAGGCGGTTCCACAACTGGCCGATGCCGAGGAGGTAATGACGAAGATCGACCGGCGTCCGGACGTTTCGTACCGGCTCCTGGTTCCGAACCTCAAGGGGGTCCAGCGAGCGCTGCCGCTCAAGCCCGACAAGATCAACCTGATGATGTCGGTCACTGAATCCCATAACCGCTCCAACGCCAATCGCTCCATCGACGAGACCCTCAAGGAGTTCGAAACCCTGGTACCGATGATCCTGGACAAGGGAATCGCGGTGAGCGGTGGCATGGCCTGCGGTTTCGGCTGTCCCTTCGAAGGGAAGGTTTCCCTCCGGCAGATCGAGCGAGTGGCGGACCGGTATGTGGCGATGGGCATCAAAAGTGTCGGACTGGCGGATACGGTCGGCTTCGCCAGTCCGACACAGGTGTACGACACCGTGGCGTATCTTCTGGATAAATATCCGGATGTGCAGTGGCTTCTCCATCTTCACAACCATCGGGACCTGGCTTTGGCCAATATCCTTGCGGCAATGCAGGCGGGGATCACCCAATTCGACGCGGCCATCGGGGGGCTGGGGGGATGCCCGTACGCCCCGAATGCGGCGGGGAACGTCGCCACGGAGGATCTGGTCAACATGCTCGACGAGATGGGGATCGCGTGCGGGGTAAATCTCGACGCCCTTCTGGAGGTGGCGGAGGTGGTCCGTGAGACGATTCCGCATCCGCTCAACAGCGCGCTCCTGAAGGCCGGCAAACCGTGGGTGCTGGCAAAGGCCCCGGACTGCCAGATCAAGCTCGGATAGTCTGCTGCGGCCAGCTGCTCGCCCCAGGGCGACACTCGTCCGTTTCTCGTCGGTCAGCGAGCCAGGACATCCGGATTCAGGATCCCCGAGGGCCGTTCCCCCTTTAGCGCACAGATCAGGTTCTCCGCCGCCATGGCGCCCGAGAGTCGCCGGGCGTCCGCGGTGGCCCCGCCCACGTGCGGGCTCAGGTAGACGTTCTCCAGTGCCCGCAGGGGGCTGTCGGCACGTAGCGGTTCGCCCTCGAAAACGTCCAAGGCGGCGCCCGCGATCCGTTTCTCCGTGAGCGCCCGGCAGAGCGCCTCCGTGTCGACGATCCCGCCGCGCGCCGTGTTGATCAGAAAGGCGGTCGGTTTCATCAGGGAGAGGCGCTCTGCATTGATGAGATGGCGGGTCTTGTCGTTCAAGAAGGCGTGGAGGCTGACGAAGTCGCTCTCGCGGAGCAGCTCTTCCAGAGGAACGAAGGCTACGTGGTGCGCTTCGGCAAACTGGGTGTCCCGGATCACGTCGCAGGCGAGGATCCGCATCTCGAAGGCGCTCGCCCGCTGGGCCACCTCTTTGCCGACGGTCCCCAGTCCTACGAGTCCGAGGGTCTTTTCGGAAAGATCCATCCCCTCGTGGCGGGTCCATCCCCCCTTGCGGACTTCCGCTTGGTTCTCCTTGAGTTTGCGGGTGCAGGAGAGCAGCAGGGCAAAGGTCCATTCGGCCACTGCGTGGCGGTTCACCCCGGGGGTGTTGCAGACGATGATCCCCCGCGCCGTGGCCGCCTTCAGGTCGATGGCGTCGTAACCGACGCCTGTCCGTGAGATGACCTTCATCTGGGGGGAGGCCTCGATAACCCTGGCCGTGAACGGGTCGCTCGAGACGATGACTCCGTCCACCCCCCGGAGGAGGTCGATCAGTTCGTCCTCACTCCGGGGCCCGAGCAGCGGCTTGTAGATGGGTTCCCATCCTTCCGCCCGGAGTCTCCGATCGACCTCACCACCGGGATGGAGAAAGATTGAAGTAATAAGAACGCGATAGTTATTCATTCAGTTATCCTTTCCTCTCCGGCGGCGGACCGGTCCAGCCGGACGTCGTGGGACGGAAATTCCTCCGTCCCTGAGTTGCCGGTGATGTGCCGTGATGCTTGTTACTCTTTCGTCAGCGGCAGCAGTTCTTTCAGCAATGCCTCGTGCTAGTCCCAGTACTTGTTGTACCCGGCGGGGTCGAGATACCGGAAGGTCAACCCCATGTCAGCCATGCGTTTATTATTGATAAGGCATTGCTTTTTCGCGGTCGGAGTATATGAAGAAGGATTTTGTGTGTCAAGGGGAGTATTCCGGCATCGAAAAGCAGGGGCTGGCGATGCGGTTGGGAAAGAAAGGTAATTGATCCCCATCCGTTACCTGTGATAAAGATCCTTGTACACTTAAAAAAGTGAAAGGAGATCGTGTGATCCGAAAACTGGATTCGTTTTTTGAACCTCGCAGCGTTGCGGTGATCGGAGCGACCTCGGGTCGCCACAAACCGGGCAA
>Ga0209638_1000572_pt1 | contig 24211 bp, 18 predicted proteins | sample BarGraNGADG00211_FD_184490 | JGI IMG/M metagenome (GOLD analysis project Ga0209638, IMG submission 184490) | Arctic peat soil microbial communities from Barrow, Alaska - Barrow Graham LP Ref core NGADG0002-211 (SPAdes) (version 2) | ecosystem: Environmental > Terrestrial > Soil > Wetlands > Peat...
GGCGCTTTCGGGCTCGCCGCCTGACTTGCTCCGAACGCCTGAGGAGCCAAGGTGCCAACGGTTTGGATTGCCGCCGTCCGGAGCCCCACGGCACGGCGCTGACCCGTTCTGCGTCCCGAGGCCCCGACAAGAGCTCCTACACGATCGCGCGATAGCTTGCGTCAACCCGGTGACGGTAGTGGTGGTTCAGGGCCCGTAGCACGACGAAGATCCCGATCCAGGAGAACTGGCCGACCGTGAGCGACACCGCGGCGATCGGAATGGACGCCAGGAATACGGCTGGCTGGACGGCCGCCCGGGCAGCGTAGTAACGGCGAAGGTCGGGTGTGACGTCGTCCACGAGGCTTGGCTTGTTCGACGCGTAGACCCACATCGCGGTCGTTGCGATCCCCATCGCCGCCATCGACAGTGCATAGAGCGCCCATACGGCGAAGGAGTAGCCGTAGTGGCCCAGGACAGCGGTGGGCCAGGGGATGAAGCACACGGTCATCAGGAACAGTAGGTTGAGCAGGAGAAGGGGTCCGTCGTAGCGGTGGATGAGCAGGAAATGTCGGTGGTGGGTGAGCCAATAGGAGCCGACGACCCAGAACGTCAGCACGAAGGCCAGGATGTTCGGTACCTGCGAGCTTAGCTGCGCGACGAGCGCGGTCTCCGTGGAACCGTTCGGCAGGGTGGGCACGGCGATGTTGATGACCAGCAGCGTGAGGGCGACCGTGAAGACGCCATCGCTGAACTGCACCAGTCGCTGCACGCTTCGGCCGCGGCCACCCGATGTGGCCGTTTCTGGGTTTCCGATCATCGTCATGCCTCACCTGCCTGTGCGTGTCCTGGGTGTACTCCGACCGAGAACCAGAGTCCGCAGGCCCTCGGACGCGCCATAGACGGCGGCCGCAAGGCCGGCCGGTCCAGCCCCGATGATCACCACATCTTGGAGCTGCCTACCCGGCTGCGCATTCACGCCGAGCGTGTCGGCAATGTCGATCGCGGTCGGCTGGGCCGTGCATGGTGCCATGGTCCTCGTTCAAGGCAGGCGCGCTGAAGTGCCGCCACCATGGGGAGCCCGTGGAAGGGCGGGCTCGCCGACGTGGCGCGGACGAATGAGAGGCCACGGTCGCCAGGAGTGCCCGCCTGTCGAGGGCGGGGAACGCGCGCCGGGCCAGTGGACCCATATGCCTGCTACTCCCCTCCGCGAATGCACCACGCGTGAGTGTCGTCGTCAGCACGTCGGCGCGGCGCCAGCATGACTCGTTCGGGCCTATCCGTGTGCCGCACCGCGGTCCCGAGGATCCGGCGGCGTTCATCGCCTGGTCGCGACGATGGTCCACGATCTGCTCATCGTGTCGGCGCCACTGCGGGCCGGCGGCGGCCCGCAGTGGCCCGCAACGCCGTGACCAGCCTTAGCCGCCGGAACAAGCCTGGTCCCGGCGCCACTGCTCGAATGGTCGCCCATCGTCGGTAATGTAGCGGTCAAGCGATGGTGGACCAAAGTCCCGGAAGACCCAACCCCAGGTTGGGTCGAACAGTGTCAGGTCCGGACCGACTGCCAGCCAGTGGTGGTCACGCGGTTTGTCCTCGCCCGGAACGAGGTAGCCCCCTGGGTCGCGACCTCGGTACTTGTCCAGCGTGTGGCCGAGCTTTCGACACTCGATCGAGTCGGCCTCGAAGACGTCGGCCCAGGCGTCTCGCGTAGTCAGGCAATCGGGACCGCCCGTCCCGACCGCGCCAAGCCGCTTCTGTACCTCAACCGCGTGGCGAGCTATCGCGGATGCGACCTCCGCGGGAGCGCCCGGCTCAAGCCAGTGGTCAGCAGTCGGATCGACTTGCTGAGACCCGCTGGTGGTGTTCGGCCTGTTCACACGTCTCCGATCGTTGGGCTACCCTGCCGCTTCCGAGGCTCGTGCCTGAGTGAACACACGGCGTAGGTAGTGGTTCATCACGACCGACTGGAACGTGGGATCGTCGAGTATGCGCTGGAAGATGTCCTGGTTGTCGTCCATGCGGCCGACGATGCTCTTGATGAACGCATCCGCGAAGACGAGCTTGAAGTTCTCGATCGGGTTGGCGCGCGCCTGCGCGACCAGCTGCTCGTCGCCGAGCCAGGTCGCTTCCATCTGATCGAAGAAGAGCTGATCGGCCGGCCCCAATGCGGTCCCGAAGTGGTCGTTGAGCACCGAGATGATCGCGGACAGGCGCTCCTGCTCTTCCTCGGTCTGCTTGCCTTCGCCCGAGTAGATCGCCTTCAGCTCGCCTGTGCCCTTGTCCGGGCCAATGTCGCCCTCGCCGGTCTTCTCGAGGCGAAGGTGCGTCAGCTCCACCTCCGAGCCGAGGTCGAGACGTCCGCCGCCCTCGGACGGCAGCAGCGATTGCAGCGCCCGGCTGGACAGATACAGCGCCTCGAGGAAGACGTCGCCGAAATCGACGACCTGGCTGAGGAACGAGTAGGCGCGGACGAACTGGTCCAGAGCGTCGCGAACCTCGTCTTGCTCCTCGGGGCGCTTGGCCTTGAACCGCTCCACGGCCGGCGCCAGCTGGGCATACACGGCGCCGTGGTCGCTGATCTTCTTGCTCCGATCGGCGATGAGCGCGGCCACCGCCCGTGCTTCCACGTCGTCGAGTACCTGGAGCGATAGCAGCCGGTCGGCTAGGTCGTGGAGTAGGTTCGGGTCGGTCGGCTCCGCGACGGTCGTCTCGTACCAGGGCGCGAACGCTTCCGTGATCGCCTCGGCCTCGTTGCGGAAGTCGAGCACGAACGTGTCGTTCTTCTCGGGATGGATCCGGTTGAGGCGGCTCAGGGTCTGGACCGCGGCGAGGCCCACGAGCGTCTTGTCGACGAACATCGTGTGCAGGAGCGGCTGGTCGTAGCCTGTCTGGAACTTCTCGGCCACGATCAGCACACCGAAGTCCGGGCCGCCGAACTGGGCCGCGGTCTGCGACTCAGGAAAGCCGTTCATTCCCGACTCGCTGAAGTCGATGCCAGCGTCGTCCACCTTGCCGGAGAACGCCACGAGCGCATGGGTGTCCGAGTAGCCGTGCTCGGCGATGTAGCGGTCGATGGCCTGCTTGTAGCGGACCGCGTGGAGCCGTGAGCTGGTCACGACCATCGCCTTGCCCTTGCCGCCGATCTTGTGGCGCGTGTGCTCGCGGAAGTGCTCGACGATGATCTCCGCCTTCTGGGAGATGTTGTGCGGGTGCAGCGAGACGAAGCGAGCGATCGACCGGCGGGCTCGGCGCTTCTCGTACACGGGGTCGTCGGTGACCGCCTTGCCGACCTTCCAGTACAGCTTGTAGGTTGTGTAGTTGGCCAGCACGTCGAGGATGAAGCCCTCTTCGATCGCCTGGCGCATCGAGTACAGGTGGAAGGGCACATGTACGCCCTCCGCGTTCACGCGGCCAAACAGCTCGAGCGTCCGCCCCTTTGGCGTCGCAGTGAAGGCGAAGAACGAGAGGTTCGGCTGTCGGCCACGCGCCGCGACGGTCGATGCGAGTGCATCCTGCGGATCTGGCGGTGTCGACGCCGCCTCGGTCTGCTCGGCCAGAGCCAGCTGTGCCTCGATCGAAGCGGACCCCAGGGCGGCCTTCAGATCCTTCGCGGCCTCGCCGGTCTGGCTCGAGTGCGCCTCATCGACGATGACCGCGAAGCGCCGATGACCGAGGTCCTTGACCTTGTCGAGCGTGAAGGGGAACTTCTGGAGAGTCGTGATGACGATCCGAAACTGGTCGCCGTTGAGCGCGTCGGCGAGCTGCGTGCTGTCCTGCAGAAGCGGCGTGACCACGCCGGTGGCGTGCTCGAACTGAAAGATAGTTTCCTGGAGCTGGCGATCGAGGATGACCCGGTCGGTGATCACGACGACCTTGTCGAAGACTGGCTGATCGTCCAGGCCGTGGAGCGACATCAATCGATGGGCGAGCCAGGCGATCGTGTTCGACTTGCCCGAACCGGCCGAATGCTGGACGAGGTAGCTCTGGCCCGAACCTTCGTCGCGCGCCGCCGCCTCCATTCTTCGGACGGCATCCCACTGGTGATACCGCGGGAAGATCGTCGAGCCCGACCGCATCTTGGCGGCATGAGTCGAGCCTTCGCCCGGCACGACGTGAATGAAACGGCCCAGCAGATCGAGCCAGGCATCGCGAGCCCACACCTGCTCCCAGAGGTATCGAGTCCGGTGCCCGTCGGGATCGAGCGGGTTGCCCTTGCCGCCCGCGTTGCCCCGGTTGAACGGCAGGAAGCCGGTCTTCTCGCCCGCGAGCCGGGTCGTCATCTCGACCGACTCGGGGTCGACGGCGAAGTGCACGAGCGCCCGACGGCCCAGGGTGACGTTAGCCGAGTCGCGGTCGGTCCGGTACTGGTGCTTGGCGTGCTCGACGGTCTGGTGTGTGAGCGGGTTCTTCAGCTCCGCCGTGGCGATCGGGATGCCGTTGACGAAGAGGCACAGATCGAGGGTCTTCGACGATCCCGGCTCGTATGGGAGCTGGCGCGTGACGGTGAGGCGGTTGGCGAGGTATCGCTCGGTCAGCTCGGGCGTGAGCCCGTGGGCCGGCTTGAAGAACGCCAGCCGGACCTCGATGCCGTGGTCGTTGACGCCATGTCGCAGAACGTCGACCGTGCCGCGTTCGTCGATCTGCTTGACCAGTCGATCGGCGAACTGGGTGTGCGCACCGGCCTCGCCGCCGTGAACCGCGACCAGGCGCTCCCACGCTTTGGGCTGCGTCGCGGCGATGAAGGCGAACAGTTCGGCGATGTCGAGTCCGCGGGTCCGATCGAAGTCAGCCGCCCACTCAGGCTTGGTGCCCCACTTGCAGATCCGGTATCCGCCCTGCTCGACCAGGCTGGCCGTAATCGCATCCTCGAACCCGCGCTCCAACACTGTCATGCGGCCACCCCGGGGATCTCGATCTGGCCGGTCACGGCCGCGGTGACGACGGCTTCGCGGCGCACCTGCAGCAGGTCCATTTCCCGTCTTGTCCGAATCCAGGCTTCCGTGAGCGTTTCTAGATCACGCAAGACAGGGCCGACGGCATTCCTCTGTTGGGACAGAGGTGCCCACGGAATACGAATGTCGCGCACGTCGTCTAGGGCAAGCTGCTGCTTTGTACCGCCGTATCGGGCCGCATCCAGCTGACGCTGTGCGTCATCCGTCCACAGTGCAAGAGCCAGCCATTCGGGCACCACTCGCGATGGCGCTGGACGAATGAGAGCCAGGTGTTGACTGACATACGCTTCGCCCAGCCCTGCTGGCACGACCGCGACCTGGCCAATGGCCGCCGTAATCGTGGTCAACACATCGCCCGGTCGCACGCGACATCGGTCCGCTTCCGCAGCCAGAGGTGGCTCGATGTACGCGACATCAGCCAGACGAAGTGAGATCGAGTCGCGAGGCACGTTGGCGATCCGGAGAAACAGGCGCGTCCCAGAGTCGACGACCAAGTCGCTCCATCCCCGCGGTCCACTGGTTACGAGATCGACGACCCTCCGCACGGCGACGGTGGCCGTCGCAACTGAACCGAGGGCCGTCGACACCGCGGCTCGCTTGCGCATGTCCAGAAGGTTGGCGCGCCGCCCGAGGGCGTCGATCATCTTGTCGATGCGGGCCGCCTCCGCGTCGAGGTAGTCAGCGATGGCGCGCTGGCCTACAACGGGGGGCGGGTGAAGCTCATACAGGCCGAGCTTCTCCCAGGAGGTGCGGGGCATCTTCACGCCTTCAGACGACGCGACGGCCCAGTCAACGAACGGCTGCGTCTGGACGGCGTATGCCAGCCATCGGCTATCCGCCTTGCCGGGACGCGGGCGCATCACGATCAGCTCGGACGAGCACAGGCCAGAGCGATCGGCTAGCCACGACTTGCGCAAGTAGGGCCGGAGCTTGCCAAACATCACGTCGCCGGACGAGAACTGGACCATGCCGGCGGGATCGGATTCCTTGTCTTCGATCACGGCGTCGGCTGCGAACCCGCCGGTGCCGCTCTCCAGATGCTCAAGCGCCACGAATGGCAGCGGACCGTCGGATCCCACGGTGGCGATTTGGTCGACGAGGTGCCGAAGTCGGGTCACGCCGTCACCTCGCCCAGCAGCCTCTGGATCTCCGCCTCCAGACTCTTGATCTCAGCGTCGATCTCGGCGAGCGGCCGGGGCGGGACGTAGCGGTAGAACTGGCGGGTGAGCGGGATCTCGTAACCCACCTTCGTCTTGGAATGGTCCACCCAGGCGTCGGGGACATACGGCAGGACTTCGGCCACCATGTAGGCATCGACAGCGGATCGGTAGGGTCCGGAGGCCAGTCGGTCGTTCGGATCGGGATCGAACCCCGCTGTCGGGCCTGGCAGCGGAACGTTCTCGTTGTCACGCAGGTCCGGGCCGGGCTCGGGATGGCCCTTCTTGTCGGTGATGACCGGCGCGTCGGGATCGCGGACGGAGATCGCTTCCCAAACGGCCTTCTCGATCGCCTTCGGTAGCGGGCCGAGCTTCCGGGCAGTGGCCGTTCGATCGGTCGAGGAGAAGCCGCCCAGGCGCTCGACCAGCCGGACCAACGCGAGGCGTTCGGACTCGGTCAGCTTCGCCCAGCCCGGCGACGTCTCGATCGCCGGCAGTGTCTCCGCCGTCACTTCATACCGAAGGCGGAGCGGGCGTTCGACCGTGATCCGCTGGCAACCAAACGACTCGTTCGGCAGGATCTTGACCCGCTCACCCTCCTCGAAGTCGCCATACAGGCGGGTGATCTCGGCAATCTGCTCGGGGCTGACCTCGTTTCGCTTGTTACCGAGGCTCTTGCGCATCTTCACGAACGACTGGCGCGCGTCGACGAGCTGGATCTTGCCGCGGCGCTTCGGGCGCTTGCGGTTGGTCACGATCCAGAAGTAGGTGCTGATGCCGGTGTTGTAGAACAGCTGGTCCGGCAGGGCGACGATGCCTTCGAGCCAGTCGTTCTCGATGATCCAGCGGCGGATCTCGCTCTCGCCCGAACCTGCCGCGCCGGTGAAGAGCGGCGAGCCGTTGAAGACGATCGCAAGGCGGCCGCCGCCCTCCTCGGGTCGGCGGAGCTTGCTGATCATGTGCTGGAGGAACAGTAACGAGCCGTCGTTGATCCGCGGAGTGCCGGCGCCGAAGCGTCCGGCGAAGCCGAGCTTCTCGTGTTCGGCCTCGACTACATCTTGGACCTTCTTCCACTCCACCCCGAAGGGCGGATTGGCTAGCAGGTAGTCATACCGTTCGCCGGGGAAGGCATCCTCGCTGAAGCTGTTGCCGAGAGCGATGTTCGAGGCGCGCTGGCCTTTGAGCATCATGTCGGCTCGGCAGAGCGCGTACGTCTCGGCGTTGAGTTCCTGGCCGTATCCGATGAGCTGGGCCGTTGCGTTCAGTTCGCGCAGGTACTCCTGGGCGACCGAGAGCATTCCGCCCGTGCCGCACGCGGGGTCGAGCATTGTCCGCACCGTGCCCGGCGTCCGCAGGATCTCATCGTCCTCGATGAAGAGGAGATCGACCATCAGGCGGATGACTTCGCGCGGCGTGAAGTGCTCGCCGGCCGTCTCGTTCGACAGCTCGGAGAACTTGCGCAGCAGCTCCTCGTAGATGTAGCCCATCTCGACGTTGCTGACCTTGTTGGGGTGGAGGTCGACTTCGGTCACCTTGGAGAGGACGAGGTACAGCAGCTTGGCCCGATCGAGACGGCCGATCTGGGCGTCGAAGTCGAACTTCTCGATGACGTCGCGCGTCTCGGGGTCGAACTGCGCGATCCAGGCGCGCAGGTTGCCAGCCACCTGCGGCGGATCGGCCAGGATGCGGTGAAGCGTCAGAGGACTGGTGTTGAACGCCTCGACGCCCGTGATCGTCTTGAGGACGACGTTGCGGGCGTTCTCGCTCTCGATCGCCTTGGCGCGCGCGAGCACCTGCTGCTTGGTGGGCTCGAGGACGCAGTCGAGGCGACGCAGCAGAACCAGGGGCAGGATGACCTTCTGGTATTCGGCGCGCTTGTAGTCGCCACGGAGCAGGTCAGCGATGGCCCAGATGAGCCCGGCGTGATTGTTGATAGCGGCTCTGACCTCAGCCACTTACGACCCCTGCGTGCCATTTCTTGCTGATAGCCAAGGATAGCCTCGGCCCGTTCGATCGGTAGACGTTCCGAGACCTGCCTGCTGGTCCATCGCCCCTCGATAGCAAGTCGGCGGCGCTCGAAATCATTCGCCGGCATCCGCATCGGCGAACCCCGCCTGGCGAGACTCCTGCGATCGACGCTGCACAGGTACCATACCCGCAGTGGTTCGCGACATTGCCAAGCGGAGTTGACGTGCTTGCCACGAGCCCGGAGCAGGAACTGGCCTGCTGGGATTGGGAGTCCTCCCTTCGGGAGGGCGGCCTTCTTGGAGACTTGCGTCCACAGTTTGCGACCAGCAACGTGGACGCCTCCCGGCTGCCATTCCAGCGCTGGTATCGATTCAAGGAGGCATTCGCCCCCGCTTTCGTTGCTGAGGCGTTCGCCGGGCTCTCGAGCAAGCCCCGGACCTGCCTCGATCCCTTCGGGGGCAGTGGCACCACGAGCGTCACGGGTCAGCGGCTCGGCATCCGACCGACAACGATCGAGGTAAATCCGTTCCTCGCCGACCTCATTGAGGCCAAACTGACGTCCTATAGGCCAGAGCAGGTGCGGAGTTGTTGGCACGAGGTCCTGCGTTTGGTGTCTCAGAACCCCGTAGGTTCATGGCCGGCCGAATTGCCCGCGACGTTCGTTGAGCCGGGTGTAGGCGGACGCTGGATCTTCGATGCCGGCATAGCAGCCAGAATTGCTTCCTATAGGGCGGCCATCGATCAGCTCAGCGACGCGTCCGTCAGCCGACTGTTTCGGATCCTGTTGGGTTCCGCCCTGATCACGGCAAGCAACGTCGTCATTAGTGGCAAGGGCCGGCGGTATCGTGGTGGGGCCACGTGTGTACGGCCGTCCGTTGCAGGGCTGGACCAGCTTCTGGATGATGGTTTCGCGGCGATCTATTCAGATATTGTCGGCTATGGAGCGCGACCTGAGCCCGGCTACAGTGTCATTCGAGGAGACGCGCGAGAACGTTTGGATGATGTCTCGTGCGTGGATGTCGTTCTATTCTCCCCTCCATATCCCAACTCATTCGACTACACCGACATATACAACGTCGAATTGTGGGCGTTGGGTTATCTCACGAGCCGGGCGGAGAATCGATCTCTTCGCGAGGCGACGCTCCGATCGCACGTCCAAATCGTCCGGTCATTCGAGTCAGAACTCCCCCGTTCGCCGACTTTCGAGAGGGCCTACGAGCAGCTCGGCCTTGTTAGGGGGCGTCTCTGGAGTCGACACATCCCCGAAATGCTTCGGGCTTACTTCGGCGACTTGTCACTGGTCCTAACCAAGTGCAAGGATCGCCTAACGCCTGGCGGTCACATCTTGCTCGTGGTCGGTGACAGCAAGTACGCGGGAGTGCGGATCGACGTTGCGGGGGTCATAGCCGAAATTACCCCCGAACTCGGGTTGAGGCAGATCCGATCCATGCCAGTCCGGTCGATGCGGTCGAGCGCGCAACAAGGCGGCGATTTCCAGCTCACAGAATCGCTCGTCGACCTGGTGGCCGTCTAGCACCAGGCGATCACTCAGGTAGACCTTCCTCGCGAGCCACCTGCTGTCGGAAGGTATCCGCCGAGTTGAAGATGAAGTAACGGCGGATATCAATATGGTGGCGCGTCGCAAACGACAGATAGGGTGAGAGAAGCGCACCGTCGTCCCAACGGCGCATGTCGCACACGCAGACGATCTTCACCCCACAGCCGTTGTCGTGTGCGTACGTGAGAGCTTGGGAGATGCCTTTCCGTACCGCTGCCTTGTTCCGCGACATCCCGATCGGATGCGCCGCGGCCCCTGACGGCGCGAAGCTGAAATCCTTGACGACCTTCATTTCGATGACGGCGCGCTCCTGAAAGCCCGTCAGGTCAGTGATTGGCATGAGGACCACGTCGCACCGGCCAGCCGGCCCCGTTACCTCAGCAAAGGTCCGGTGGTGAATGAATTCGAGCTTGCACGCGATCAACACGTGTTCTTGAAAGACCCGCTCGGCGTTCTCCGCGGGTACGAGTCGATGGGCTTCTTCCCAGTGTCTTCCACCGGCGGTTGGAGTAACCCAATGAGTCTGATGCAGCCGATTCAGCAGGTCGAACAGCGACCGCCGCTCAACCGGCCGACCGTCGTCGACGACCAGAAGCTCGTCGAATCTCGTGTCGGCATTGTCTAGCCCGAGGGGAAACCACGAGAAACGACGATCCGCGTGTGAGTACACCACAGCGGGCAAGAGGCCAACGCCAAGAGAATCGATCGCCGCGTTCCATTCCTCAAACGTCGGCGCGGCGGGCCGCGGCACGATAGCCTCGCCCAATCCATGGGAACAGATGTAGAGAGCGCCCGGCTGCAGTGTGCGCCCTGCCGGCATGTGGAAGAGGCGGATGCGCTCGCCCGAAATACTCCGAATTGATGGAGCGATGAGGAAAGCGATCGGAACGGCACTCGGCTCGAGCCCATTCTGGAGCCACCGTCGCAACAAATCGATCAAATCTACAGGAAGAGCCGCCGAAGATGTCGCTGGCACAATCGGAAGCGAGGCAGAGTCAAGCCGCACAGTCTCAGAGAGGGCCGCGAGATCGCTAGCTCCTCCAACTTGATCGGGTGTCAGGTTCATGATGCTTTCCGCGCCACGCGGGCAAGGTATCGCATGTAAAGATGGACGCGGTCGCGGGGAGAGAAATCCCGAGTCTGTCCAGCCGTCGCTCCAAACGCCTCAGTCGTCCTCAACGAAAAGTTGAACGTGCTCGCTGGGTCCCACTCGCCATAATCAATGACGGTGCCGCCTGGCACGGCTACGCCATATGTCGCATCCACCCGGGCGAGCCCACTCGTCTCTATCTCGCCTAACGCGAATGCCTCCATGACCTCAGCGATGAACGGCTCTGCTGCTCGAAGCCGAGGGATCGTCCGCAGTCGGAGGGCCAAATCGCGCCCGCGCAAGGCGCATCCGTAGGACGGCGAGCCAATACTCACGCCGTCTCCCGCCGACACAAGATCAACGAACCCCCATACAACGAGTCGGTCAATGTCCCACTGGACGGCAGGAAAGAATGGAGCAGCAGGGGACTTCATCACAGCTCGATCCGGAGCTAGCACGTCGAAGACCGGGGCGAGCACGTTGGTGAGATACGTCAGGGCGTGAAGATCCGGCTTCGAGATGGGAGTGCGCCCGAACTGCTCGGCGTGATGGAGCACTAGAAGCACCCAAGCCCGCCGGTACAAGCTCGCTTGCGGTGTGGCGACGTGCGCGGCGGCCGCTCCATCCGGGCGGAAGGGCAACGCGGGTATCTCGTCAGCCAGAACCTCGAGTTCGAGTTGGCCTTGCCAGCCCAGCTGAAGTTCGTCCATCGCTTCTACTCGTCCAGGGCGGGTGCGTCGTCGGGTGGGTACATGGCACGGGCAAGCGCCTGTCGGTACTCGCCTCCGTATCGTCGGATCGCAGCGGTCTCGGCGGCCAGCGACAGTAGATCCACGACATGATCCTGCCGTTCGTCGGCCGGAACGAAATGAACCTCGGGCTCGTCGTCGTGCGCAACATCCCCGAGTCCTAGCATCGCGCGGATCATCGGACCGTCCGTTACGTTGGATGTGGCGATGAGGCGGTTACCCGCTCCGCCGCCGCGCTGCCCGAACAGCCCAAATAGCCGACCGGCCCTATATGCGAATACCCTGTCGAGGCTGGCCTCCGGCGTCTCGAGAACAATGGTCGCGCCGCTTCCCTCGGCCAAGGCGTCGATCAACGCCATCCGGAACGCCAGGTCTATGAACTCCTTCTGCGATTCGGAGACGTGATCTTCCGTTAGCCTAGGACGACCTTCCTCGTGCGAAAGAGCGCTTGTCATTCGAACGTGGAACCGAGGGAAGGCAAATGTCCGACCTTCCTGGCCAACACGCCTCTCACTCGGCGCGTACACGAGCTCGCAGCTCTCCTCAAGAAACGCATGGGCATACTCGGCAAAACGCGCCCGGATCGTGTCACCGAGCCGTTCGATGCGACTCCGAGTGCCATCGACGAGTGCTGAGAGGGACGCCTCCGCCTGGGCCTGGCTCCGCGCCAGCGCGGCTGCGCGGCCCTCAAGAACCGCCAGTTCTTCGGCCATTGCCGTCAGTTGCTGGGCATCCGGTGGCAGTTGGCGTTCAAGAAGGCCCAGTTCGCGTTCGAGCTCCCGTTGGCGCCGCAACGCTTCAGCCAAGCCCCCTGAGACTTCGGCGTGAGCTCGGGTAGCGGTCTCCAATCGCCTCTCCCGTGATCGCACCGTGGCGGCCCGCTCCTCGGCCTCCCGGGCGACAGCCTCCAGCTCAACCGTTGGACCACCGGTCATTGGCACGATCCCCGGCTCCGCCGCTGGCGCTTCTGAGTCGCAGAAAGGGCACCTTTGTCGTCGCACTTGTTCGCGAACCCTCGCCGCCGCAGCACCGGATCTGTCTCCGCACACGAGGCATCCACTCTCTGCCGACACGAACACGAGCTGAGCCGTCGCCTCTGCCGCAGGGAACATGGCTCTCAGCTGTACCTGCTCAGCATCCGCGTATCGCGCCATCAGCCCTTCAACGGCATGAGCATCCTGAAGGAGGCGCTCGCGCTCGTCGCGTCGCTCTCCGTCAAGAGTCGCCATGGACTCAGTTAGCCTCGACGCCTCAGCTCGAACATGCGCAAGCTCGGGTTCCAACTCGCGGAGACGCGTACGGACCTGACGATCAACGGCCTCAGTCCGCCTCGCGCGATCAACTTGTCCCCGCAGTTTGTTCACCTGCACGCGGATGTTGCGGCGCGCGCTGTCGTCGCTAGCTATCGCTTCGAACGCGTCTCGGTATGCAGCTGCCTCGGCGGGCGCATTCACGATGAACCGGTAGAGTTCGGACTGCGCGGTTGGATCCCACACAACGCGCGGCCTTTCTTCGAACACGAATACCACGTATTGAAGGAGAACGAGGAAGTCTTCGAACCTCGGCAGCCCAGCGAGCTGGGTGATTACCTCCTGATACCGATCTTCGGACGCGTCCATTGCCTGACCGTTGACGGTGAGGCTCGTGAGCGCCAACTCTGCGAGCGATCGGTGAATATCAACCCGATCATCTCCGAAGGCGACTGACAGCTCGACCGTTGCGCGCTCGGCCCGATCCTCGACGCGTCGGCCAAAGTACTCGGAAGGACTCCACCTCCGGAGCACGGGACGTTGCGCGCCGAGCGCCACCCTAACGGCGATTCCGGAATCCACGGGTCCTGTGAGGGTCCTGTACATCGCGTTCAGGAATGTTGTCTTGCCCAAGCCGTTCACGCCCGCGACGATCGTCACGCCCCGCGGGAAGTCCCGTCGGATTCCGTTGCCGTCGATGCCGGGAAAGAGCTGATACCCCTCGATGGCGAACGCAAGAACGACAGGAAGGCGAAGGCTTCCTCGCTCGATGGTTCTTTCTTCCGCCATCCGTTCCCCTCTTTTCGTCGCCGCATAGGCGATCCTCGCTCACCTCGCGCCGATGATTATCCTCCGAGCACAGTTCTTCTGTGCCCGCTACGGTGGACAGGCGAATCACGTAGCGAGCCGCTGCTCTCTCGGTCGCAGACCTCGAACGTCCGACGATCCTGACGGCGAGACCATTGCTTCTATCCCGAAGGTCATACCGAAGCGACTGTCTCGACTCGATTGCCCTGACCTTCCGCGACTCGGGCGATCCCGGCCTGATTCCTCAGGACGCCGAGGCAGTGTCTCCGGGGACCGAGAGTGCTAGGTAGAACGTCGAGCTCAAGGCGGCCGTTGCGAAGTCCGACAGCCGGTTCGCCGGTATCGCGACAACCACGCTGCCAAGCTTCGGAGGCACCGCGGCGATCCCGGACCCCGACTGAGCTTGGCTGAACGGCTGCCCATCGCGCGTGCGAAGCGCCAGGATTGTCAGGTTCGTCCCGAGGACGGTCGATGTGGGTGCCGGAGAGGCTTGAACGCCGTTCTTGAGCGTGTTCGGCACTGCGACGACGGTGACCTTGGCGCCGGGAGAGAGCGCACCCCCTACGGCCTGCGATGGATCGACGGGTATCGCGAACGCAACGTCCCCCGGTTCGAGCGCGGCGCCAAAGCCGAACGCCTGTTGACCCGGCGTCTGCTCGAGGGCCCTCGTGTCGATCTCCTGCCCCGCGAGCATGGTCATCGCCGCATACTGCCCGACGACCTGGTCAGTCGACTGCGCTGCACCTGTCGACATATCGACTGGCGCGACCCTGACCAGCTCGACCATGTCGCTCGTGATCCTCGTCATCGCGGGAATGTCGGCCGTGGCCCGGACGACAGAGGCGCGGGGCACCTACCGTTGTCAGGAGTAGTAGGGACCTCGGTGTGTCCAGACACGACGTGGTCATAGCGTTGGCTAGAGATGGAGAAGGATGGGCCGGCGCGGCTCCTTGTTACCGCCGTTGCTACTCGACCAGACAAAAGGGACGCCAGCTTGGACGAGGGGCCACCTTCGCGATCGTCGCGACGCGGTCAGTGGTGGGCGGGGTGAATGCTCGGATCGTACGTGTAAGCCAAAGTCGCTGCCGCAACGATTGAGGTCGTGGGGGTTGAGCTGTAGTACTTCGTGCAGGCCGCCCCGATGTCGGCCGCGAAGACTCCGGCGAACTCGCCGCCGTCCGACGCATCCGAGACCTCAATCCGCCGTTCAATCGCCAGCAAATACCCGGCAGCGGCGATACGTTGCGCGGATGTCATCGATTGCTGGTACTCGGTACAGGAGGTGTAGTCGAGGTTCGTGTGCCAGCCAGGGACGACCTCGATCGCCGGCGCCGCTGTTTGCATGGGGTGGTACACGAGCCCAACGAGGACCGCGATGGCGATCAGAGTCGCCAGCGCGACGAGGCCCCGCTTGATGACGCCCTCTGCCGTGTTACCGGGCGACGCGGCGGGAGGGCCCTGGATCTTAAGGGCCGCGAACCCAGGCCCCGATGGTGAGGTAGGCGCGGCGGGCACCACAGCCAGACCACACTTCGCGCAGAAGGCCGCGTCGGGCGCGACGAGTGCTCCGCAGCGCACACACGTCTGAAAGCTGCGCATGCTCCTACCCCCGCCTATCCGATTACCGAAACGGCCTCAGGTCCTAGTATGCGCGAGCCGTCGTGCCGAATGACGCCAATTCCACGTCGCCGCACTCGGGCCGGGGTATCAGTACTCGCGACGCTCCTGCTGAACCGCGGCGCCGTCACCTAACAAGCCGTCGTGCGGCCACCGTGGCTGGCGAGCCGAGGAGTACGCGTAAACTTGCGTGGCGTTCCGCCAGGAGGGAGACGGGCATGGATGCGGGTTTGGCCGCCATAGTCTCTGTCGTCGTCGGTGCCGTCATTGGCGTCGTTGGTACGATCTTCGTCGGGTGGCAACAACGTAGGACGGATGACGCCCGCTCGAAGACCGAATGGGATCGCCAGCAATCGCTTGTCCAGACACAGCTCCAGCACGATCTGGCCATGCGACGGGAGCAGTGGGAGCGCGACCAGCAACTCGCCGTGGCCGCGCGATTGCGGCAAGCCGAACTGCGTCGTATTGACGCGACCCGTCGGATGTGTCTGACGTGTCTCGACGACAGACTTAGCGGCATCTTTGCGCCTGCGCCAGACCCAGCGAAGACCGTCGAATGGAGCCTAGGCCACTTCCCCGAGGCGGACCTTGCTCTCCTGGGGAGCGCGGAGGCGTTGGCTACCTATGCACGCAGCATCCACATCCTGCTGGGCTTCAGAGGGACTGGGCAGCTCCCCGAGAACGCGCAACGGGCGTTCAATGACGCGTCCAGCACAGTCATGGACGCACTCCGCGAACAGGAGAACCGTGCCAACCGCGGAGAGCCAGTGCTCCGTAGTGGCAGCCTCGACCGTGCTCAGATACCGGCGGAGATTCTCAGCGACCCTGCTTGGCATGCGGCGCTCTACAAGCCCGCGAGAGAGTAGACGACCGCTCCCACGATCGAGGGTGATGGTGTCGACCCAGTCCTCGTTGTCGCTACTCGCTGGAGCCCTTGCGGGCAGACGGGAGATTCGCTCCCGCCGCGGGGCTGCCGACCTGGCCGGCCTCTGCCCACTGCAGGGCTCGATGTCGGTGGGTCCAATCCCAGCCTCCGGCCTTTTCGGTCTTCGTCAGGTAGTCCCGCAGGTACTCGGACAAGTACGGGCCTTCCTCCGCGAAGCCTGAAATGATCGGGTAGTGTTCCGCGACCACCAGGCGAACCAGACGCTCCCACTGCTTGTCGTAGTCCTTGTCGCCCATCAGCTGACATTCGTGAGCCTGCAGCACGGCGTTGGAAAACCCAATGCACAGTTCGACGAAGGTGTAGTAGCGCGACCACCTCCCTTGCTCTGGGTCTCCCGGAGTGAACACGCAGCGCATCTTGCTGGGGTCCCAATCTCGGGCGGTAATCAGGAAGTCCGGGTTCTCGAACTTGAGTTCGACCATCTTGTCGTACAGCTCGTGAACTGAACGATAGGCAGCAACCTGCTGTGCTTGCCGAGTCTGAAGCACCGCCCATAGGCTGACCAGCACGGCCAGGGTCGAAATGGCGAGAGACGCGAGCAGCGTCGCCGTAGCGATGTCTACGCTCACCGGTGATCTCGACCGAATAGCCCAAGCGACGTTCGAGCGACTGCCTTCATTGATGCCCCTTCCATACCGGGACGCCCGGCCATGGTCCGGCTGCAGCCCGAGAGGGCGCAACCTCCCACGACGAGATGATAGAAGACCCGCCGGAGCGCGCCGCTTGGATCTGCGGTCAGTCCGGCATGGAGCGAGGACCGACTGGCTCGATCGCTTCACTCGCGATCAGCGCGACGATGCCGCGATCGTGCGGGACGGAGTAGATTGAACGCTCAGCCCGGCGTAGAGTCGCTCGGACGATGCTCGGGGACGAACATGACCCAGTTCACGTCAGTAGCGGTGGCCCGTGCGCGCCCGGTCTCACGAGCGCGGGCCCTCTGGCTTTTCGGCCTTGGGATCGGGCTGGTCGGTGGCTACGCGACGCTGATGCTTAGCCCCTTCGCGGCCGTGCCCGCGTTGGTGTTGTGGATCATTGTCATCGCGCCAAGGCCGCGCTTCTCGGGGCTGGCGGGCGCGTTGGTCGGGCATGGGGCAGCCTGGTCCTGGCTGCTGGGCGCCTCCTCCATCATGTGTTCGATGTCGTGCTCATCCACCCTGCCGTATGGCCCTGCCCACGTGACCGACCCAGTTGCGTGGCAGACGGAGACCAGAGTCTGGTTCGCGGCGGCGGTCGTCGCCCTTGTCGTTGGGCTTGGACTCACCGCAGTGACGGTTCTCCGCGCGAGGCAGCGTCGAGATGCCAACTGACCACCTGCCCAGACGACCCGACGGCAGTCGTTAGGGTTCGAAGGAGCCGCATATCGGGTCGTCGCGGGCACCATTTGGTCATGGTGTTGCTATCCCGGGCCGTCTGAGTGAGTCATGTGGGCGACCAACTCGCACCCGAGGCGCCCACGATGACCGCTCAGCCACTCCCCGCCCTGACCAGCGGAGACCCGTCGGCCTGGGACCAGGCTCTCTACGCCTTCCTCGTCGAGAAGGGCAACCGCTCAGGCTCGCGCCGGACCGTCGAGTCCTATAGCCATATGCTCTGGCCGTTCTTCGCCGAACGCAGCTTGACGCCCGACCGAGTGAAGCCTGCCGACGTGCTGGCCTGGGTTCACGGCATCGGTCGCTCGGGGCGGACACCCTCGTCGACCACAGTAGGCGCCCGGATCGCCTGCCTTTCGTCCTTCTACCGCTTCCTGATCCGGATGGGCTTGGTCATCAGCAACCCCTGCGATGCGGTCGAGCGGCCCAGGGCCACCCAGTCGGTCGCCCGTGGATACAGCGCGGACGAGGTGCGTCGGCTCCTCGCGGTCATGCCGGACAGCGTGGCGGGTCGGCGGGACCGAGCACTCCTGTTGACCTTCATCCTCACCGGCCGCCGGCGAACAGAGGTGATCGGCCTCACCGCGGGGGACATCAGCATCGAGGGCGACACGGTCTTCTACGCCTATCGCGGCAAGGGCGGCAAGCGGGGCCGGCGAGAGCTGCCGCGTCCTGCCTACGAGGCGCTGTGCGCCACGCTGGCCGACGCAGGACTAGAGCTTGGCTCGATGCCCAAGGAGGCTTCACTCTGGCAGGCGGGAGCCGGAGTCCGGGGCGTGACGAGCTCGACCTTCTACGCCCGCTTCCGGCGCTATCTGCAGATGGCCGGGATGGCACCCACAGGCATCCACGTCCTTCGGCACACCGCCGCCAAGCTGCGCCGGGATGCCGGCGAGTCGATCGAGTCGGTGAGCCAGTTCTTGGACCACAGTTCGCTCGCGGTCACGAGCGTCTACCTGCGGCGGCTCGAGGGCCAAGAGGATCTGACCTGGCCGGACGTGGCTGCAGCGATCGGTGTCTAGAAGCGAACAACGAAGAGGCTCCCGCCATCCGAGGGGGAGGATAACGAGAGCCCACGGGACCGGCTCGCGAAAGGCGAGCGGTCGTACGGCACAGTCTAGAACCGGCGTGCACGTGCCGCCACTCGTGGTCGGTCGCCCCCGAGATAAGCGCGAAATAAGCCGCGCCTGCTAGGTTCGGGTCGGGTCGGGCTCCGCTCTTCGGCCGGGCCGATGCCGGACGACGGTGAGCGAGCCGGTGAGGGGACTGCCACAGGCGTCCCGACCCCAACTGGTGGCCGAGGCTATCGGAGTGCAGGTGCTCGGAGAGCACCTGCCCACCTGGCTGACGGCGCCGCCGGACGCACGCCGACCGACGCAAGGGGCATCAGGCTGCCCCGCCCATCCCCGTGAGCCGCTAGACTCGCAAGTCGGAATGGGCACCCTGTGATGATCCAAGTACCGGGCCTGCGCGAGCCCCCGAGATCTTCACCGCAAAGGGCGTGGGCGCGGAAGTCCTCAGCCTCGACCGCCGACCAGCGCCCCTGCGCGCCACGGGTCTTATCCGGCCGATATCGCACGGCAGGTCGAGCGAGCCCGACACGTCGGCACGGCTGCGGCCGCCCGTCAACGGTCACCCCGTGAGTCAGCCCGTCCCGCGGCCCCTCGCCTTCCTGATCGCCGCGGAAGTGACGCAGCTCCAGAATGAGCACCCCGACGTGGACCGCGCGATCATCCAGACGCTCTACTTTGAGTACATGCGCAGAGTGAAGTCGCCGAGGCTCGACGAAGCCCGGGATTACGTCCAGCGGGTCATTACGAGCCTGGACCCGGATCTTCTGCGGCGCGAGCTGCGTATCCCCGAGCCGACCGATGAAGTGAAGGAGCAGCCCAAGGGCGACCGTTTCAGCACCTACGAGAAGTGCGGACTCATCATCAGGGTGATCGTCGGCGAGGATGGAAAGCCTCTCTTCACGGAGGCCGACATTCCTGCCCTGATGGAGAAGAGTGCCACGGTGATCGACAGGCTCTTCGACATCGGGGCCCGCATGTCGGGGATCGACGTTGGCGACGGCCCGCCGTCATACCTCCAGGCTCTTTTCCCGGACAAGCTGGTCCGCGCCCTGGTCGATCGCGGTGACAGTGACGCTGAGATCCTGGCGGCCATCGAAGGCGACGAGCTTAAGTGGTGGTTTGACCGCGCGGTATCGTCGCCGGCCAGATGCCGGGCCCTTCTCGATGAGCGGCTACCGCAGAGCTCGTCCGGGGAGGGCCAGCCCGAATCTGGCGATGGGGACCTAGCGACAGAACGAAAGCCAACGCGGCTGAGTAATACGCCCGATATGGGCCAGATCGCCCAAGAGGCGCCGGCCCAGGGCGAAACCGTCGACAACGCCACCGGCCAGCCCATTCCGGTAGGCCCTGCGGCCTTGGGAGAGCCAGGAGGCCCCCAGGCGCGCTCCCTTTACCTCTACGCCAACGAGGGTGTCCCGTGGAACCGGGCCAACCTCCGGCCGGTCGACGTCGCCGAACCGGCGCTCGCAAGAGACATGCGGCCCGGCAACCTCCCGGGCGACCTGACGTGGCCTGAAATCGAGGGCGCATTTCGGCGCCTGGCCGGGGAAGAACCCGCCCTCCGCCATCGCCGACAACGTCCCGACGAGCCATCCCGGCCTGAAGTCGCCGCGGCGCTAAACGTGTCGACGTCGACGCTGAAGCGCGCCTGTGAAGCCGCCGGCGAGGGCCCCCAATGGCCGCCTATCCGATTTCGACGACGTTAGAGCAGCCTGACCAGCCAATCTGACCAGCTTGACCACGTGGACGTGACCACGTAGGACCGTCCACGATCGTCGGGTGAGAAGCATCTACGTCCCGCTCCCCGAAGAGGCCGCAGATCGGCTCCGCGAGCTGGCGCGCCGTGTATCACCGGATCCTCGCGAGCAAGCGACGTTCCGGATCCTCGACTCGGAGCCCCAGCACGAACCAAACCGATGACGACCGACGCATGAACGCCTTTCTCGAGAGCGCTCTAGCACTGGCCGCCGCCGGCTGGCCGGTCGTCCCGCTGCACACTCCAGCTGACGGCGCTTGCGATTGCCGTCGACCCGATTGCTCGTCACCGGGCAAGCACCCGCGGACCAAGAACGGCCTCCTCGACGCGACCACGGACGCCGAGCAGATCCGCAATTGGTGGACGATATGGCCCGACGCGAACATCGGGATTGCGGTCCCGTTGGGTATTGTCGCGGTCGACATCGATGGGCCCGAAGGCGTGGATGCCCTCCAGGCTGGTGGCTACGCCCTACCCGAGACCGCCACGGCCGAAACTGGCCGTGGCCGCCACTACCTATACCGGACGGCCGAGCGAATCGGGGCCAAGACCGCGGTCCTCCCCAAGGTCGATCTCCGCGGCCCCGGAAGCTACCTCGTCGCCCCGCCGTCGCTGCACCAGAGTGGCCGGCTGTACCGCTGGCTTCGCGCGCCGGAGGACGGCATCGCCGAGGCGCCGGCCTGGATCGGCGAACTGGCCCGAAGCGCTGGCACCCGCGAGGGCGCCGCGCCGCCAATCCCGGACGTGATCATCGAGGGCCGACGGAACGCCACGCTAACCTCGCTGGCGGGCTCGATGCGACGACGGGGGGCGCCGGCGCCAGTCATCCTCGCTGCGCTCCTGGAGGCCAACCGCCTGCAATGCCGACCTCCCCTGGACGAGGACGAGGTCCGAACGATCGCGGCCTCGATCGGGCGCAAGCCATTCGGCGAGGAGCTCCGGGTTTCGGGAGACCCGGGCCGAGGGCTTCCCGACACGGACGACGAGACGGCCGACGTAGCAGTGGAACCGATGGAGGCAACGGCGGACGGGATCGATCATCTCAGCCGCCAATCGCTCGCGGCCTACCACTTCGCCGACCGGAGAGGCGCCGAGATCCGGTTCGACCACGGCCGACGCATCTGGCTTATCTGGCATGGCCATCGCTGGCGACCAGACCGGGACCAGGAGATCCGGAGGCTGTGGCTCAAAGCGCTCGGCGAGCGATACGGCGAAGCAGTGCGAATCAGCGATAGCGATATGCGGGAGCGGACGCTCTCCTCAATCATGGCCGCGGGCGCAACCGACGACGCCATCGCGGCGGGTCTTCGGATCACGGCCTCGATGAAGCCTGTGGCCACGAGTGGTGACGCCTGGGACCCCGACCCCTGGATCCTTGGCTGCGAGAACGGCCTGGTCGACCTTCGGACCGGCGCCCTGCGGGTGGGGCGACCCGCGGACATGGTCAGTCGATCCACCCGACTCGACTATGACCCTCGGGCCACGTGTCCGCGCTGGGATCGGTTCCTCCTGGAGGTCTTTGCCGGCGACGTGGATCTCATCGGCTGGTTCGCCAGGCTCATCGGCGCATCGCTTGTCGGGACCTCCAAGGAGCTGCTCGCCGTCCATTACGGTACGGGCAACAACGGCAAGTCCGTGGCCTTCCGGACGCTCAGTCGTGAGGTGGCGGGCGAGTACAGCGTCGAGATCGCGGTCGAGACGCTCCTCAACGCCAACCGATCCGCTGGCGCCCCTACCTCTGATCTGATGCGCCTGCGTGGGGCGCGCCTCGCCTTTACGAGCGAACCTGAGCAGGGCGCCAAGTTCAAGGGCGGGACGCTCAAGCGCCTCGCGACGATCGATCTGATGACCGGCCGTGAGCTTCACGGGCGCCAGGAGGAGTGGCCCCCAACCCACACCCTCCATCTTGCGACCAACCACCTGCCAGCGGCCGACGATGCGTCGGAGGGATTCTGGCGGCGGATCGCCCTGATCCCGTGGGCGGTCCGGTTCGCCAAGCGGGGCGAGCCAGGCGATGGACCGGCTGAGGACCCGGGACTCGCGGCAATCCTGGCAGGGGAGGCCCGCGGCATCCTCGCCTGGGCGGTCCGAGGTGCCGTGGCCTATGCGACCGCCGGGACGCTCCACCCGTTCCCCGCGGCCGTCGCCCGCGAGACGGCCGCCTACCGGGAAGACGAGGATCCCATCGGTGGGTTCGTGCGTGAGTGGGTCCGCGCGGAGTCAGGGGCCTCCACGCCTGGACCCAAGATCTACGAGCAGTACGTGATCTGGGCAGAGTCGATCGGGTCCAAGGCCATGACGGCCCCGGTCTTCGGCCGAGCGTTCACTGAGCGCTACGATCGACTCGGCTTCCCCGTGCGTCGGCGCAAGGTCCACGGCAGTCCTCTCTATGAGGGGCTCATCGCCGGGAGGCCCTCCGAATGAGCAGCCAAGGGGGAGCAGGGGGAGCATTTTGCCGATTCCCAGGTTCACTCTTCGCGTGTATTAGGAAGAGACCGAGAAACGGTGTATTTGCTCACCCTGCTCACCCCCGAGGCTCCTGGGGAGCGCCGCCGGACTCGGTCCCAGCGTCCGGCGGCGGTCTCACGTGAACGGCCAGTTCCAGGTGCCCGCGGATCGTGACCCGCTCATCTGGGCCCTCGCCCGCTACGTCGAGGCTCTTCACGCCCGCTATCCCCACGGTCCTGACCAGATGCGTAAGGAGAACCTTGACGCCAGAGCGAACATGCCTCGGATGTGCAAGAAGAGTGGCGGCAGAGCGGCGTGAAGAGACTGCCGCGCTCTCTCGACGACATCGGGGGCCTGAGAGTCGCCCGCTGGATTCGAGAGTCGACCAAGGGCCAGTACGATCGCTTTGGCCCGGCGAGTCAACGCGAGCAGCAGGACCGCTTCATCGAGCGCTATGGCCTCATCGACACGGGGCTGACCTTCCAGGTTGCCCAGAGCGGCACCACGGTCTGGCGCTCGGCGACGATGAACGAGATGCTGGTGAGCGCCAAGGCAGGCGCCTTCGATCTCCTGCTCGCCGGATACTCGGACCGTTGGCAGCGCAACCTGCGCCGGACCCTCGAACTCCTCGAAGACCACCTTCATCCGGCTGGTGTAGCCCTGGTGATGTGCGACCGGCGAATTCTCAGCTCCGATCCCCATGACTGGGATGAACTCGTGGCCGAGTCGGCCGGAGCGGAGCGCTACAGCCGTCGGCTCTCGGAACGGATCACCGAAGGCTATGCAGCCAAGTTCGACCAGGAGAATGACCCCGGTGGTCATGCCGCGTTAGGCTTCCGGCGATCTGCGGAGCCTCCGAACACGCTCCAGATCAACCCGGAGACCATCGATACCGCAGTGGGTCTGTTCGAGCGCTATGCCCTCGGAACCGTGAGCGCCGCGCAACTCGCAGCCGAGACAGGGTTAGAAGCTACTCGCATCCGGTGCATCCTCATGAACCCGCTCTACAACGGCTGGATCAGGAGACACCGCGGGCCCAACGAGACGCGGAAACCTGCTCCTTGGCGTTCGAACCCACCGGTGTCCGACGAGCTATGGGCCCTAGTCGAAGATGTACGCAGAGCCAAGTTCAAGGGTGCCGGACCCCGTCGCAGAGATCGAGTCGATCTTCTCGGTGGGCTGCTCTACTGCGTCTGCGGCCGGCGGATACGAAGCGACGGCTGGGCTGCGAACAGACGGTATCGCAAGCTTCATACCAAGCCGTGCCAGCAATGGGGTACCGCAGCTCGACTTCCGGCCGAGACCTGGGAGGAGCCGATCCTCGCGCAGATGGGAGGGATCGAGCTCGACGACGGAGTGATCGCCCGAGTGGTTGCCGCGTTGGGCTCGACGGTACGACCCGTGGCCATCGACCGCTCCCGGATCGAGCGCCAGATGCGCGAGCTTGCCCTCGACCATGTCGGCGGTGGCATCAGCGACGAGACGTACCTG
>Ga0209638_1000574_pt1 | contig 24142 bp, 19 predicted proteins | sample BarGraNGADG00211_FD_184490 | JGI IMG/M metagenome (GOLD analysis project Ga0209638, IMG submission 184490) | Arctic peat soil microbial communities from Barrow, Alaska - Barrow Graham LP Ref core NGADG0002-211 (SPAdes) (version 2) | ecosystem: Environmental > Terrestrial > Soil > Wetlands > Peat...
CTTGGTTTTGCGTGAACCGTACTTGCTCTGGTTTTCCCCCACTCAATTCCACCTGCCATTTTGGTTATTGGGGTGGGCTCTGACCCCAAAAACCAAGGGCGGGGGTACGAGTGGGGCCAAAATTGAAAAGAACGCAAACCCAACCAACACTACACAATCATTTGCATGACAAAGGCATGCCCGCGGCGCTGATTAATTGCTTGGCTGGCTAGCGTACCAGGATGCGAGGCTTTCGATAATGGCGTTGCTATAGGGGAAACTCATGTTGTGCATGGTGGTGCTTTCGCGCTTGCCGTCATGGTAGGCTCGAAGGGCCATTACCAAATAGTCTTTGTCCTGGCCGTTCATTTTTGGGGCCGCCGTGGCGGCGCCGTCGTTTTGGTCGTGGCAACGGTTGCATTTGACAGCAAGGTCCTGCGTTGAACTGGGTACCTGGTCACCGGATTTTGGCTGCTGCGAAGCATAAAACGCAACAATATTGTCAATGTCTTTGTCGCCGAGATTGGCAACATAGCGCTGCATACCCCAGTTTTGACGGGTCGTGCGATAGGACTTGATTGACTTGGTCAAATATTGTGCATCCTGTCCGGCCAGGCTGGGCGTTGCGGCGTCCACGCTGACGCCTTTTGACCCATGGCAGCCGCCACACATGGCGCTGAGCGGCTCCCCTGCAACGGCATCGCCGCGTGTGGCCGCGCCGCGTTGCGTCGGCGTTTGCGCGGCGAAATACAGAGCCAGGCTTTCAAGATCGAGTCGGTCGGAGTCGCGCATGATGGTTTTCATCGTGGACACCTTGCGATCATCGCGGTGATACTCGAGGATGGCAGAGATCAAGTAATGAGGCTGCTGGCCGGCCAAGGTCGGGGTTCCGGGCGTTTTTGAGTTGCCATCTTCGCCATGGCACTTGGCACATTCAGCCGCCAGTACTTTGCCTTTTTCGTAAGGCGAGGTGTGTTTGACGTCGCTGGCAGCAGTGCTTGCGATGGGAGGCAGGCCGGCAAAATAGCTGGCAACGTTGCGCATATCCGCTTCGCTCATCTGGGCTGCGATATCGCGCAGGGCGGCGTGTGTGCGTTTTCCGTTTTTGTATTCGTTCAGCGAAGCGAACAGGTAGGATTCGCGCTGCGCCGCCAGGTGTGGAATGGCGGGTGCCAGGCCGCCACCGTTAGCGCCGTGGCAGGATTTGCAGGTTTTTTCTGCTATCACTTTGCCGGCAATTGCGTCTGCTTTTTCTGGCTTGGTGGTGGCATCTTTTTTCTCTCCGCAGCCCCACAGTGCCAATGACAAAACCACAACACCCAGAATCGATTTCTTCATGGAAAATCTCAAAGGTTGATTGAACTTACCCGCCGGTTGCAATTGCCTGACTCTTGCAGGGCTAATTGCGCCAGAAACTTTGAAATTATTATAGGCTCAGATTGCTCCATCCAAAGCGAAATGACACGTCGAATGCGACGTTCTGGTCGCCTGTGCGGCGCGGTGGTGAGCGTGCCGAGCCTGGATATTGCCGGCACGCAAAAAAGCCCGCAACTGCGGGCTTTTTTGCGTACGCCCTAAGCCGCACGCAAGGTTGAAGCTGAACTTCGAATTACTTCAGGGAAGCAATCCAGCCTGCCAGTTTCTTGGCTTCAGCTTCGTTGACTTGTGGGCTCGGGGGCATGCCGGCACCGTTGCCCTTGACGATCACTGTGGCCAATTTCGCAACATCGGAATTCTTCTTGGCAATGTCTTTGAAACTGGGGCCGACTTTTGTCTTGTCAACAGCGTGGCAGGTGTTGCACTTCTTGGCCTTGGCGAGGGCTTCGTCGGCCAATGCCGGAGCGGAAACCGCGATGGCGGCGACTAGAGCTAAGAGAATACGTTTCATGATATCTTTCTTAAAGTTGAGTTGGTTACAGTCGTTTAACGTGACGCTACCGATTACGGCTGACTTGCATTGCGCTTGGTTATGTGACAAATGCAGGAAAACGGAAAGTATTTGTTTCGACTAGCCGTTTGGCGCTGATGATTCTATAGAAATTTTCTCCGGGAGAAGCGGCTCAAACTTGCCATTCAAAGCTTATCAAGATAAAACGACCTCCCTTTTATTGACATAAATCAACACCTTGCCATTTTCGTGTAGAGCTCAAAATTCATGAGGTACTCGTTCATGTTTTCTTCCAGTACAAGACGAAATGCACGTACCAAGGCGTTGATATTTTCACTTCGATGCGCGGTCAGTTCCGGCCGGCAGTGATGCTGCGTCTTGGTAAGCTGCCCGCCGTGGGCGGTTTATTTTTGCAATTTGGCGTCTTCGATCATCACTTTGTAGGCATAGCCTGAGCCAAAATCTTTATCTTTGCGCACCGTGCCTTTGAGCAGCACGATATCGCCCGCCTTGGCGCTATCGGCGCTGGTGGCGAGCAGGTCTTGCGTGGCGTCGGCGGCAGTGCCGGAGCCGTCGCGCAAATGGAGCCAGTTCTTGCCCATGATCGCCGCGCTGTACTTCACCACGCGGGCGCGCAGCAAGACCGGTTTGTCTTTGAGGGCCGTGCTTTGGCTGATGATTTCAGCCACAGTGCGGGCTTGCGGCCCGCTGGCCTTTGACACTTTGACAGCACCCGCAAAGTCGGCTTGGGCGGCGCCAGAATGCGCTGCGCTCATTTGTGCGGTTTTGCTGCCAGGCGCTTCTGCCAGGCTGCCAAAAAATATCTTGGGGAAGGTTTTATTCAGCGACTTGCTCTCGAAATTGTTCATTTGTTCAGCGTTTTCAACGGTCACGCTCGCCCCCTTCTTGACCTGGGCGGTGGCCACCGCAGACCAGACTTCGCCGCTCGCCGTCTTGATGCGCAAGTAGGTGTAGTTGGCAACGTCTTTGACTTCGAGCACCTCGCCCTTGATGACGGTGGCCGCTGCGGGCGCACTCCAAAAAGCGGCGCTTGCAAGCAGCAGCAAGAGGGTAAAAAAATGTTTCATGATGAGGGGGGTCTTTTAAAAAATGGAGGGGTTAAGGTGAAATCTTGGTCTTGCTGAGCAGCCCGACCCCCGCCTTGTCGCGCGCATCAGCAATGTCACTCTCCACTTGTTGAGCATCCGGGGAGCCAGGTTCCAGCAGTGTCAGTAGTTTTTCCCACTGGCCCACTGCCATCTTGAAGTCAGCTCGGCGATAGGCCGCGACACCCGACATCATCAGCCCCATCGGATGCTGTGGATTCAGGGCGAGCGCCTTGTTAACCAGCTCCAGCGGTTTGCCTTCGATGTTGTTGTTGGCGCGCACCGCCAACAGGTCGGCATAGTCCACCAGCAAATCAGGCTCGGTGTTGACGAGCTCGCCGGCTTTCACAAAGGCGGCTTCAGCTTCGTCGAAACGTCCCATGACTTTGTAGGAGCGTGCCAGCATGGCCCAGCCCTTCTGGTCATTGGGGTTGGTCTTCAAGCGCGCCGCCAGTTTGTTGACCATTTGCTCCACTTGGTCATTCGCGGCTTTTTGTGCTGCCACTGGATTGATCGCCGCAGGCGCACCCAGCAAACCATATAAAAGTGGTGCGCCCAAAGAAAATAGCAGTGCTATCGCCACGGCGCTACCCTGGGCGCTCCAGAAGTGTTTGCGTGTGCTGGACGCTTTCAACGCGGGCGCAGCGGTATCGTCAAGCAGACGCAGCTGGACTTCGTCCTTGGTGGCTTCGTAGTCTGTCGCGCTGATGGCGCCATTTGTCAGATCACGTTCCAAAGCCACCAGTTGGTCGCGGTAAATGGCTGTATTGACGCCCTGACTTGAGACCCCGGTTGGGGCGGCGCTCCACAGCAGTGGGCGCACGACCCAAGCCACGACCAACAACGTCAACAGCGCTGCAATTGAAATAAAGACTGTCATGAGTGGAGTCCCGGATCTTTAAGGAGTGACTGCGCTTTGGCGCGCTGGGCGGGGTCGAGTGGGGTGGGCGCTGCGTTGCGCTGGTTGCGCCGCACCAGGCGCACCAGCACCACCAGGGCACCGAGCAGCAATAAAAAGGGCCCGAACCAGAGCAGGTAGTTCATGGGTTTGAAAGCCGGACGGTAGAGCACGAAGTCGCCATAACGCGCGACCAGATAATCCCTGATTTCCTGGTTGGTTTTGTTGGCCTTGATGAGCCCGCGCACTTCCCGGCGCAAATCTTGCGCCAGGTCGGCGCGCGATGCGGCCAGCGACTCGTTCTGGCAGACCAGGCAGCGTAATTCTTCCGTAATGATCAGCATGCGCTGCTCGACTACCGGGTCTTCGGCCAGGGGCACGGCCTCTGCGGCGTAGGCTGAAAAAGCAAATTGCAGTGCCAGAAAAAGTGTCAGCCAAAGTTTCATGATTTTTGCAACTCCCGAACCAGCGGCAGAATTTTGTCGCGCAGGGCCTCTTCGGTGATCGGGCCAATTTGCTTGTAGCGGATGACACCAGCCTTGTCGATCAAAAAGCTCTCGGGCACACCATAGACACCAAAATCAATGCCGATGCGACCGTCGCGGTCGGCCACCGAGAGGTCGTAGGGGTTGCCAAGGTGGTCCAGCCACTTCAAGCCTTCAGCATCCTTGTCTTTGTAGTCCAGGCCAATCACCGGCAAGGATTTGGTCTTGGCGAATTCGACCAGGATTGGGTGCTCCTGCCGACACGCCACGCACCAGGAGGCCCAGGTGTTGAGCAGCCAGACTTTGCCCAGCATGTCCTTGGAATTAAATGCTTGCCCGGGTGTTTGCAGAATGGGCGCGCTAAATAGGGGTGCGGCCTTGCCAATCAGGGGCGAGGGGATTTCGTGTGGATCACGCGTCAGGCCGATCGCCAAAAACACCACCAGGACAATGAAAATACCCAGTGGAATGAGCGCTTTTTTCATGCTGCAAGTCCCGTGATTTTGACGGCGCTGGCGGCCACTTTGCGGCGGTAGCGCTTGTCCAGTGCCGCCATGGCACCGCCCAGCGCCATGAACAGGCAACCGGCCCAGATCCAGGTGACAAAGGGTTTGTGATAGACGCGCACGGCCCAGGCGGTGCCGTCGCCGCCTTCCAGCCGCTCGCCCAGCGAGACATAGACGTCGCGCGTCAAGGTGGTGTCAATGGCGGCTTGGGTCATGGGCATGGAGGATGAAAAATAGGCGCGCTTTTCGGGGTGCATGACGCGCAGCAATTTGCCATCTTTGCTCAGTTCGACATCACCGACCTCGGCGCTGTAGTTAGGTCCGGGCTCAGTGCGAATGCCCGTCATGCGAAAGGTGTAGCCGCCCACGGAGACGGTATCGCCCACGGCCATGCGCACGTCTTTCTCAGTTTCATAACCTTTGACCATGGTGATGCCGATGACAAACACGGCAATACCGATGTGCGCCACGTGCATGCCCCAGATCGAGATCGGGGTTGAATTCCAGTTGGCGCTGTTTTTGATCTGGCGGTAGATTTGCACAGCCGAGCCCAGGATAATCCAGAATGCCAGCGTCAGACCCAACGCCACCAGGGCCGACCAGGGCCCGGCCAACAGCGGCGCGGCGCAACCCAGCAGCACCGAGACGATGGCGACCGGGGTCAGGTTTTTGCTCAGCTCGGCGACGCTGTCAGTTTTCCAGCGCGCCCAGGAGCCGATCACCATCAACAGCAGCGCGGGCACCATGATGGGAACAAACACCGCTTCAAAGTAGGGCGGCCCAACCGAGAGCTTGCCCAGGTTGAGCGCATCGATGATCAAGGGGTATAAAGTGCCCAGCAGCACGGCCGCAGCGGCGGTGGTGAGCAGCACGTTGTTGACCAGCAGAAGTGTCTCGCGCGACACTAGCGTAAATTTGCCGCCCGACTGCACTTTGCTGGCGCGCAGGGCGAACAGGGTGAGTGAGCCGCCCACCACCACCGCCAGAAATAACAAGATAAAGACACCACGTTTCGGGTCGGTGGCAAAGGCGTGTACCGAGGTTAAAACGCCTGAGCGCACCAGGAAGGTACCCAGCAAGCTCAACGAAAAAGCGATGATGGCGAGCATGATGGTCCAGTTGCGGAACAAGCCCCGCTTTTCGGTGACGGCGAGTGAATGGATCAGCGCGGTGCCGACCAGCCAGGGCAGGAAAGAGGCGTTCTCCACCGGGTCCCAAAACCACCAGCCACCCCAGCCCAGCACGTAATAAGCCCACTCGGAACCCATGCCGATGCCGATGGTCAGGCAAATCCAGGCGGCCGTGGCCCAGGGCCTCGACCAGCGCGCCCAGGCGGCGTCAAGCCGCCCGTTCAGCAATGCAGCGATGGCAAAGGCAAACGGCACGGCCATGCCGACGTAACCCATGTAGAGCATTGGCGGGTGAAACACCAGACCCGGGTCTTGCAGCATCGGGTTCAAGTCCTGGCCGTTGGCCGGGATGTCGGCCAAACGCGCAAACGGGTTGGACGTGATCAGCATGAACAGCAGGAAGCCCACCGCCACCAAGCCAAGCACGCCGAGCACCCGTGAGACCATGACATCGGGCAACTGGCGGGAAAACAGGGATACCGCCATCATCCAGGAACACAGCATCAGCAACCACAGCAACAGTGAGCCTTCGTGGCCGCCCCAAACGGCAGCGAAACGGTAGATATCAGGCAGCTTGGAGTTGGAGTGCTGCGTGACATACAAGACCGAGAAGTCGTTGGTCATAAAAGCGTAGGCGAGGCAAGCGAAAGAGATGGCTGTGAGAAGCCAAAGCGCCTGCGCTCCGGGCCGCGCCAGCGCCATCCAGTCAGCGCGGCCCTGCTGCCCACCCACCACACTGAGCGTGCCCATGGCGAACGCCACAAAGAGGGCGAGAATCAGCGAAAAATGACCTAGTTCGGGAATCATGTTGGGTATCCTGCTACTTGATGGTCTTGACAATTTTCTTCAGTTCGGCCTGATCCAGCGCCTGCTTGGCTTCGGGCGGCATGTAGTTTTCGTCGTGCTTGGCCAGCACTTCGGAGGCGGTGAATTTGCCGTCGTCAGCGAGCTTGCCTTGCGCCACTACGCCTTTGCCTTCGCGAAACAGATCGGGCAGGATGCCGGTGTAGGAAACATTCATGTCTTTGGCTGTGTCGGTCACGACAAAAGTGACGTTCAGGTTGTCACGCTTGATGCTGCCGGGCTTGACCAGGCCGCCGATGCGAAAAGTCCGGTTTTTGGGCGCTTCGCCAGCAGCCACTTGCGTCGGCGTAAAGAAAAACACCAGATTGCTCTGGAAGGCGTTGAGCACCAGGTAGGCGGCGACGCCCAAGGTGATCAGACCGCCGGCAATAATGGCGACGCGTTTGTGGCGAGGTTTCATGAAGAGCTTCTCTCAGTAAGGAGTTCGCTGCGCAGATGCTTCAAGAGTTCCTGGCGCTGGCCGCGCAGCAGCAGGACTTCGCCCAGCGCCACCAAGGCGGTCAGGCCAAAGCTGCCCCAGACATAAAAGGCGTAACCGCCCATGGCAAAAAATTCGGAGACACTATTCCAATGCATTTTTAACCCACTCCGTGTGACGTTCGCGATCCAGGATGATGTTGCGTACCCGCAGCAGTGCGATAGTGATGGCGTACATCCAGAACGCCAGCACCATGATCAACATGCCCCACAGCATGGCCGCCGCCATGGTGGGGGATTTGGTGAGCGACACCGAGGCCCCCTGGTGCAGGGTATTCCACCATTTGACCGAGAAGTAAATGATGGGCACGTTGACCACGCCCACCAGCGCCAGCACGGCACAGGCTTTATCGGCGCGGCGCGGGTCATCGATGGAGGATTGCAGCGCCAGAAAACCCAGGTACAAAAACAGGAGGATCAGTTCGGAGGTGAGGCGTGCATCCCAGACCCACCAGGCCCCCCACATCGGCTTGCCCCAGAGCGATCCGGTGACCAGCGACAAAAAGGCAAATAAAGCACCGGTGGGAGCCAGCGCGGCGGCCATCATGCCCGACAGGCGGGTGTTAAAGGCCAGCCCAAAACCGGCCCAGCCGGCCATGACCAGATAAATGAACATCGACATTTGCGAGGCGGGCACATGCACAAAAATAATACGATAACCCTCGCCCTGCTGCGCATCGGTGGGCGCCACAAAAAAAGAGATCCACAAACCCGCCACTGTCAACGCGGTGGCCAGGGCGGCGAACCAGGGCCACATGCGGCCCGCCAGAAAATAGAAATTCTGCGGGGCGGCGAATTTGAACCAGTGAATGGTGCGTGTATTCATTCCAGGGAAATCCTCAAAGCGGTGGTGGTGGCCAAAGGCGCAAAAAAAATGGAGAGCACCAACAACGCCGCCAGCAGCGAAAGGTGGCCTCCAATGCCGAGGCCGGCGGCATCGGCTTCAACCGCGCCCGCGCCAAAAATGAGCACCGGAATATACAGTGGCAGGATCAATAAAGACAGCAATACCCCGGCACCTCGTACGCCCAATGTCAAGGCGGCACCGATGCTGCCAATCAGACTCAAGGTGGGCGTGCCCAGTAACAGGGTCAGCATCAGGATGCCCAGGGCCCTGCCCTCCAGACCGAACTGCAAACCCAGCACCGGAGCCATCAGCACCAACGGCAAGCCCGAGAGCAAAAAGTGGGCGAACGCCTTGACCGCCACCAGCAAGCCCAGCGGCGTGGCCGAGAGCACCATCTGTTCGAGCGAGCCGTCGGCGTAATCCATGGCAAACAGGCGCTGCAAAGAGAGCATGGCAGCCAGCAGCGCGCTGACCCACAGCACGCCCGGTGCCATGCGCAGCAGCAGGGCAGACTCGGGCCCGACCCCGAGCGGAAACAGGCTGGCAATCACCACAAAAAACATCAGCGGCGTCAAGACTTCGCCCTTTTGCCGCATGGCCAGCGAGATCTCACGCCGTAGCGCGGCCAGCAAAACCGATGCCAGCCCGAGTTTTCGGAGTTGCAGCTTTTTCATGCGCCCAACTCCAGCAACTGTGCGGGCATGGACCCAATGGCCACCTGTTGATGGCTGGTCACGACGGCCATGCCGCCGCCCTCCAGGTGCGCGGCAATCAACTCGGCCAGCATGCGCACGCCGGCCTCATCCATTGCGACAAAGGGCTCGTCGAGCACCCAGAGCCGGGCCGGGTTCAACGCCAACCGCGATAGCGCGACACGGCGCTTCTGTCCTTGCGAGAGATGGCGCACCAATTGGTGTTCGCGCCCACCCACGCCAAAGCGCGTCAGCACCTCCTGCATTTGCGCGCCGCTCGGGGCAAAGCCGCTCAGTGCGGCGGTAAACGAGAGGTTCTCCCGGACGCTAATGGATTCCTGCAAAGCGTTGAGGTGGCCCAGGTAGCACAGGTCTTGGTGGTAGGCATCACGCTGGGCGTGGATTGAGACGCCCTTCCATAAAATTTGTCCGGCTTCAATCGGGGCGAGGCCACACACCATGCGCAACAAACTGGTTTTGCCCACGCCATTGGCGCCCGCCACATAGAGCCAACGGCCGGCTTCCAGAACGCAGTCAATCCCGTGGAAAAGGAGACGCCCACCCCGGCTGCAGCCGAGTTGAGAGAAGGTGAGTGTGGGCGCAGTTTTCAAGCGGTGAAGTCGCAAAATTGAAGGAATAATTTTAAGTCACGACGCTGCCAACAGACCCCGGCAGGCATGATTTACATCACCTTTACGCGGGCTTGATGCCAGCCCGAAGCGAGGCCTGAGCCGCGCTTCGGGTAGCAACTTAATGGCTGGTAAAGAACCCGATTCCCACCATGGTCAGCAAGGCCAGGCCAATCAAGATCAGTGTGAAACCGAGGACCTTGGAGGCCACCAACTTGGCCGGTGACGGTGCATCTACCAGATACTTCTCCAGTTCACCGCTGTCCACCAGGCGTTGGTACTCCACGCCGTGGTCATGCTTGAACTCTTCGATCGAGAAGGTGCCGGTAAACATCACCACTTCCAGCGGGAACTTGTCGGGGCGGAAGTGGTTGTTGAAGAAGTGCACGGTGAACAGGAACACCACCGCCAGGAACGCTTCTTCACCGTGGAAGATGGCCGCCACATTGAAAACCCAGCCCGGCAGGAAGGCACCGAAGAAGCCCGGTAGCCACATCATGAGGCCGCTCACGCCGATGATGGTCACGCCCCAGAACGGTGCCCAGTAATCGAACTTTTCCCAATAGGTCCAGCGGTCAAATACCGGACGCGGGCCTTTGCCAAAGAACCACTTGAACATGGCGAGCATGTCCTTGCCGTCTTGCAGGTTGGGAATCAATGAGTTCGGGCCGAAGAACTTGAAGTCCTTCCAGTTGCGGGCAATGCGTACGGTGACATAAATCAGGTGAAAGAAAAACACACCGGCAAAAATGACTGCCGCCACGCGGTGAATGATGCCTGCGCTGTGCGGGCCACCGAGCGCTGCCATGAGCTTCGGTGCCCACGACACCCCCGAGTAGAACAGTGGCATACCGGTCAGGGTCAACAGCATCAAACTCAAGGCAAAGGTGATGTGCGCAACGCGCCACGTCCGGCTAAAGCGCTGAATGTGCTTGCCTTCCACGTGTGCGGGCACGGAATTGGGCTTGATGTGTGACTGACCTGCGCGTTTTTGACGCTCCTTGTATTCGCGGTAAAACCATAGCGCGGTATGCAGCCAGAAGAAGCCAAAGGTGCCCACCAGCAACTGCACCATGATTTGCCAGGCGATCCAGATCTGCGGGTAGCGGGCAAAATCATGGCCATTGCCATGCGGCTGGTAGCTGGCAAACCCCGCTGGTACATCGGGCAAGCCTTTGGCGGAGTCGTGACACTGGTGGCATGTTTTCATGCGGTTGGCCGGATAAACCATAGACTTTGGGTCTTTGACCCGCAGTATTTCGTGGCTGCCATGGCAGTTGTAGCACTTGGCGGTATAGGCATAACCGAGCGTACTGACCTGGCCGTGGAATGTGTCTTTGTAGGTGTCGAGCTTGTCCACATGACAGTTGCCGCAGTTCGATGAAACCATGAGTTTGAAGGTGTCGCCTGAGGTCGCGCTAATGGAGTGGGCGGTGTGGCAATCTGAGCAGACGGCAGCCTGTGCCAGCAGCTTTTTGCTGATTTCCTTGCCGTGGACCGAGGTCAGGTAAGCCTCCAGTTGATCGGTGTGGCAAGTTGCGCCACAGACGGCGGGGATGCCCAAGCGCCACTGATTGTGCTGGGGCGAGTCTTTGGTCGGCACACTGAAGCTGTGCGTGTCATGGCAGTTGTCGCACGCGGCATTGGGCTTGGTCTTGTCGTCGGCGTTGGGACGCGCATGGAACGACTTGCGGTAAGCCTCGATGTTCTGGGCGACGACGCCGAGTCGCGGCCGCTCGCTTTCCTTGCCGCGTTTGACGGTCTGTTGCCACAGTTCCTCATGGCAACCGGCGCAATCGACTTTTTTCAGTGCTGCAGCCGGGCCCTTGCTGTGCGCGTTGCCTTTGTCAGCGTTGTCAACAATGTCGGTGTGGCAGGCCACACATTGCATGTTGGCGTGCACGCTCTGGCTAAATTTGGCGCTTGCCACACTGCGCAGTTCACGTTTTTTTCCTTCGGGTGCGAGGACTTCGAGCTTGCCTTTTTGGCCATCATGACAGCTCAGGCAACTGGCGTTGTCCAGGGCTGCAATGCTGGTCGTGGTTGTTGCCGAGGCGGCATCGTTGGCGGCCATCGATGGCAGGGAGAGGCCAAGGCAGAGCAGCCAGGAAAATCCCGCGAGCAGGGGAAATGCTTTTAATTTCATGGTTGGTTTTCGCAAAAAAATAGGTGCGACGACTGGCACCGCACCTCGAACAAAAAGATTCGCATGAGAAGAAAACTACAGGCAACCAACCGGGCGTACGCCAAAACGCCATGTATTGCTACTCAGACAGGGGAAAAATCCGCCCTGTCAATGGTTGGACGGATTCCTGTTGCTGCCTTGTTTTTGTATTGAAGTGGCGCGACCCTATTGGGCCAATATCCAGTCGGCCAGATTCTTCAACTCTTTCGCATCCTTGGTGCCAATAACCGCGTGTTCGCCACCGGCTTTTAATTTCGGGCCGGTGGTCATTTGCTTGACAACTCTATCCTGGGCGCCGGCATTGCCCTTGAGCTCGGCCGCTATTGCTTTCAAAGAAGGGCCGGTTTTGGTTTTGTCGGGGGCGTGGCACGTGTTGCATTTGTTCTTTTTAAACAAAGCCTGGGCGGCGTCGGCATCCACTGCGGCATAAGCCGGGGCTGCGCTGGCGAAAGCCAATAGGATAGATGCACTGACAAGGGCGAGGGAAGACTTGAACATTTGAAAACTCCAATAAACAAGTTAAAGAAATTGAAACCCACCCGCAGATTTAGCGCCGTGTGACAAAAATCGTCAATCAAAAAGGTGTCAATTCGCCAGCTATTTCGCCTCCAATATGATTTGTATCAATGGTTTACAACTTATTACCGGCTTGGTGCAAGCATTGGCATTGACTGAGCGTGTTACACCGCGGCCGTAGGCTCTGAGCGTGCCCGTGCGTCTCAATCCATCATATGTTGTGGATCTATTTCAGCAGCCCTTCGGCACGCAAGGCAGCTTGCACGGCGGGGCGTGCGGCTACGCGCTCCATGAAGGCGCTCAGGTGGGGCAGCGTGCTGATGTCGATGCCGACGTGCTTGCCCCAACCGGCCACCACAAACAGGTAGCCGTCGGCGACGGTGAAAGTGTTGCCCATCAGGTAGGGCGTCCTGGCCAGTTCGCCATCGACCCATTGCAGGCGTGAGTTGAGCCGGGTTTTGGCGATGGTTTTGGCTTCGTCGGGCATGCCTGGGGTGAACATCGGCGAAAAGCCTTTGTGCAGCTCGGTACCGATAAAGTTGAGCCATTCCTGGAGTTTGTAGCGGGCGTAGGTGCCGTTGGCCGGTGCCAGTTGTTTGGCCGGTACCTGGTCGGCAATGTATTGCACGATGGCCGGACCTTCGCGTAGTTGCGTGCCGTCGTCGAGCACCAGCAACGGCACATAACCGAGCGGGTTGATCGTGTAATAGTCGGTACCGTCGGCCAGCTTGTGGGTTTTGGTCGGTGCCGCGATGGCATCGAATGCCAGGCCGGACTCATGCAGTGCAATGTGCGGTGACAGCGAGCAGGCGCCGGGCGAGTAATAGAGTTTCATGGCTTGTCCTGGAAAATGGTTGGAACGCCGATACTATCCGGTACAGCTATTTTTTTCATGGCGCTGGTTTTTGACTGCAGCCGGCGCCGCAGCAACCTGATCGAATCAACACCATGATCCGGATTGTTATCTATGAAGTCAACGTGATGTTTGGCGATTGCGACCCCGCCGGCATCGTCTTCTTTCCGAATTTTGCCAGGTGGATGGATGCCTCGTCGTTGAACTTCTTCATGAAATGCGGCGTGCCGCCCTGGCGTGAGCTGGTCAAGACCACGGGCATCATTGGCGACCCCTTGCTGGAGATCAACGTCAAGTTCCTGCGTCCGGCCACTTACGGCGAGGCGCTGCAAATTCATACCAGCATCCAGGAATGGCGCGCCAAGGCGTTCCTGTTTCGTCATGTCATCAAGCGCGGCGAAGATGTGCTGTGTGAAGGCGTTGAGACACGCGCCTTTTGCGTACGACCAAGCGACAACCCGGATCGCATCAAGGCGATTGCCGTGCCGGAGGAAATCAGGAACCGATGTCTGTGATTTGCGAGGCGATTTTTCTCGCTTCTCGGCCCTCAAACCAATAGTTTGAATCTACAGGAGACCCCCTCAAGCGCTTCAGGCAAAGCCGTGCAACACCTTGCTCACCTGCTCCTGCACCTTGAACTGATTAAAGCGCGGCAGGAACTTGTCCCAGTCGATGATGTGGCTGTCAAGCTCCGGGCCATCGACGCAGGCGTGCTTGCGCACCAGCTTGCCCTCGATGGTGACCGGCACCATGCAGGCACCGCACATGCCGGTGGCGTCCACCATGATCGAGTTCAGGCTGGCCACGGTCTTGACACCATAGGGTTTGGTCATGTCGCTCACCGCGCGCATCATCAGCGGCGGGCCGATGGTGACGACTTCGGCAATCTTGCGGCCCTTGCTGCGACATTTATCCTTGAGCATGGCTTCGAGCGGCGTGGTGACAAAGCCCTTGGCACCGAAACTGCCGTCGTTGCTGGTGTAGATGACGTCAAGCAAATCCGGAAACTCGGCTTGCAGCGTCGCAATGCGCTCACCCTGTTTGACCCAGAACAGCAGGTCGGAGTTGCGAAAGCCCGCAATCAGCGTGACGTGGTTGCCCAGGCGCAAGTGCGCACGCATGATCGGATAAACCGGCGGCAGCCCCAGGCCACCGGCGGTGAACACCACCGTCTGCTTGGCTGTATAGCGGTGCAGCTCGCTGGGCCGACCCAAGGGGCCGGCGATACCGGTGAATGCATCGCCCACTTTCATCTGGTTGATGGCGATGCTGCTCGCACCCATGGCTTGCACCACCAGGCAAATGGTGCCCGCTTTGGCATCCCAGTCAGCCAGCGTGAGCGGAATCAGCTCGCCTTTTTCCCAGGGCAGCACACGCACAAATTGACCGGCCTGTGCGGCTTGCGCGACCAGCGGCGAATGCACGATGAATTCGACGATGCCGTCGGCTAGATCGATTTTTTCCAGAATGGTTTGCGGCGCGCCAGCTTGCTCGGTGTAGCGAGCGGCAGCATGGACGCTGGCAAGAATCTGCTCCGCGGAGAGGTCAATGTTGCCGACAATTTCGCGCGCTGCGGCCTGACCGTCACCGGCCGCGCGGATGGCAGTGGAGCCACCGCGAGTAGCATCACCCCCTGAATAAACCCCGGCCAGCGATGTCTGCTGTGAGCCCGAAGCCACGTCGATGGAGCCCCACTTGGTGGTCTTGAGAGAGGGCTCGGAATCCTTGATGATCGGGTTGGGCGTGTTGCCCAGCGCCATGATGACCAGATCGACCGCCAATGATTCGGACGCGCCGGTGACGACCGGGCTGCGTCGGCCGGAAGCATCGGGTGCGCCGAGCTCAATCACGTCGAGCAGGGTGTGCGTGACGAAATGGGTTTTGTCGTCGCCAATGAATTCACGCGGCGCGCGCAGTTCCCTGAGCTCAATGCCCTCCTCAAAGGCGTGGTGCAGTTCTTCAACGCGAACCGGCATTTCTGCCTGGGTGCGGCGATAAACAATAGTCACCAGGCCGCCCAGACGACGTGCGGTGCGCGCGGCATCCATGGCAGTGTTGCCGCCCCCGATGATGATGACGCGCTTGCCTTGGGTCGCCGGCAGCGGTGTTTCAAAATCCTCGTGCAGACCTTGCATCAGGTTCACGCGCGTCAGAAACTCGTTGGCCGACATGACGTTGAGAAGATGCTCGCCGGGCACGTTCATGAAGCGTGGCAAACCCGCGCCGGTGCCGACGAAGATCTTCCAGAAACCGGCCTTTTTCAAGTCTTCAAGCGTCGCCGTTTTGCCGACCACAAAGTTGGCGACAAACTTGCCGCCGAGCAGTTTGATCTTGCCAACCACGTCGTCGATCAAGTCGTTGGGCAGCCGGAACTCGGGAATGCCGTAACGCAGCACGCCGCCCAGGGCGTGGAAGGCCTCGAACACTGTCACCGGAAAACCCTCGGAGGCAAGCAGGTAGGCGTTGATCAGCCCGGCCGGGCCGGAACCGACTACGGCGACCGGCGGTTTTTCTGCCTTGGTCCAGGGGTTGGGGATATTGGCAAAGCGCGCTGCGATGCCCTCAGAGTTGACCAGCTTTTCGCGCTGCGGCAGGTACCACTCGATCTGGCCGATTTCGATCGGCTGCTTGGTATGGGTGCAAACACCCTGGCACTGCAACTCCTGCGGGCAAACGCGACCGGTGACGTTGGGCAGCGGGTTGCAGTTCTCGATCAATTCCATGGCTTCGCGAAAGCGCCCGGTGCCGAGCAACTCGAGCATTTCTGGAATATGAATCTTGACCGGGCAGCCGCCTTTGGGCTCGGCCTGGCCCGCCACATGCACGCCGATTTCGCATGGTTTGTCTTCACACTGCTTGTCGCGCAACGCTTCCAGCCAGACAAACAGCTCGACCTCGCGCTCGCTAAAGCCTTGGCTCATGTAGCCGAGGTAGCCCTGGTTGACTAGGCCGAAATCCCTGGAACGCTCTTGTGGATCGCGCATGTAGGGCGGGATGAAATTCTCGGCCGGCCAGTTTTGCGACAAGCCTTTGAACATCGGGTAACGATCCGACAAATGGTGGTCAATGGCGCGCACAAACTTGCGTTTGAGCTTGAGCGGCACATTCCAGACAAAGCGCATCAGCACTTTGCTGCTGTCGTCGTCACGCAGCAGCAAGGCCCACAGGGTCTGGATGAAGGTTGCGCCGAGTTCATCCTGCTGGAATTCCCAGACCATGGCTTCGCTGCCGTCGGCTATGAAAATATCGCGGAAGGCTTGCGGTTCGGCAAGCAAGCGCCGCTGCAACAACGCCAACTGGCGGTGGTAAGTAGCCACTGCTTCAGTGCCCTTCAGGGCCTCGATTTGCGAGCGCGTGGTATCGAGCGTGCTGCTCGCACTGAGGTAGTGATTCAGGTCGTCGCTACGGTGGGAGGAAGTGCTGGCGCTGCTCATCGAATGATCTCCGCATCGCAGTTGGCGGCCACCCGCTTGATGCGGCTCTTCAATTCGGGTGTGACCTTGACGCGCTCCACGGCACCTGCCATCAACTGGCCGACATCGCGCGCTTCGCCGTTGATGACGATGCGGGTTTTCTCAAACAGCTCGGGCAAATCTTGATAACAGGTCTTGCAGTCGGTGCATTTGACTTGGTCTGCGCTGTCGTAAGTGACAAGCGCCTCTACCGTCGCCACCGTTGCACTGCTGGCTGCTGCAGCCCCGGTGCTGGCAACGCCTGGCCCTTGCGCCATGATCGGTATCACGCGCGCACTGCCGAGCGGTGCTTTGCTGGCGGCGGCCAGCTCTGACATGGCACGCGCAAACGAGTCGAGCGAGGTGTCGCGCTGTGTCACAGAATCAAGGTACTGCGCTTGCAAACCGGCCATGCCAGTGCGATGAGTCTCTTCCATCTTGGCCACATGCTGGCCCGCCAGGTACTGTAGCAAGTGCCAGTACTTGCGCCGCTCTTCGACCAGCGTCACGATGGCTTCGGACACTTCAATCCTGATCAGGTGCTGCCTGGCATCGGTGGACCAGATGAAAGCGCTCTTGCCCGCACGCTGGGCTTTGGGCAATTGCACATAGTCTTCAATCGGCAGCGCATCGGCAGCAGCATTGAGCAAGTGGAACTGCTTTTTGAAGCGAATCTCGTCCAGGGCAAAGTGAGCGGGAGTCAGCGCTGTGCTCAACAGCTTGAGCTGGCCCGCATCATCAAGATATTCCAGCGTCGTCGTGGCCCAGGTCTGCTCTGGATCGGGGTTGCCTTCCAGCGAGAACCAGTTGTGCAGCGTGCTGCCGCGGCGCGGGTCATGCACAAACACCGGACTCATGCGGCTCTCGACCGCCAGTCGTGAGCGCTGGTTGGACGCCGCGTCGCTAATCCCCTGTTCGCCCTGACACGGCGTATAAACATCGAGCAGGGCCGGACCGTCGGTGTAGGTCAGAGCCTCCAGCGTGTTCTTGAGAAAGTGCCCTTGCAGCGCAGCGCTGGTGGCGCAGACGAACACGTTGGAATGGAAGGCTGCGATCAGTGCCAGCTCCTTGCGTGCTTCCTGCTTGCCACTGGCAGCGTCACCAAAGCGCGCCAGGTCGGCGTCTTGCGCGATAAAGCTTGAGGTGGAGGCCTGGCCGCCGGTGTTGGAATAGGAGCCGGTGTTGAGCACCAGGATCTTCAGCGGCGTGCCGCTCATCAGGATGCGCGAGAGGGCACCAAAACCGATGTCGTAAGTGGCACCGTCGCCACCGATGGTGAACACGGTCGGCAGCAGCGCCATCTCCTTGAGACTGAACTGCTCCCACGACAGCAGGCGCAGCGCCGGGTCGTGGGTTTTGGCAACGTAAGCGTCAGCCAGTTCGAGCTCGGCCAGACGCAAGGCGCGCACGTCGCCCACAGTTTGTGCCGCGATGCCTTCGAAAATGCCTTTGGCCAGCGGCTGCGCATCCTGAAACAGGCTGTTGACCCAAGGGTCGTTAAACGAGTTGAACGGAAAAGTTGAGGCATAGACGCTGCTGCAGCCGGTGGAGTTGGCGACCACCGCGCCGGACGGCCCGTTGCCGGTGGGGCCGCTCTCAAAAAGGTAGAGGCGCTTTTGCAGCGTGCCGATGAGCTTGTCGATGCGCTCGGCACGCTCGCGCTCGGGCTTGGCCAGGGCGGCTTGTTTGACCGCCAGGCGCTCCAGCAGGCTCTCCAGCTCGCGGATATGCTCGCGGCGGCGTTTCTCCGTGATGGCATGGTTGGTGGCCATGACCAGACGGGTGGCCGTGACCTCGCCGCAGCCACGACAGGCGCCGTGGCCGCCGGTGGTGCTGTAATAATTGCCGCGGTCCAGCAACAGGCGCTTGATGTCGCCGCCGGGCTGGATGGCATCGGCGACAAAACGCTGCGGCGTGTTGGAGGTCTTGCTCATGAATTCAAAACGCGCTTGCAGGCCAGCGAGCAGCGCAGCATCCTGCTCGGTTGACACCAGGGCGCCAGGGCCGCAGACCTCAACACATTCGAGGCAGCCGGTGCATTTCCAGGGGTCAATCGTGACGGCGTAGAGGCCTCCGCTGCCCGGGTTGGCGTTTTCCATGGCGTCAAAAAACGGTCGGGTGCGCGCCACCGGATACAGCGCCAGCAGCTCCACGAGCTTGCTCAAGTTGCGCCGCAGCGTGGCATTGTCAGTCTCCAGGCTGGAAGCCGCCTCGGCCACCAATTCATGAAAGGCGCGTGCCTGCTTGCTCTGAAGGTACATAGCGCGTACGCTGCTTGCCAGCGCATGGACATGACTGCGCATGGCATCAAGCTGGGCCGACGGGATGTCGAGTTGGCCAATGCCGGTGAGCAGCAGCTCGTGAATGTCATGCACGCTGTTCGGGATCGCGGTATCCGGGCAGACCAGGGCGCACTCCATGCAGCCGGTACACAAGTCAGCCTTGAACACGGGCACGGTGCGCCGGAACAGCCCTTTGTCCTTGTCGCCACCACTGCCCGCCGGCATGAACAGGCCAGTGCCGGGCAGCACCGGCGCTTCGGCGATGCTGCCATCGCGAAACGGCTGCGCCACCATGTCGTCAAAATACTCGCGGTCGAACAGGCCCGAGTGGCCAGAGCTGCAACTGCTGCGGCAGATCGACGCTGAAACAGACTCCTTGCGGATGGCGATCGGGTCAGGCCGGGTCTTCAGAAGGGAAAATGCGGCCGAGCTGTAATCAACTTGTTGCGTGGCCTCAATACCCTCCTTGATCACCGCCATATTGCCTTCGATAACGGCATCGCCTTTGCCGCCGAATTTTTTGCTGATTTGCTGCTGAACTTTTTTCAGCATGGCAGCGGCACTGGCACCGGCGGCCACTTGATCCACGTGGCCGGCGACTGCGCCGATGAAGGCGATGCCCATCATGCGCGTGGCCAGCTCGGGTGAGGGCGCATGTTTTTGGGCGACAGCAAAGGCATCGATGATGAAGAAGCGGATTCTCTTCTCACGGATGGTTTTGCGGGCCTGGTCCGGCAACTCTAGCCAGACCTGCTGCGGCGCAGCGCTGGACTGCAGGATGAAAGTGCCGCCCGCGACCAGGCCGAGCAACGGGTTGGTGTGGCTGAAGACCTTGTGATCGGGAGACAGCACCACCTCCACATCCTCGATTTCGGCGTTGGTCAGCTTGACCGGCTCCGGGCTCAGTGTGATGTAGTAGTTGGTGGGTGAGCCGCTTTTCTCCGAGCCGTATTTGGGTGCTGATTTGGAATGCATGCCCAGCACGCCGGCCAGGATGTCGGTGAGCAGCTTGCCGGTGGCGATGGTGCCGTAGCCACCGATGGAGTGGAAGCGCACCCGAATCGCGGCTTTTGGCAGCAGCCTCGGGTTGGGCTCGGTGTCGAGCGCCATCAGCTCGGTCTCAGGGTAGGCCGCCTTGAGCCGCGTTTGCAGTTGTGCCACGCGCGGCGAGGGTGTTTTGGAAAAGAACTGGGAGCCCAGATAAATCAGCGGTGCGGCGTTGCTACCCTCCATGTTTTTGAAGGCCGCAATCAGATGGCGCGGTTGCAGGTCGTGGCCGCCCAGACCAAAGATCGCGGTGGTCAACCTGGGGCTGGCAGCGAGTGCCGGGATGCCGGGATGGCGCGTCTGCACCGTGTTCTCGCGCGCCTTGAACAGCGCCTGCGTCACCAGACTGGTCAGTGCCGTTTGGTCGGACCGCTCCAGCACGGTGACGGCTTTCTTGCCCTTGAGCGCAGCAATCAACTCCGCCTCGGGGAAGGGTTGCAACAGTTTGATGGCAATCGAGCCGACTTTTTTGCCCTGACTGCGCAGGTAAGTGACGACCGCTTCAACGTCGTCGGTGACCGAGCCCAGACCGACCATGACGGTCTGGGCATCGTCGCACATAAAGGTTTGCACCGGCTGATACTTGCGCCCGGTCAGAGCCGCGTATTCGTCCATCGCCTGGCGCACCATAGCCGGGACGGCGTTGGCAAAGTGGGTGCGGTGGTCAGCCGCGCCGGCCTGAAAGTCGGCCTGGTTTTGAACCGCACCGGTAAGGCCCGGGTTGTTTACATCGACCAACGCCGGCACCAATTGACGCGTACCCTTCTCAAAGGCGTTGATCCACTGGCGCTGCCACTGACCCTGCAATTCTTCGGGCAGCCAGCCTAGCGTTTTGGCAACGAGTTTGCCGGCGTTGTCCTGTTCGATCTTGGTCGCGTTGGCTGCTAGGTAATTTTGCAGCTTGGCCAAATTGGCCTCGGTCAGGTCGGCCTGGTGACGTGACAGATATTGCTGCAACTGGGTCACCCGGCCTTTGGCACCGTAAAGCATCTCCTGCGCCAGCGTGGGAGCCTTAATGCGCCCAGCCGGGTTACCCAGGTATTCGGCCAGCAGCGCCGGCTCAGGTAGCAGCGCCTCGCACAGCATGTGGCTGGTGGCAAAGCCGTCCATGGCGTTGGCCACCGGGATCAGCGACAGTGCGGCGGCGCGGTAGGCAATGGCTGCCAGGTCAGCGGCTTCCTGCGGGTTGGCGCCGAACAAAATGGTGTAGCCTGAAGACAGCAGCGCATAAACATCGTCGTGCCCGGCCATGACATTGAGGGAATGCTTGGAGACCACACGTGCGGCGACTTGCAGCACGAAGCCGCCGACTTTTTTGCCGACCGTCACGAAGTGCGATTCGAGCGCGTACAAGATGCCCTGGCTGGACGATGCGTTTGAAATGAACTGCCCGCCGGTCAGTGCCGCGCCGAGCGCGCCGCTTTGCGCCGAATGTTCACCTTCGGGGCCGAAGAAGAACGGGTGTTGACCCCAGACGTTGATACCACCTTCGGCGCGGGCCGCTTCGAAGAGCTCTGCGATTTCTGTCGATGGCGTAATCGGGAAGCCGATGACACCGCCGCAGACATGGCTCATGACGTAGGCGACTGCGCCGTTGCCGTGGATGACGTTGGGGATGCCGGGATATTTCACTTGTTTAGGTTTCATCTTGCTGTGTGTCGTGTTAAGTTGGGTCATTCAGGGTGCTCGTGTCTGCGTACCTGCGCTGAGGGTTGGGCAGGCCGGAAGGACAAGGCACTCACGACGCAACCAGAGATCGTCCGGTCAACAAGACAGACAGGTGGCTTAACACCCGCCCGGGTTGGGCAGACAAGAAGTTGGGCCGCTCGTCTGTTCGTGAAACTTCAGTATAAAGAAATCTTGCACTGCAACAATTGACGTTTTCCCCAGTGAAGCGGTTTTTTAGTGATGCAAAATTTGCAAAATAATTCGGTCCGGCATCATATGTTGCAGTGCGATTTCACATACAGGGAAATTAAACCAATTCAGCCTTAATAAAGTCAGAAGCTTTTTCTGCAATCATCACTGTCGGGGCGTTGGTGTTGCCCGAAACCAACTGCGGCATGATGGAGGCGTCCACCACGCGCAGGTGTTCGATGCCATGGACGCGCAAGCTGGCATCCACCACCGCGCCTGGGTCGGTGGCGGGGCCCATTTTGCAAGTGCCGCAGGGGTGGTATTCGGTATCTGAATGGTCGCGCAGGTAGCGTTCGATTTGGGCAGTGTCATTCCTGTCGAACGGGTACAGCATGGGGCCGCGGTAGCTATCCAGGGCCGGGGCTTGCATGATGTCGTAGCCGATCTGTGTAGCTTTTATCAGCGTGGCGAGGTCGCCCGGATCGGACAGAAATTGCGGGTCAATCAGGGGTGCGTCCTGGGCCTTGGCGCTTTTCAACGTGACTTGGCCGCGGCTCCTGGGGCGCAGCAACGTGACATGCAGTGTGTAGCCGTGCCCGAGGTGGTTCTTGCGGGTATGGTCATCGACGATGCCGGTGCACAGCGCGAGTTGGATGTCAGGTGAGGGCTCACTCTCATTGCAAAGCATGAAAGCCTGGGATTCGGCGATGTTGCTGGTGAGGATGCCGCTGCGCTGCTTGCGCCACTCGAAAATGCCTTTGACCATCGCGGCCAGCCCACCCGGCGACCAGCCGAAAGTGGCCTCCTGGCGTTGCGTGCGGTAAATCAGCACGGCGGTAATATGGTCGTGCAGGTTTTGCCCCACACCGGGCAAATCGTGCAGCACTGGTATGCCGTGTTGTTGCAAATGCGTGGCCGGGCCGATACCCGAGAGCAGCAGCAGTTGAGGCGAGCCAAAGGCACCGGCGGCCAGAATCACTTCACGCCGGGCTTTCACTTGACAGCTTTGCCCGTCTTGCAAATATTCGACCCCGACGGAGCGCTTGCCTTCGAGCAGGATGCGCTGGCTGTGTGCCCGGGTGATGACGCCGAGGTTGGTTCGGGCCAGGTGCGGTGTGATGTAGGCAGACGCAGCGCTGCAACGCTCGCCATTTTTTTGCGTCACTTGCGCCGGGGCGCAGCCCAATTGGCTGTTGCCGTTGTAGTCGGCGGTTTGCGGCAAGCCCTGCTCGGCGCAAGCTTGCAAAAATGCCTGGTTGATAGTGCTCGGGCTGCGCAGGAAGCTTACGTTGAGCGGTCCACCCACGCCGTGATAAGCGTTGGCACCAAAGCATTCGCTGTTCTCCGAACGCTTGAAGTAGGGCAGCACGTCTTCAAACCCCCAACCCGGGTTGCCCAAGGCCGCCCAGTGATCGTAGTCGAGCCGGTTGCCCCGCGTATAAACCATGGCGTTGACGCTACTGCTGCCGCCCAGAACTTTGCCGCGCGGTTGATAGCCGCGTCGGCCATTGAGGCCCGCCTGTGGCACGGTGTTGTAGTTCCAGTTGTGAATCCCCAGCGGGGCGGTGGCGGCAAAGCCGAGTGGTGCCCTGATCAAAACCGAGTGGTCGCTGCCGCCCGCCTCGAGCAGACAAACCGACACGCCAGGGTTTTCCGAGAGGCGACTGGCGACCACGCAGCCGGCGGCACCGGCACCGATCACGACGTAATCAAATTCTGAAATTTGCACTTTGGAATACCTGGTTGAGAGTTAACTATTTGGTGAGGAAATTCAGGTAATTAGTGGCAAACCTGCCGTAAGGTGGCCACATGAATTTGACCGCACTCCAACGTGCCTGATAGAACACCGGGCGCATTTTGGAGAAGGTAACGAAACCTTCGTAGCCGTGGTAGTGGCCCATGCCGCTGTCGCCGACACCGCCAAAGGGCAGGTCGTGCTGGCCGACGTGGAACAGGGCGTCGTTGACGCTGACGCCGCCCGACATGACACGCTCTATCAGCAGGTTGATGGTGGCCTGGTCATTGCTGAAGGGGTAGAGCGCCAGCGGTCTTGCTCCTGCATTGATTGCAGAAATCGGTTCTTCAAGGCTGGAATATTCGATGATCGGCAGAATCGGGCCAAAAATTTCGCGCGTTCGCAGGGTGCTGTTGGGCGCCGGGTTGAGAACCAGGTGCGGGGCGATTTTGCGGGTTGCTGCGTCCCATTTGGGTCCGGGAATCAGTTGCACCAACGTTGCTCCTGCGGCCTCGGCTTCGTCCAGCGCACGCGTCAAGCGCTGGAAAGCGCGCTCATCAATGATGGAGGTGTAATCAGGCGACTCCAGCGTGGGGTAGCGTTGCGCCACGATCTGCTTCGCAGCGGCGACAAATTCAATGGTTTTGCCTTGCGGCAGATAGACGTGATCGACGGTGGTGCAAATTTGACCGGCGTTGAGCAGTTTGACAAACA
>Ga0209638_1000575_pt1 | contig 24134 bp, 19 predicted proteins | sample BarGraNGADG00211_FD_184490 | JGI IMG/M metagenome (GOLD analysis project Ga0209638, IMG submission 184490) | Arctic peat soil microbial communities from Barrow, Alaska - Barrow Graham LP Ref core NGADG0002-211 (SPAdes) (version 2) | ecosystem: Environmental > Terrestrial > Soil > Wetlands > Peat...
GGCGTTGCTTCACCCCCTGTGGCGGCGACCCCAAGGGCATGGGCGGCTCCATGGCGACCAAGAACTGGATGCAGGGCAACGTGGTCGTCAGCTGACCTAAACGGTAGTCCGAGACAACTGACCAGGAACGACGGAAAGGCAGGACGCCATGCAGGACCGAACGACGCACCCGGAGGAGGGGGCAGCTAGCCCTCCCCCGGCAGTCACCCTGAAGGAGCGCCAGGCGTTGAGTCGGCGCCTCCTGCTGGGAACGTTGGGTGTCACGGCAGCTGGTGGCGCCCTTGCCATGGTCAGCTACCACGACGACGCACAGGCGGCCACCACCTCCACGGTGATGGCTGCGATGCCGACGGCGACCGCTGCCGAGCACGCATGGTGCATGGTCATCGACCTGCGCACGTGTGATGGCTGCAAGGCCTGCACGGCGTCCTGCCAGAAGCGTCACCAGCTCCGGCCGGAACAGACCTGGATCAACGTCTATGAGATGAAGGACAGCTCCGGCGGGACGTTCAACATGCCGCGGCCCTGCATGATGTGCGAAGACGCCCCGTGCATGTACATCTGCCCGGTCGGCGCGAACATCCGCACCGACGAAGGGCTCGTCCTGGTCGACACGGACGCCTGTGTCGGGTCCCGCGCCTGCATGGCTGCCTGCCCATACGAGGCGCGCTACTTCAACTGGTCCGACCCACTGCCCCAGAAGCGGTTGCCCATGGCCTCCTCACCGCAGATGCCGGTGCCGGAGAAGGGCACCGTCGGCAAGTGCGTGTTCTGCGCCGACCGGCTGCCACACGGCGAACTGCCCGCGTGCGTGTCCGGCTGCCCGATGGGTGTGCTCTACATCGGAGACCTTGTCACCGACACCGCAGTCAACGGCCAGGGCACATCAGTGGTCCTCTCGGACTTCCTCCGGGCGAACGACGCGGTTCGGTACAAGGAAGAGCTCGGGACCAACCCACGCGTCTACTACATACTCGGCCACGGCCAGAGCCTCGGAGGTGGGGCATGAGCACCGACGTCATCAGCACCGACGCCCTGACCACGGACGTCATCACCACTGACACCCTGACCACCGACGCGCGTGCGGCGTCGCTGCGCCCGTTCGGCAAGCCCAGCCTTCTGTGGTGGGTCACCGTCGTCGCTCTGGCCCTGGTGATCGGGGCCGGTATCGCCGCCTGGGTCGTCCAGCTCAAGGGCGGGATGGGAGTGGCTGGCTACAACGACCACGCTTTCTGGGCCATCTACATCGCCGACGTCATCACCTTCATCGGTGTCAGCTACGGAGGGGCCGTGGTCTCGGCGATCCTGCGGTTGACCGGCGCCACCTGGCGCGCACCCCTGACTCGCCTGGCCGAAGGCACCGCCGTGGTCACCGTACTCATCGGGACCGCCCTGATCATCCCGCACATCGGTAACCCGATCCGGCTCTACGAGCTGCTGACCCGGCCCAACCTGTCCGCCCCGGTGTTCTGGGACTTCGTCGCGGTCAGCACCTACACCTTCGCGTCCATCGTGTTCTTCGCTCTCCCGCTCGTGCCCGACATGGCAGTCCTGCACCAGGGTCACGAACAGCGCCTGGGCAAACGGCGCGCGACCCTGTACGCGAAGGTCTCTCGCGGCTGGACCGGGGCACCCAAGCAGCGGGCCGTCCTGGCCGGCGCGCTCGGCCTGGTCTCCATCATGATCATCCCGTTGGCCGTGTCCGTGCACTCGGTGCTGGCGTGGGCCTTTGCCACCACGAGCCGGCCCTGGTGGCACGAGAGCATCTGGGCGCCGCAGTTCGTCGTCGCCGCGCTCTACTCCGGCGTCGCCCTGGTCATCCTGGTGCTGGCGGGCTTCCGACGCGGCTACCACCTGCAGGCGCTCATCACGCCCCGGCACTTCATCCGTCTGGGCTTCATCCTGGCCACGTTCGCCGCCACCTACATCTACCTGACGTTCGCCGACCTGCTGCCCGGCGCCTATGTCGGAGACACCGGAACCGCGTCAACGTTCACCGACCTGCTCACCGGTCGTCTGGCGCTCTGGTTCTGGATGTTCGCCGTTGTCGGGGGCCTGCTACCGCTGCTGCTCGTCGCACTGCCATGGACCAGGAACGTGACCGGTATGGTCATCGCCGCCACCTTGGTGCTGCCGATGATGTGGCTCAAACGGTTCCTGCTGGTCGTCGGACCGGCCACCTACGACACCATGACCCACACGTTTGGCAGCTACCACTTCACCTGGGTCCCGATCGCGATCACCCTCGCCGCCGTGGCCGCGGTCCCGCTCCTGCTGATGCTGCTCTTCCGGGTCGTACCCCTGCTGTCCATCGACGAGATCGAGGAGATCGAGCAGATGCAGGAGATCGACGAGATGGAGAAAGACCTGACCGCCCGCCCGGACAGCGACTCCGGCGGGTCCAGCGCGCCCGCGGACCACGACGGCGCACCGGTTGGCACGACGACGGGCACGTCCCACCGTGTGGCCGGCGCGACCGGTGTCCTGCTGCTCGTCGCTCTCATGGGGATGCTCGGCATCGGCACGGCCCACCCCGCCAGTGCAGCGACACCGCAGATCGCGTCAGTGAATGCCTCGGTCCGCACGTCAGTGAGAACGTCGACGGGCGCGCCAACCATCACCATCAAGGGCGTTGAAGGCGGCGGGAAGGTGCAGCTCACCGCAACCCTGACCGGCGCCAACGGCCAACCACAAGCCGACGCGCCGGTGGCGTTCTTCTTCAACACCACCCAGTTCGGGACACCGGCACGGCCCGTCCCGCTGGGGTTGGTCACCACCGACAAGACCGGAGTCGCCACTCTGATACTTGGTGGCGACGCCAACCACCTATACCGACCCACCACCAAGGGGCCGCAGGAGTTCGGCGCCAGCTTCACCCCCACCAAGGCCGACGCGAAGCCGATCACGGCCAGCGTCACCGTGAACATCACGGTCGCCCGGTCCGCCTACAACCCCGCACCACCCAAGCCTCTCGCAGGCCTGGGCAAGGGCCTGGTCGTCGCCCTCTTCGCCATCGTCGCAGCCATCTGGCTCACCCTCATCGCCCAGATATGGCGAGTCCGCCGCGTCCGCCTGGCCGTTCAGGAACCGGCAACCAGCACCGCATAGGGAAAAGCACTCACCACACCAACGAGCCCGCCCCCCTTCTCAACGACAGGGGGCGGGCTCGTTCGGTTCTCAGAACACGATCGCGGGGCCCCGCGGGTCAGAGCTCATCGCTGACGGTCAGCAGCTTGGTCGAGATGGCGCGCACGACCGCCTCGGTGCGTGAGCTCACCCCGAGCTTGGCGTAGATGTTGTCGCAGTGCCGGTCCACCGTGCGCGTGCTGATGCCCATCTGCTCCCCGATCTCCCGGTTGTGCAGGCCCTCCGCGAGCAGTCTCAGGACTGTCAGCTCGCGCTCACTCAGGTCGGTCACCCCCTGCTCGGGCTGGCGCGCCGCGATGAGCAGCCGGGCCGTGAGGCCGGACTGGAGCACTGTTGTCCCGCCGGCCACGGCCCGCACCGCCTGGACCAGCTCCTTGCCGGGGGCGGTCTTGCTCAGGTATCCCGCAGCCCCGGCCTCGAGCGCACCGCGGACGTACTCGTCCTCGTCGTACGCACTGACCATCAAGACCCGCACATCGGGGTGGTCCTGGATGAGCTGGCGGGTGACCTCGATGCCATTCATCCCCGGAAGCCGGATGTCCATGAGCACCACGTCCGGACGAAGCTGGTTGACCAAGGCAAGGGCCACCTCGCCGGAAGCCGCTTCACCAACGACCTGCAGGTCAGAGTGCACCTCGAGGATCTGGCGAGTGCCGTCTCGGTGCAAGGCATGGTCATCGACCACGACCACGCGGATCACGTCGCCATGCATCGTCACCATGGGCAACAGGCTACGCGTCGCACCGAGCGGCGGGGACGGTGCAGGATAGGAGACATGAACCCATCCAAGGACGAGCAGCCGGACTCAGCTGACGACGACCAGTTGCGGAAGGTCGTCGTGGTCACCCAAAACGGGATGGGGGTTGCGGAAGCTTCCGGCGAGGACGACGAGGTCAGCAACCCCGCCGACCTTGTCGAGCAGCCGGCCAAGGTCATGCGCATCGGGTCCATGATCAAACAGCTGCTCGAAGAAGTTCGCAGCGCACCGTTGGACGAGGCGGGTCGCACCCGCCTTGCCGAGATCCACCGTCGCTCGATCACCGAGCTGGAGCAGGGTCTGGCGCCGGAGCTGATCGAAGAGCTCGAGCGAATCACGTTGCCATTCAACGACTCAGCACCATCCGACGCCGAGCTGCGGATCGCACAGGCCCAGCTCGTCGGCTGGCTCGAGGGGCTCTTTCACGGCATCCAGGCCGCGCTGTTCGCCCAGCAGATGGTCGCGCAACAGCAGCTGCAGAACATGCGCCGGGCACTGCCTTCGGGGCACTCCGCCTCAGACGAGGGTCCTGAGAGCCCCGCATCCGGCGCGCCGGGCGGACGCAGCTCGCGAGACGAACCCACGGGGCAGTACCTATAGAACCAGGATTGCCGCACTGGCTCCCAGGAATCTGGGTCAGAAACCCTTGCCGGGGTTGAGGATTCCGGTCGGGTCCAGAGCGTTCTTGATCGAGCGGTGCACGTCCATCACGTCAGGCCCCAGCTCCAGCTCAAGCCACCGACGCTTCAGAACGCCGACGCCGTGCTCGCCCGTGAGAGTGCCACCGAGGTCCAGTGCGGTGCGGAACACCTCGTCGGCCGCAGCCCAGATGTTGTCCGGCACGGTGCCGTCAGCGGTCGGCTCGAAGACGAAGATCGGATGCAGGTTGCCATCACCGGCATGGGCAACGGTCATCACCCGGACCTGATGGTGCGCGGCAATCTGCTCAAGACGCTCGAACATCTCGGGAAGCTTGGAGCGCGGCACACCGACGTCCTCCACCAGGCACCGCCCAAGTCGCTCGGCAGCAGGAAGGGCCAGCCTGCGGATCTCGAGCAGCTGCGCCGCTTCCTCCGGATCGGTCGAGACCGCAACGAAGTCGGCGCCAGCCGCCTCGAACTGAGCGGCGAGTGCGGCCCCACAGTCCGTCGCGTCGATGCCATCAGCCTGAGCGAGCAGCATTGCCGCCGTGTCGTCGTCCAGGCCCATGTTCTTCCACTCGTTGATCGACCGCAGCGTGTTCTGGTCGATCAGCTCGAGCAGGCTCGGGCCAAGTCCCTGGCGAACGATGCCCGCCACTGCCTCAGCTGCGGCGCGCATCGACGGGAAGCTCCCCACGACGGTCACCGGCTCGGCTGTGGGGGGCGGACGCAGCTTCAGCGTTGCGCTGGTGATGATGCCCAGCGTCCCCTCCGAGCCGACGAAGAGGCTGGTCAGGTCATAACCCGCGACACCCTTGACGGTCCGTCGGCCGGTCCTGATGATGCGACCGTCAGCAAGGACGACCTCCAGCCCGAGCACCGAGTCGCGGGTGACGCCGTACTTCACGCAGCGCAGGCCGCCCGCGTTGGTCGCCAGGTTGCCGCCGATCGTGGAGGTCTCAAAGCTGCTCGGGTCGGGCGCATACATCAGGCCGACCTCGCGAGCCGCACGGTCGACGTCGGCGGTGATGACACCGGCTTCGACCACCGCCAGCTGGTCCTCTGCGGACACCTCGCGGATCGCGGTCATCCGCGCGGTGCTCAGGATGAGGCAGCCGTCCGTGGCGGTCGCGCCCCCCGACAGCCCCGTCCCCGATCCCCGCGGAACCACCGGTATGCCGTGTTCGTGCGCCCAGGTGAGGGCTGCAGAAACATCCTCCACAGTGTCGGCCAGAAGGACGGCGAGAGGCACTCCGGGCTCGACGAGGTCGGCGTGGTCGCGGCGGTACGCGTCGACGACGTCAGGGTCGGTGATGAGCCGTCCGCCGATGAGCCTGGCCGCCAGCTCGTCAATCATGGTCACGAATCACGGTCACAGTGTGCTCCTTGAGGTCGAGCACGCAGACCTAGGTTGGCAGATCGGGCGCGGGCTCCTCCATGTCGCGCCCGTGGACGTCGTTGGCCACGTTGTTCAGGATGGCGACCAGCGGAACCGCGATGAACGCACCGAAGATCCCGCCCAGGATGGTGCCTGCGGTAACCCCCATCAGGATGCCCAGCGGATGGATCTGGACGGCCTTACCCAGGATGAACGGGTTGAGCAGGTTGCCCTCAAGCTGGATGGTGAGAATCAGTGCCAGGGCCATGACCAGGGCCATGACCAGGCTCTTGGTCACCAACGCCACCAGGACGACCACGACGCCGGCCACGAGCATGCCGATCAGCGGGATCATCGAGCCCAGGAACAGCAGCACGCCCAAGGGAACCACCAACGGCATACCGGCAATGAGCATGACGACGACCATGGTGAGCGCGTTGATCAGCGCCAGCAGAACGGTGCTGCGCATGTAGGCGATCAGCGTCCGCCAGGCCACGTTTCCGGCGTGGGCCACCTTGGCCTGCGCTTCGTACGGGAAGAGCCGCACGACCCATCGCCAGATGCCTCCGTCGTCGGTCAGCAGGAACAGGGTCGCAAACAGGCAGAAGACCGCCCCGCTGACGACGATGAGGGCGCTGTTGGCGGTGGCAAAGACGCCCTGAGCCAGACTGGCGCGGTTCGCGGTGATGGTCTTGGTCAGGTCGTCGATCAGCTGCTGAACCTGGTGCTGTGACATCTTCGGCGGACCCGTGACCAGCCAGTTGCGAATCTTCCCGACGGCGTCCAACAGCTGGCCTCCCAGCTCGGAGGAGCTCGCAGAGACCTGCTGAACGACGAACCAGGCGGCTGCGACCAGCGCGGACATGCCGAGCACGAACACCAGGATCGCCGCCGGGATCCTGGGCACTTGATGGCGCATCAGCAACTCGACACCAGGCTGTAGCAGCGCGCAGATCATGACCGCGACGATCACCGTGATGGTGACCAGGCTGACGGCGTTGAGCATGGTGAGCAGCACGAACAGGGCTGCCATCACAATAAGAAAACGCAACGCCCACGCGGCCGTGACCCGAAAGCCCCAGCTCACACTGTCCGTCGCGCGCTCGTGCAGGGGGCTCATGCCAGCGCCCACCCCGTCTTCAACCACACGTCTACGTTCACGTTGCTGCGGCCTCCTGACCATGACGTGAATGCCCGAGGGGCCAATCTATCCAGGAGCTGGCCGACAACGGGGCTAGTCACGGGACGCCGCGCTGGACGCCGTTTGGGCGATGCCCGCGGCAAGGACATCTGCTGCCGCGTTCAGGGCGTCCAGCTCGTCGCGCAGGAAGCCCGCCATGACGTCGAGGTCCGGCACCAGCTGACGGCAGGCGACCAGCCCGAAGTACAGGTTGTCGCGATAGCTCATCACGGTGATGTTGAGCCCCTGGCCATCGACCACGGCCGAAACGGGGTAGTAGGCCAACAGCTCGGCGCCGGCGAAATAGAGCGGGACGTTCGGCCCGGGAACGTTGGAGATAAACAGGTTGAACGGGCTCACGCGCTCGAACAACCGCAGCTTGGCGGAGAGCCGCCACGCCTGGTTGGCCAGCGCCGGCATGGCGAACTGGCTGACGTCGGCGAGCAGGCCGGCCGGGATGGCGCCGTGCTGGTCCTTGGCCGCGCGCATGGCCTCATGCACGGCAGCAAGTCGGTCCCCGGGATCAGTCAAGTTGGTCGGCAGGGCAGCAAGCATCATGGACACCTTGTTGCCCCCGCCGCCCTTCTGGTGCTTGGTCCGCACCGAGACCGGAACAGCCGCGATCAATGGGGCAGCCGGCAACGCCTCGTGCAGCTGCAGCCAACGACGTAGCGCCCCCGCACACAACGCCAGCACCACGTCGTTGACGGTCAGTCCCGCTCCGTCAAAGCCTCTCCGTAGCGTCTTGACCTCGCCCAGCGGCAGGTCCGCGAAGGCCCACCTGCGATGTGGAGAGATCGGCGCATTGAACGGCGTGCTCGGGGCGCGCAGCCCGTTCTGGGACAACAGGTCATCGTCATCCTTGCCGCCCAGGAGCTGGGCGATCGGGGCGCCAAACGCGTTGGCAATGCCCGGGATCGAGCGCGCCAGGTCGGAGACGAGGTGGAAGGCCTGCACCGGCTGGCGGGCCAGGTTGACCGCGCTCCGGGCCAGCAGCAGAGCAGTGTCCGGCGGCAGCTCGCCCACGAACGCCTCGACCGTCGGCAGCTCGCGACCTTGCGGCGACACGTCCAGAACGGCCGTGAGAATGTCGCCCCCGGAGACTCCGTCGATCGCGGCGTGATGGATCTTGGAGTAGATCGCGGCGCGGCCGCCATGAAGTCCGGTGATGAGATAGAGCTCCCACAGAGGACGGCTGCGATCCAGCGGCCTGGCGTGCAGCCGGGCCACCTGTTCGGACAGCTGTCTGTCGTTGCCGGGGAAGGGCAACGCAAGCTCCCTGACATGGAACTCGATGTCGAAGTCGGGATCCTCGATCCAGTACGGATGGTCGAGCCCGAAGGGCACCATGACCAGCCGGCGACGAAAGAGCGGAACCAACGGCAGCCGGGACTCAATGACCTTGGTGAGGTGTTGCAGGGTCATCCCTGCCTCGCTGCCGTCGGAGGTCAGGGCGTCGACGATGCAGACACTGCCGACATGGCCGAACACCGAGCGGGTCTCCATCGCGAGGAAGGCACCATCCAGTCCGCTGAGCTGCTCCACGCCTCACTTCCTCGTCAGGGCTGCGGCGTTGCTCGCATCGGTCGCCAGCCAGTCGAGGATGTGGCTGGCGGTCCAGACCGGCGCCTCGAGCAGTGGGACGTGGCCCACGTCGGGGGCCACCTCGAAGCGCCAGGACGGGTTGGCGGCGGCGACCGCCCGGGCGGCATCGACCGACACGAGTCGGTCCTTCGCGCCGTGCAACAGCAGCACCGGCGCCCGAATCGCTTTCACGGTGGACTTGAAGGCGCTGCGGCGGGCCAACACACCAAGGAGCGAACGAGCCGCCGTGAGGAAGTGCTCGTCGATGTCGGGGTAGCCTCTGCGTTCGCGCGCAACCTCCAGGAGCTGCTCCAGCACGTCGGACGGCACTCGCGTCGGGTCCACACAACAAAACTGCAGGACGTCCATCGCGAGCTGCTCGGGCGAACGCACCCGACGACGGGCCTTGAGCATGGCCCGCCCGAGGTGGGGCACGGCATACATCCCGAAGCTGGCGGTCACCAGCGGATCGAGTCGCGGGCTCGGCACGGGTGGAAGCGCAGGATCGATGAGGACCGCTGCCGCCACGGTGTCAGGCTGGCGCGACGCCTGCAGGATGGCGATCAGTCCGCCCATGGAGTTGCCGACAAGGATCGCAGGGCTGCCGGCGACCTCGCTCACGAACCGTTGCAGCATGCGCTGATTGGAGGTGACCGACGTCGAGTACGTGCCTGCCTGGGTGAGGCCGAACCCGAGCAGGTCGAGTGCCATCACCCGGCAGGTGTCGGTCAACAGCGGAGCCAGCGCGGCCCAGTTGACCAGCGAGCCGCCCAACCCGTGCACCATGACCAGCAAGGGGCCGTTCGCCGGCCCTCCGTGGTCGACATAGTGAACGGGCACGCCCAGATCCACCCACTGCGAGGGCGGTGCCGTATAGCGTCCCGTCGCCCCCGCGTCCGCCCCTGGCTCGGCAGCGCCCACCCGCGGCAGGGCCTCCTCTGCGGCTGCTTCGCTGGTCACCCCCCGAGGGTAACCGTCGTTCGGCTCACTCCGAGCTCTGTCCCACAAGTCCTTGCGCCGGCCTCGCGAGTGGCGATGGTCTTGCCGTTGATGACGCTGACGTTGTCATAGACCGGCCTGCCCAGGATCAGGTTGCGGAACGTGTAACGGGTCAGTGACGTCAGGTCACAGCTCTGGCCATAGTCAGCGATGTCGAAGGCATAGGGCTGGCCCGCCAGCTCGCCGGGTTGGTCGCCCGCCTCCGGCACCAGGAAGTGGCTCATGATGCCACCCCCGGTGAAGGTGCCGACGCCGATGCGGTTGCCCTCGAGCTCGTCCTTGTGCAGGTGACCGTTGATCAGCAGGGTCGCAGACTCGACCATCATGGCCGCAGAAGGCTCGTGAGCGACAACGATGTCCGGGCGGGGACGTCCGGCATACGCCTGGTTGAACGCATCCGCCGCGGGTTGTTCCTTCTGGGCGATGTTCTTGTTGTCGTCACCGAAGAACCGGGGGTCGTTGAACCCCGCGATGACCACACCGCTGACCCTGACCTCGGTGTAGGACTGAGGCGTTGGCTCGAGCAGCACGACGTTCGCGATCTTGGCCATGCGTTGCAGAAGCGTCTGGTCGGCCAGACTGCTTGCGTCGTGGTTACCCCGCACGAAGATGTATGGCACCCCGAGGTTCTTGATAGAGGTGAAGATCCCGGACAACTCGGCCTCGGTGACGCTGCCGAAGTTGATCAGGTCGCCTGAGTCGATGACCGCGGTGATCTTCTCGTCGGCGATGATCCGCTTCATCAGCGGGTACTGGTTGGCGCCATGGATGTCCGAGACCAGCAGGAACCGGGCGGCCGGAGACTCGGTGATGCCGGCGGGGACGAACTTCTCCTGCAACGCCGCAGAGAGCGCCAACAGGTTCGCCACGTACGGCGTGACCTCCGCGGCGCGCGCCTCGACGTCGGCCAGCAAGCCCGCGTTGCTACGGACTGTGCCGAGCAGGCCGGTCGTCGTGAAGCTCGAGAGCTGGTCCGGCTGGTAGGTCCCCCACACCCCGACGCCGGTGCCGCCGACTGCCAACAGAGCCGCGACAGCTGTGGACGCGACCTGCCGTCGGGTGGGCGGGCGCCGACGCGCGTAGGCGATCAGGGCGATCGCTCCGAACCCCACGACCAGAACCCCACCCGCGAACTTCAGCCCGAGCTCGGTGACCCCGGAGCCCAGCGCGTCGCTGATCTCCTTGCTCGAGGGCTGGAAGGCCACGATTGAGATGCGCCGGTCGTCGAACAGCTGGGTGATCGTGTCGCGGACCTGGACGGTAGCGTCGACACCGGGTGCCAGGAACGGGCTGGTGAACTTGAGGTCAAGATCGCCGAAGGTTGTGGGGCTGTGGATCGTCGAGGTGAACGACGGGAGCGCCGACAACCGCACCTCCGCGCGGTAGTGACTGGTCTGTACGGCGGTCGGGAACAGGCTGGTCGCGCCGACCCCACCGAGATAGACCGCGACGACCATGACGAGCAGCTCTACCCCACGGGTGACCCGCCGCCGCCATCGCACAGGTCTGTAGGAGGTCCGCGGTGTGACACCGGCCCCCTGTAGCTCTGCGCTGGATCCCGACATGGTTCAACCAATGTTAGGCGGGCCGAGCGTGAAGGTGGCCCGAACCTCGTGGCGCGGCCTGGCGTTCGGCCCCTGCCCGAGATACGACGCGATCAGCGCGATCTCGCGGGCTTCCCAGGGCGGGCTCTCATACTGCTCCAGTGCCTCAAGCAAGCGGGTGACGTCCGTGGCCACTCCCAGCCGGGCCAGCGTCAGGTGCGGGTGAAATCGTCCCCCACCAACTGCTGTGCCGGCCTTCGAGGCGGCTGCCCGGACCCCGCCTGCCAGCCTCATCAGCTCTTCTCCGTCGTGCTCCACTCCCGTCCACAGCACCTTGGCGCGCGCTGCGTGGGGAAAGGCGCCCGCGCCAACCAGCCGCAATACCAACGGTTTTCGTCGCAACGTGGCGCGCTGGAGGCGTTCGAACAGCTCGTCCGTATGCCGGTCAGCCAGGTCGGGCAGGAAGGCTAGGGTGACATGCCACTGCGCAGGCATGGTCCAGCGCAGGCCGTGGAGCCCCGCCTCCTGACGAGGCTCGAGGAACCCGGCCAGGTCCTCTTTGACCGCTTCGGGCAGCGGCAGCGCGATAAACATCCGCATGACGCCTCATCGTGACACGCAAATGCACCGCCGTTGCGGGCGGGAACCGCGTAGATTGGCCAAACGTCAACAGGGGTGCAGATGCTCGCGTCTGTTCCGCGTCAGTGCCTGTGGCGCGGAGCCCGCAGAGACGTTCGTTGGACAGAGACGTTCGTATACACACAGACGCCTTGAGAGACAGGGACAGTCATGACAGATCCGGACACGTCGAGTCAGCCAGCCAGCCAGCCGCTGCAACCGCCCACGGCCGCCGCTTCCGTCCTGACGCTGACGGCGCCCCCACCGGTCCAGACTGTGACCGCCATCGCGGCTCCCTCCCTGGCTCCGGCCGTTGAGGCCTCGGCGCTTCCGGGTCTGGACGCCAAGGTCGAGGGCTACCTGGCGATGTTGATGGCCGCTGCTCCCCGTTCGCCCGAGTTCGCTGCCAAGGCCACGGACGTGCGCTCCATGGGCGACGAGGACATCCGCCGCGCTGCCGAGACGTCCAACAGTCTGCTGAAGTCACCCGTCCGGGCGCTCCAGGAGGGCGGGCTCGCGGAAGGATCCAAGGTGGGCTCAACGCTGCTCGAACTACGCCGCACCGTAGAGGACCTCGATCCCAAGGACGCCACCGGTGCCAAGAAGCTCCTGGGCTTCATCCCGTTCGGCGACAAGGTGAACGACTACTTCCACAAGTACCAGAGCGCAGAGAGCCATCTCGACGCGATCCTGCACGCGCTGCGCGACGGCCAGGACGAGCTCGGCAAGGACAACGCCGCGCTCAACCTCGAGAAGCAGCAGCTGTGGGAGGCAATGGGCCGGCTCAACCAGTACGTCTATGTAGCCGAACGCCTGGACGCGCGTCTGGCCGCCGCGATCAGCGACATTGAGGCGTACAACCCCGACAAGGCCAAGGCCCTGCGGGACGACGTGCAGTTCTACGTTCGCCAGAAGCATCAGGACCTGCTGACCCAGCTGGCCGTGTCGATCCAGAACTACCTGGCCATCGACATCGTCATCAAGAACAACATTGAGCTGATCAAGGGCGTCGACCGTGCTTCCACCACAACGATCTCGGCGTTGCGCACGGCGGTCATGGTGGCCCAGGCGCTGGGTAACCAGAAGCTCGTGCTCACCCAGATCTCGGCGCTGAACACCACGACGTCCGGCCTGATCGAGCGCACCTCCGAGATGCTGCGCGACAACTCGGTCGCCGTCCAGCAACAAGCCGCGTCGGCCACGATCGGGTTGCCACAGCTGCAGGCCGCCTTCCAGAACATCTACGCCACCATGGACGCGATCGACACGTTCAAGGTCCAGGCCCTGGACAACATGGCCGCCACGATCGGTACCCTCGAGACCGAGGTGAGCAAGTCCCGCGAGTACCTCGAGCGGGTCGAGCGTCAGGACCCGAAGGTCACCCATGGCTCGCTCAATCTCGACGGTGCATCCGGCGCTGGCCGCTGACGCGGGTTCGGGGGAAGATCGTCGACATGGCGCTGAGTGATCTCTTCGCGCGTCTCACCGGCCGCCGGCGCGAGCCCGAGCGGCCCGTGCTTGCCCATGCCCCCACCAGCGAGGACCTGCTCGCCGCGCTCGACGCGGTCGAGGCCATGGTGGCCCGCGGTGTTGTTCCGGCGCCTGTCGCCTCGCGGGTGACCAGGGTCTCTCGGACCGTGCGCGACACCATCCCGCGGTTGTCGAACCTGGGCGCCGGGAGCCTTCAGGCATACAACGTCATGGCGACCGCGACCGACTACCTGCCCGAGGCCATCGGCGGCTACCTGCGCCTGCCGCGCCAGTTTGCCGACAGCCGTCCGGTCGACCGCGGCAAGACCTCGCTGATGATCCTGATCGACCAGCTCGACCTGCTGGCCGCCACGATGGACAAGGTCTTCGACGCCGTATGCCGTGCCGATGCAGCGGCGCTGGTGGCGCACGGCCGGTTCCTGGCGGAGAAGTTTGGCCACGGTTCTGGTGGCGGCGCCCTGGATCTGTCGGATCAGGGATCAGGGGCTCCATGAGCAGCCACCCGGGCTCACCCGCTCCAGGGTCGCCGACGCTGACACTGGACCAGGCTCTCGTTGCCCTGGTCGACGTGGCCGAGTCCGCTGGACTGGACGCTGGGACAGCCAGGGCCGAGGGCTGCGCGCTCGCCGCGGCCGTGGCTGAGTCGGCACTCGGGGCTGCCGCGAGCTGGGCCGCAGCCGTCGGCGGCGGCACCACACAAGACTTCTTCGACGCCGCGACGCGAGGTCGTCGTTGGCGGGCAGCTCCGACCGCCACCCTGAGCGGCCTTGTGGCACAAGGGTCTTCGCACAAGGTGCCCTACGCCGAGGCGCTCGCCGAGGTCGCCTCGGCAGCCTGTGATCTCGGTGCGCCGACGATGCGGGTGATCGGCAATGCCTCGGTGGCGGCAGCCGCTCAGCTCACGGCGGCAGCGGCGCGATCCGTGCCGGCCCTCCCCGACGGGGCGCCACGTACGACGTCACCACGCATGACGACAACACCCACGACGACAGCAAGGACAGCCACGACAGCAATGACGGCCACGGCGACGACGACCAAGGAATCGGCCCCTGCCGAGGCCACCAAGCCGAAGACCGTCGACGAGCTGCTTGCCGAGCTCGACGCCCTGATCGGTCTGGAGCGCGTCAAGCGCGAGATCCACCGCCAGGTCGCCCTCTTGAGGGTGGGGCGGCTGCGCACCGAGGCCAAGCTGAAGAATCCGACCATCACACGGCACCTCGTGTTCACCGGCAACCCGGGCACCGGCAAGACGACGGTGGCGCGGCTGGTCGCCGGGATCTACCAGGCGCTGGGGCTGCTGTCCAAAGGTCAGCTGGTCGAGGTCGACCGCTCCGAGCTCGTGGCCGGCTATCTCGGCCAGACCGCGGTCAAGACCGCCGAGGTCGTCGCGAGGGCTGCGGGGAGCGTGCTGTTCATCGATGAGGCCTACAGCCTGACCGGTGACCAGTACGGCAGCGAGGCGGTCGACACCCTGGTCAAGGAGATGGAGGACCGGCGTGACGATCTTGTGGTCATCGTGGCCGGCTACCCCGCTCCGATGGAGGCATTCGTCGCCGCCAATCCTGGCCTGTCAAGCCGTTTCAGGACCATCATCGAGTTCGACGACTACGCCGACGACGAGCTGGTCAAGATCCTGACCCTGCTTGCCGATGGTGCCGACTACGAGCTCACCCCTGAGGCGCTGGCGCACTTCCGGGAGCGGTTGGCCGTGACTGCCCGCGGCACCACCTTCGGCAACGGCCGCTTCTCGCGCAACATGCTCGAAGCTGCCATTGGCGCTCATGCGTGGCGACTGCGCGAGGTCGAGACACCCACCACCGAACAGCTGCGTCAGCTGTTGCCGCAGGACCTGGACGACGACGAGCAGGGAGAACCGACGTGACCGCGCCGAGCAATGCACCGACTGTCGCGGGCCGTCTGGGCGAGGCCACCGTCTCCGTGCGCCGCGCGATGTCAGGGACCCCCGGACGGCTGCGGGTTCTGGCTCTGGCGACCGTCGCCGTGGCGCTGATCTTCGCCATCTCCGCCTTCTCGACCTTCGGGTCCACCAATGACGCACTGGGACGAGGTGAGGCCAACACAGCCCAGCTCGTCCGGATCCAGGCGATCCACACCAACCTGATCCGGGCCGACGCAGATGCCACCAACGCATTCCTGGTTGGTGGCCTCGAGCCTGCGGCGCAGCGAACCGAGTACACCTCGTCCCTGGCACAGGCCGCCCGCCTGATCGCCGAGGCAGCCAAGGCCCAACCTGCTGACGGACCGGCGCTGGGAGTCCTCAACAACTCGCTGCTGACCTATGCCGGTCTCATAGAGCAGGCCCGGGCCACCAACCGCCAGGCCCTGCCGGTGGGCGCGCAGTACCTCCGAATTGCCAGCTCCAGTCTGCGCAGCGACGCCCTGCCCATCCTCGACGCCTTGGTCAAGGCCAACGAAGCCCGGGTGACAGCCGAGTTCGACCGCGCCACAGGGGCATCGACTCCCCTCATCGCGAGCGGCGTGTTCGCCCTGCTCGTGCTGCTCGGTGGCATGGGCTGGCTCTCGTTGCGCACCCACCGCTATGTGAATCCGCCCCTGGCAGCGACCACGGCTGCAATCCTGGTAACGCTGGTGGTCGGCGCGATCTCTCTGGCAGCCGTCGGTTCACGGGTGGATGACGTGCGCAAGGGGTCGTATGCCGCGACGCTGGCCACTGCGAAGGCACGTATCGCCGCGTTCGACGCCAAGTCGAACGAGAGCCTGACGCTGATCGCGCGCGGCTCGGGTTCGGCTTTCCAGCAGGCTTGGGTGAGCTCGGCGGCGGTCGTGACCGCCCAGAGCGCGGTGGCAGGCCGGTTGAACCGCGATGCCGCGAAGATGGGTGCGCTGTGGGCGAACTACCACCAGACCCACAACCAGATCCGCAAGACCGACGACCTGGGGAACTGGGACCTCGCGGTCAGACAGGCGATCGGCAGCGATCCCCAATCAGCCAACGCCACCTTCAACGCCTTCGACTCGGGCTCCGCCGCCGCGCTGGCGTCAAGCAGTCGCGCGGTGTCCGACACCCTGAACGCGCCGCGCACCTGGCTGCCGTTCGCCGCGTGGCTCAGCCTGCTGGTGGGGGTCGCCGCAGCAGTGTCGGCCTGGTGGGGCGTCTCACTGCGGCTGGAGGAGTACCGATGAACCAGCCAACAACGCTGACGACGAACACGACTCGGCTCCGTCAGCGAGGGGCTCTCGGGGCCGCCGTCGCCCTGGCCCTTCTCGTGACGGCGGGCTGTTCGGGCAACGGGGTCTACGAAACCACCCAGATTCCCACCTCGCCTGCTCCATCAGCCGCCGCACCCGCGCCCAGCCCGACATCCACCGCGCCGCCACCTGCCTGCGGCAACCGTCTGGCCTCCTTCGCGCCTGACGGGCCGAACCCCGCCGTGAACGCCATGCCTGCGGGCAGCTATATGGCCACGATCCATGACCGGGGTCGGCTCATCGCTGGGGTGTCCTCCGACACCTTCCTCCTGGGGTCACGCAACCCGCTGGACGGCCAGATCGAGGGCTTCGACATCGAGATGCTCAAGGCCGTCTCCAAGGCCATCTTCGGTGACCCCAACAAGATCGAGTTCAGAGTCATCACGACGGCGCAACGCATCCCGGTCCTGGTTGACGGCAGTGTCGACATCGTCGCCCGCGCGATGACCATCACCTGCGCAAGGTGGGAGCAGATCGACTTCTCCACCCAGTACTACCTCGCCGGCCAGAAGGTCCTGGTCGCCAAGGGCTCGCCGGTCAAGGCGATGGAGGATCTCAAGGGCAAGAGGGTCTGCGCCCCCAACGGGTCCACCAGCATGGACAAGCTGAGGACGTTCTCAGGGCTGATTCCGGTGGGTTCTGACACCCACACCGGCTGCCTGGTGCTGTTCCAGCAGGGCAAGGTCGACGCGATCACCGGCGACGACACCATCCTGGCCGGTTTGGCCGCCCAGGACCCCTACGCCGTCGTCGTCAAGGGCCCTGCCTTCACCGAGGAGCCCTACGGTCTGGGCATCTCCATGAAGCACCCCGACTTCGTCAAGTTCGTGAACGGCGTGCTGGCGCAGATACGCTCGGACGGGCAGTGGACGACGGCATACAACACCTGGCTCAAGGCGGCACTCGGTCCGGCACCCACGCCACCTGCCGCGGTCTACGGGCGGCTGCCGTGATGGTGCCCGTCGCGACAGCCATCACCCCTGAGCCACCGGGCAGCATCGGCTCCACGATCTCGGCCGAGGATGCGCTGCACTATCTGGAGGCGCTCGGCATCTGGCGCGATCAGCGACGTGCCGAGCTCGACCGGCTCGACGAGGCGGCTCTGGCCGCACCCGACGCCGACACGGCTTCAGGCACCGGGGCCACCGGGCTGACCGGCGACATCACGCTGTCGATGGCGCTCTGGAAGGCAGTCGCCGATCGGTATGACCTGCTCGTGGCCACGTGGGACTCCGGTCGGTCCGGCCCGGCAGAACGCGAGCGCCTTTCCACCCTGATCTGGGGTCGGCTGGACGCCACCCTGGACCCGCAGCTGGCCCGTCGACCCGATGTGCCGAGCTCGAGCGGCGCGCTGGCCGTGTCCCTGCCAGAGGCGATGCGGCTGTCCGACGCGCTCGCCGCATCATTGCGGGCGCGGCTGTCCCTGGACCCCTCCGACGCCGATGTGGTCAATCGTCTGAGACAGCTCCGCGCCACGCTGGAACGGGTGCGCGACCTCGTGGTCAATGAGCCGGTGGATGGCCGGGATCGTTTCTCTCATACGCTGGGAAAGCTCGACGAGCGCCTGAGCGAGATGGTCGAGAAGGCCAAGCGGGGCGCGGATGTCGGCGGCCTGGTCGGACCGCTCGAGGCCGATGCGGCCCGCACCGAACGGGACCTCATCGTCGGTTCGGCCACCCGAGCGGAGACTACCCGCGACGCGACGCGGGCGCGCGAGCTGCGGGCCCAGCTCGAAGCTCGCGGGGCGGCGATCCGTGACCTCGCCTCCCAGTGCGTGGCCCGCGTGAACCCCGCCCCCAAGCTCGCCGTGCCGGACGTTGCGGCCCTGGGGCCGGTGCCGCAGGCAGCTGCCGATGTGGACGCCTACCTGGCTCGGCTGGCAACGGTCAGCCGGGCCCTCAATCTCGCGCACGCGGCATACGCCACCGCGTTGGACGAACGCGACGAGCTGCGCGGCCGGCTGGAGGCTTATGCCATCAAGGCAACCCGGATCCGGGGCAACAGCAGCGGACCTGGCAGCAACGCCGGCGCCGACGACACCAACGACGATCTCGACGAGCTGTTCCGCCGGGCCCAGGAGGTCCTGCGCGCCGAGCCGTCCGACATGGTGCGCGCCCGCGCGCTCGTGGCGGCCCATCAGGCCTACCTCGCCTCGCGCTCGACGACCACAGGGATGGCCCGCGAGATGACAAGAGGGATGACATGACCACCATCGCCTGCACCCAACCCGGGTGCACAGGGTCGATCCTGGACGGCTACTGCGACATCTGCGGATCACCGGCTGGTCCGGCCCAACCCTCGAGCGGTACACCCTCGAGCGACACGGGCTCAAGCCGCACAACTCCACTCGCGGGTCACCCGTCAGGAGTGGATGTCTCTGCTGCAACCCAGCCGGCTGGTGTCGGCAGCAGCGTCTCGACGATGTCTCGCGCGTCCAACCGGCTGTCCTCCACTGCGTTGGGATCCGCGCGCACTCTCTCAGGTTCCAAGGTGACCCGTCGGCTCGGGACCTCCTCGAAGCGGCTGCGAGGCACCGGCCTCGGTGCCGGTCTGACGACGATCCCGCCGATCCCCGCGGTGGACGCGTCCGAGGCGATCATGAAGAACCCCTCCGTCCCCGAGGAGAAACGCAACTGTCCCTCGTGCGGCTCGCCCGTGGGCCGGTCGCGCGATGGCCAGCCGGGGCGCACCGAGGGATTCTGCCCCACGTGTCGCAACCCCTACTCCTTCACTCCCAAGCTCGCTCCGGGTGCGCTGGTGGGCGGGCAGTACGAGGTCGCCGGGTGCCTGGCGCACGGTGGTCTCGGCTGGGTCTATCTCGCTCGCGATCGCAATGTCTCCGACCGCTGGGTGGTCCTCAAGGGCCTGCTCAACTCTGGTGACGCCGACGCCATGGCAGCGGCCATCGCCGAGCGGCAGTTCCTGGCCCAGGTGGAGCACCCGCTGATCGTCGAGATCTACAACTTCGTCACCCACGAGGGCGCCGGCTACATCGTCATGGAGTACGTCGGCGGCACCTCGCTGAAGTCCCTGCTCACGTCGCGGATGAAGGCTGCGGGGGGCCACTACGACGCGCTGCCGATCGACCAGGCCATCGCGTTCATCATCGAGATCCTGCCGGCCTTCCAGTACCTGCACGATCTCGGGCTGATCTTCTGCGACTTCAAGCCGGACAACATCATCCAGGTCGGAGACGCGGTCAGGCTGATCGACCTCGGCGGGGTCCGCCGGCTCGATGACCTTGACTCGGCGATCTACGGGACGATCGGATACCAGGCGCCCGAGGTTCCAACGGTCGGACCTTCGGTGGCCTCCGACATCTTCACCATCGGGCGCACCCTCCTGGTGCTGGCCATGGAGTTCCGCGGCTACCAGTCGACCTACCTGGCCTCTCTTCCACCCGTGAGCGAGACCCCGCTGTTCCAGGCGCACGACTCGCTCTACCGATTGCTGGCCAAGGCGTGTGCGCCGGATCCGGCCGACCGTTTCGCCTCTGCCGACGAGCTGCGCGTCCAGCTCCTCGGTGTGCTTCGCGAGGTCGTCTCCGACAAGCCGGGCGCCGGCGCCGCGATCCACTCGACCTCATCGCTGCTGTTCGAGATCCCCGCCGTCTCGGACGAGACCCTGGACTGGCAGGACCTTCCCGGGCTGAAGGTCGACGAGAGCGACACCATGACCGGCTGGCTCCGCACCGTCAGCATCGAGGACCCTGCGGCCAGGCTCGAGGCCCTCCTCGCCGCCCCGCAGGCGTCTCCCGAAGTCCTGCTCGCGACCGCTGATGCAGCGCTGCACGCCGGCCGCGTCGACGTGGTCGACCCCGCCGTCGCGGACATGCTCAACTCCGACCCGTGGGAGTGGCGGGCTGTGTGGATGTCCGGGCTGGCTGCGTTGGCGCGCGACGACGCCCCCGCAGCACAGTCATCGTTCAACGCGGTCTATGGCCAGGTGCCCGGCGAGCTGGCCGCCAAGCTGGCACTGGCCCTCGCCTGTGAGACCAGTGGCGAGCTCGATGTCGCCGAGTCGCTCTACTGGACCTGTGCCCGCACCGACGCCAACTACATCGCCCCTTCGGCGTTCGGCCTGGCCCGCATCTGCTCCGGACGTGGAGACCTGGATGGGGCCATCTCGGCACTGGACCTCGTCCCGCCGACCAGCCGCGCGTTCACCCAGGCCCGCCGCCAGCGAGCCGGTCAGCTTGCCGCGTCAGGGCGTGGGCTGCCGGCGCTGTCAGAGGCCATGAACAGCATCGACTCGCTGACCATCGACGCGAAGGACCGGGCCACGCTGTCCGCCACCGTGCTCGCTGCCGCGCTCCACGAGGTACGCGCCAAGGGCTCGCGGCCGGACATCCTGATCGCGGGGCTGCCGGCGGCCGAGCCGTCACTGCGCAAGGGGCTCGAGACGGCCTACCGCGAGCTCGCCACCTATGCCAGAGACCGCGAGGAGAAGGTACATCTGGTCGACCTGGCCAATTCGGTGCGCGGGTGGACGACGCAGTGACGGGGACGATGACGTGACCGGAACGATGCAGTGACGCAGTGCCCGACCTGCCACGTGGCTGTCGGCTCCTCAGAGCAGTTCTGCGAGGCCTGCGGCAGGGAGCTGCGCCCGACGGTTGCCGCTGCCGAGGCGCTCTCGAGCGAGGCCTCGTCCCAGGCGATCCCCGCGCCTGACGACCTGGGCGCAACGGCGGCCACCTGTCAGACCTGCGGCGGCGAGGTGATCAGTGACGGGTATTGCGGCACCTGCGGCGCACGCGCACCCACCCTTCGAGACCACTTCACCGAGCAACCCGCGGCGTGGGTGGCTGCGGTGTGCGACCGCGGAATACGGCATCCGCGCAACGAGGATGCCGTGGCTCTCGCGGCCGACGATGAGCCAGGGTCGCGGGCAGTGATCGTCGTCTGTGACGGGGTGTCGAACTCCATCGACTCGGACGTGGCCAGCCTGGCTGCAGCGCGCGTGGCGCGGGATGTTCTGGGGTCCTCACGCTCGCGCGGTATGGGGACCGCTTCCTCTTTGGTCGCCGCTGTGATCGCACGTATCGAAGCGGCGACCGATGCCGCCAGCGAGGCGGTGCTCGACGTCACCCAGCCGACAAGATCGGGCGCAACTACTGGCAACCCGGCCTCCTGCACGTTCGTGGCGGCAGTAGTGGAAAGGGACCTGCTCGTCGTGGGGTCCGTGGGCGACAGCAGGGCCTACTGGCTGCCGGACGCCGGCACCGCCGTCGCACTCACCGTCGATGACTCGTTCGCCCAGGAGCAGATTGCGTCCGGTGTCCCACGTGCTGAGGCAGAGACGGGCCCGCAGTCGCATGGCATCACGCGGTGGCTGGGGGTTGACGCGCCGAACCACTCCCCGACCACTGCCACCATGACGCTCGCCGAGCCCGGCTGGATCCTGGTGTGTTCCGATGGACTGTGGAACTACTGCTCCGAGGCTCAGGACCTGGCGACGCTGGTGCAGAAGACCAGCGGCAGCTCACCAGCGGCCGCTGAGCCCTTGACCCTCGCCGGCGCACTGGTTGACTGGGCCAACGCACAAGGTGGCCAGGACAACATCTCTGTCGCACTGGCCCGCATACATCCCCTTGCACCCCGGTCCACCCGAGAGGAAGCCTGACGAGATGGCTGATTTCACCGCTGAGGTCTACCAGAACGAGTTCCTGCCCGACGGTGGCACGGATGTGCACGCCATCGTCACCGTGGCCTGCACAGGCGCGGGCGCAGCGGGCCAGGCCGGCGAGGGAGATGCCGGCGAGATCGTCATCGTCGACACGTCGGGGTCAATGGGCGAGGTCAACGTCCGCGCGGCGCAGCAGGCGGCAGTCGCCGCGATCGACCAGATCATCGACGGCACCTGGTTTGCCGTCATTGCCGGCTCCCACGAGGCACGGATGGCGTTCCCCGCCGGCCGGGGCGAGCTGAGCATGGTCCAGATGGACAACGCTTCCCGAACGGCCGCGAAGAGCGCCGTGTCGATGTTCCGGGCAGACGGTGGTACGGCGATGGGCACGTGGCTGACCCTGGCCGCTCGGGTCTTCTCCACGGTTCCTTCCCTGGCCCAGAAGCACGCGATCCTGTTGACAGACGGTGAGAACCAGCACGAGACGCCCGAGAAGCTGACCGAGGCGATCGACAACGCGAAGGGCCGGTTCCAGTGTGACTGCCGCGGGGTCGGGTCGGACTGGAAGGTGGCTGAGGTGCGCAGGATCGCGCAGGCACTGATGGGCACGGTCGACATCATCCCGTCAGGCGCCGAGATGGCTGAGACCTTCGAGACGTTGATGCGCCAGTCGATGAGTCGGGGGGTCGCCGCGGCAACGTTGCGGGTGTGGGCGCCCCAGGGAGCCCAGGTGCTGTTCGTTCGCCAGGTGTCCCCCACGGTGGAGGACCTGACCTCTCGCCGGCAAGATGTCAACGCCTTGACAGGGGCCTTCCCGACGGGGTCCTGGGGCGATGAGTCTCGTGACTATCACGTGGCAATTCGTCTGGCGGCAAAGGGAATCGGCCAGGAGCAGCTCGCCGCTCGCGTGCAGCTCGCCGTCGGCGACAACGTGGTGGCCCAGGGTCTGGTCAAGGCCATGTGGTCCAGCGACGACACCCTGACCACACAGATCAACCCCGAGGTCGCGCACTACACGGGGCAGACCGAGCTTGCCGACGCCATCCAGGAGGGACTTGCGGCCAAGGCCATCGGCGACGACGCGACCGCCACCGCGAAGCTCGGCAGGGCGGTGCAGCTGGCAGCAGCGACGGGCAACGACGAGGCCACCGCCAAGCTGGCGAAGGTCGTGGATATCGACGACCCCAACGCCGGGACCGTGCGTTTGCGCCGAAGTGTCGACAAGCTGGACGAGATGGCACTGGACACGTCGTCGACCAAGACCACTCGAGTGAAGAAGTGAGCACACGACGATGAGCGGCAACACCTGCCCGAACGGCCACGTCTCCGAGTCCGCCGACTACTGCGACACGTGCGGCGCACCCATTGTCGCGTCGTCGACCCCCCCTTCGGGCAGCCCTTCAGGTCCAGTCTCGGCTCCGGTGACGCCAGGGACCGGAGCCAGCCCGGCAACGACGGCTGCCACCAAGCCCTGCCCGAGCTGTGCGATCACGAACACCGCCGAGGCGTTGTTCTGTGAGGCGTGCGGCTACGACTTCACGACCGGGAGCATGCCCCGCTCCGCAACACCCGCGCCCGGTCACATGACGTCGACGAACCCGCTGGACCTGGGGGCGACACCTGAAGGAGCAACGGTCCCGGACCCCCTCGCGCCCGCGGTTGAGCTCGAGTGGGTGGCCGAGGTCTGGGTCGACCCGGACTGGTACGCCGGCCAGGAGAGCGACGAGGAGCTTCCGTCCCCAGGGCTGCCCGTCGTGGTCCCGTTGCGGACCCGGAGCCTGCTGATCGGTCGCCGCTCGGTGAGCCGCAACATCCACCCCGACATCGACTGCGCCTCCGACGTCGGGGTCAGCCGACGCCAGGCGCAGCTGACCACTGACGGTCAGCGATGGTGGGTCGAGGATCTGCAAAGCTCCAACGGCACCTACGTCGGGGC
>Ga0209638_1000581_pt1 | contig 24080 bp, 25 predicted proteins | sample BarGraNGADG00211_FD_184490 | JGI IMG/M metagenome (GOLD analysis project Ga0209638, IMG submission 184490) | Arctic peat soil microbial communities from Barrow, Alaska - Barrow Graham LP Ref core NGADG0002-211 (SPAdes) (version 2) | ecosystem: Environmental > Terrestrial > Soil > Wetlands > Peat...
CGTATGCTCGGGGTGCGTGAGCTCGAGACGCTGCTAGCGTTGCGAGGCAGACGGCACGCAAAGTAACTCGTCGCCGCCTCCTAAAGCATGGACCAAAGCAAGATCCGCAACTTCTCGATCATCGCCCACATCGACCACGGCAAGTCGACGCTGGCCGATCGTATCCTCGAGCTGACGCATGCCATCTCCAAGCGCGAGATGCGCGAGCAGGTGCTCGACTCGATGGACCTGGAGCGCGAGCGCGGCATCACGATCAAGGCCCAGGCGGTGCGCGTGAGCTGGAAGGGCCACGAGCTGAACTTGATCGACACGCCTGGCCATGTCGACTTCACCTACGAGGTCTCGCGCTCGCTGCAGGCCTGCGAGGGAGCGCTGCTCGTGGTGGACGCGGCGCAGGGGATCGAGGCGCAGACGCTGGCCAACGCCTACCTGGCGATCGAGAACAACCTCGAGATCGTTCCGGTGCTGAACAAGATCGACCTGCCTCAGGCCGACCCGGTGGGCACGGCGATCGAGGTCGCGCATCTGCTCGGCGACCAGCCCGAGCATGTGCTGGCGATCTCGGCCAAGACGGGCGAGGGGGTCGAGGCGGTGCTCGACGCCGTAATCGAGCGAATCCACGCTCCCGCGGGCGATCTGGCGACGCCGCCGCGGGCGCTCGTTTTCGACTCCTCCTACGACCAGTACCGGGGCGTGGTGGCCTTCGTGCGCATGATCGACGGCTCTTTCTCGCGCCGCCAGGCGCTCAAGGCGATGGCGCTCGGCACCGAGTTCGAGCCCGAGGAGATCGGCTACTTCGGCCCGGGCATGACGCCCGTGGAGAAGCTCGAGGCCGGCGAGGTGGGCTATCTCGTCACCGGGCTCAAGGACGTCGCCAAGCTGCGCGTCGGCGACACGATCACAACCGTCGCCCGGCCCGCGCGGGAGCCGCTACCCGGCTACAAGGACGTCAAGCCGATGGTCTTCGCCGGGCTCTTCCCGACCGATTCGGACGCCTATCCCGAGCTGCGCGAGGCGCTCGAGAAGCTGAAGCTGAACGACGCGGCGCTACTCTACGAGCCCGAAACCTCGCAGGCGCTCGGCTTCGGTTTTCGCTGCGGCTTCCTGGGCCTCTTGCACATGGAGATCGTGCGCGAGCGGCTGGAGCGGGAGTTCGATCTCGATCTGCTGGTGACCGCGCCGAACGTCGCCTACCGGGTGAAGATGCAGGGCGGCGCCGAGCTCGAGGTGCACAACCCGGCCGAGATGCCGAGCGACCGCGAAGAGGTGCTGGAGCCCTACATCAAGGCGACGGTGATCGTGCCCAAGGAGTTCGTCGGCTCGGTGATGGAGCTCTGCAACGACCGGCGCGGCCGTTTCGACCACATGGAGTACCTCTCCGAGCAGCGGGTGATGCTGATCTACGAGCTGCCGCTGGGCGAGATCGTGCTCGACTTCTACGACCAGCTCAAGTCGCGCACGCGCGGCTACGCCTCGTTCGACTACGACCTGAGCGGCTTCCGCCCGGGCGACCTGGTGCGGGTAGACGTGCTGGTCGGCGGCGAGCCGGTCGACGCCCTCTCGCTGATCCTGCACCGCGACGGCGCCTACGACACCGGGCGCCAGCTCGTCGAGAAGCTGCGCGAGGAGATTCCGCGCCAGATGTTCGACGTCCCGATCCAGGCGGCGATCGGCTCGCGGGTGATCGCGCGCGAGACCGTCAAGGCCAAGCGCAAGGACGTGATCGCCAAGTGCTACGGCGGCGACATCAGCCGCAAGCGCAAGCTGCTCGAGAAGCAGAAGAAGGGCAAGAAGAGGATGAAGCAGGTCGGCTCGGTCGAGGTGCCGCAGGAAGCGTTCCTGGCCGTCTTGAAGTTGGACGGGGGGAAGAAATGAGCGGTGCGACCCATCTCTACGTCCACGTTCCCTTCTGCGAGCAGCGCTGCGACTACTGCGACTTCGTCTCGCTGGCCGGGCGGCGCGACCGCCATGCCCGCTACGTCGAGGCGCTTTTAGCCGAGCTGAAGCTGGAACTGGGTACGCTCGCGCCCGAGCTCGAGAGCGTCTATCTCGGCGGCGGAACGCCGACCTTTCTCGAGCCGCAGGCGCTACGGCGACTGCTCGAAGGATTGCCCGCCGCGGGCGAGCTGACGGTTGAGGCGAACCCGGAGACCGTGACGGCGGAGCTTGCCGAGCTGCTCGTGGAAGCGGGCGTCAACCGCGTCTCGCTCGGCGCGCAGAGCTTCCAGCCGCGCCTGCTCGAGGTTCTGGGCCGCCACGCCGGCCCGGACGAGGTTCGCCGCGCGGTCGCGATCTTGAGAGCGGCCGGTGTCGACGACATCTCGCTCGATCTTCTCTACGGCATCCCCGGTCAGAGCGGCGCCGACCTCGCCGCCGACCTCGACGCGGCGCTCGCCCTCGCGCCCGAGCACCTCTCCTGTTACGAGCTGGAGGCGAAGCCCGGCACCCGCTTCGCGCGCGCCTACGGTGCCGAGCTGGCCGCGCAGGCCGACGCGCTGGAGGATCATCTCGAACGGATAATCGAGCGGCTCCCCGCGTCGGGCTACCGCTGGTACGAGACGGCCAACTTCGCTCGCGTAGACGGCGAGCGCGATCTTCGCTCAGCGACCTCCGATCGGAATGAAGACCCGTCGACCGGGTGCGATCGGTGGATGCGAGGCAAGAACGCAGGGAGCGGTCGTAGCAGCGCTACGGGCGCGACTGAGGACATAGCATCGCGCCGCCGAGCGCGGTCGGGCGATGGAGTGCTTCTTTTCGATGCGAGGTCCAAACACAACCTCGGTTACTGGCGCGGCCACGACTACCTGGGCATCGGGATCGGCGCCGTCTCGACCCTGGGCGATCTGCGCTGGAAAAACGCTCCGTCGCTCGCTCGCTACTTCGCAGCGCTGGAGGCGGGAGAGAAGCCGCCGCGCGAGACCGAGGCGCTGGACGAGGCGACCAAGCTGCGCGAGCGCCTGATGCTCGGCCTGCGCCTGGACGAGCCCGTGGCGATTGCGCAGGTGGAGCGCGTGCTCGACCGCCGCGCGCTTGGCCGGCTCTCGAAGCTCGGGCTGGTCGAGAGCGATGGCGAGTCGATGACGCTCAGCACGCGCGGGCGCTTTCTCGGGGGCGCGGTCAGTGCGGAGCTGATCGTCTGGCCCGGCGATTCGCTCGCGGCCTAGATCGCATTCTCCTCGTCGGACTCGACGCGTTCGCGGCAGTTTGGAAACTCATCCGCTGGACAGATGACGGCCTACGAAGCCGGCGCACACGGCGCGGGCGCTAACAAGCGGGAGGCTGCGATGCCAACGATTATCGGTTATCACGAGGTGAAGGACAGCAAGCATGGCTCGCCTCGCCGAAGCGCGAAGAGTTCTTCGGGCCGCTCGGCGTCACCGGCATCCGGACCTTCGTCGACCCGCAGAACCCGAACCGTGTCGGACTGCTGATGGACGTTCCGGACATGGACGCCGTGATGGCCGCGATGCAAACCGAGGCCGGAGCCGAGGCGATGGCATATGACGGTGTGCTGCCCGAGACCTTGGTAATTCTCGTCGAGGCGTAGCGCATTCGCGGATCAGCGGCGAGGTCGAGCTCGATCGGGAGCGGTTTCATCAAGCACGTCTGTCGGCGCCTCTTCGCCTCGCCGCTGCCGTAATCGCCAAAACCACCGGCTCGGGCAGATGCTCGGCGACGGCGTGAGTTCGAGAGCGAGCTTTCTCGTCGGAGCGGTGAGCTCCTAGCTGATTGTCTGGACGGGGAGCGCACGTCGGCACAGAATTGGCACGAACGTTCCTTGACAGCAGGCCCTCCTTCTGAGCGGTGTCTGACACCTGGCTGGCGATCGGCGCGAAGGTGAGGAGCCAACATCTGGCCTCCGGGAACCGGAGGCCGCTAAAATTCCTGCAAATGTCCGATCCTCTGGAAATCAGCCTGAGCGATCGCCAGCGCCGGATCCTGCGCATGGTGGTCGAGGAGTACGTGACGAGCGGCCAGCCGGTCGGCTCCAGGCACCTGGTCGAGCGAAGCGGGCTCTCGGTCTCCTCATCGACCGTCCGCTATGAGCTGGCGGAGCTGGAGGAGCGCGGGCTCTTGACCCATCCGCACACCTCGGCCGGGCGCATTCCCACCGACGGCGGCTATCGCTACTACGTCGACTCGCTTCTCTCCGAGCGCTCGCCTCACTCCGAGCTGCTGGCGCTCGACCTGAGCGTCGCCCAGAACGAGGTCGAGGAGGCACTCGAGGCGACGACGGAGATATTGGCGGGGATGACGCATCTGCTCGCGCTGGCCTCGGCGCCGGCGCTCGAGACAACCGCCGTGCGCCACGTCGAGGTGCTGCTGCTGCAGCCGCGTGTCGTCCTGGTCGTACTGATCACCTCGGCGGGCGAAGTGTCGAAGCGCGTCTGCGCCTTCGAGGCGGCGGTCGACTCGGGGCTCGTGAGCTGGGCGCGCGAGTACTTGAACGAACGTCTCGAGGGGCGCACGCTCGGACCGCGCCTGCTGCGCCAGGCGCTCGATGACCCCGCGCTGAGCGCGAGCGAGCGCGATTTCCTCACACTCCTGCGTCCGGCGCTTGACGAACAGGCCGGTCGCGGCGACGAAAGAGTCTTCGTCGGCGGCGCGGCAACGTTGCTCGACACCACCCGCGGCAGCGAGCTCGATGCCTGCCGAAGCCTGCTCTCGGTGCTCGAGCGCCGGGCGGCCACGCTCGAGCTGCTGCGCGCCTCGATCGAGCAGCGCCGGCCCTACGTGCGCGTCGGCGAGGAGCTCGACAACCCTGCTCTGAGCGGCGTCTCGCTGGTCGGCGCCCGCTACGGACTGGCGCACCGCACGCTCGGGACGGTCTCCCTGCTCGGCCCGATCCGGATGGACTACGAGAAGGCGATCGGCGCCGTCCGCGCCGCCGCGCTCGAGCTGTCTCGCTTCGTCGAAGAGGTCTACGAAGAGCCGTAGTAGAGCGGGCGCCTACTTGGAGCGCCAGATCGTGGCGTCAGTCGAGTCGGTGGCGAGAACGAGGTTGGCATGCCCCGGCGCATACCGGGAAACGACGTCCCGGTTCGGCTCTGTTCTCAAGTCTCTTTTTCGGCGCGAAGCCGGCACAGTCGGGGGCGCTTTCCCTAGGTAGCGTTCGTGTTGGGGTGTCCCCCCGCGGGCGCCCAACAAGCTCCTGCCCGCCCGAGACCAACCGCCGTCCCGCCTGCGCCCGAGCGCGCCCGACTAACCTTGAGCAGATGTCCACGACTGAACGCGACTACTACGAGCTGCTCGGCGTCCAGCGCGGCGCCAGCGAGGCCGAGATCAAGAAGGCCTTCCGCGCGCTGGCGCGCGAGCTGCACCCCGACGTCTCCGATCATCCCGAGGCCGAGGAGCGCTTCAAGCAGGTGGTCGAGGCCTACGAGGTGCTGTCCAAGAGCGAGACGCGCGAGCTCTACGACCGCTTCGGTCACGCCGGCCTGCGCAGCGGCGGCTACCAGCCGACGGGTGTCGATTTCAGCAACCTGTCCGATCTCTTCTCGGCCTTCTTCGGCGAGGAGATGTTCGGGGGCGCGGCGCGGCCGCGGGGAAGACAGCGCGGCGCCGACGTAGCCGCCGAGGTCGAGATCGAGCTGACCGAGGCGGCGAAGGGGCTCAAGCGCGAGGTCGTGTTCGAGGCCGAGGTGATCTGCCACGTCTGCGAGGGCTCGGGCATGGAGCCCGGCACCGAGGCCGTCACCTGTCCCACCTGCAAGGGCCAGGGGATGCTCCAACAGGTCTCCAACAGCATCTTCGGCCAGGTCATGCGCACTCAGACCTGCCCCACCTGCGCCGGCGCGGGCAAGGTGATCGAGCACCCCTGCGAGAACTGTCGCGGCGCCGGGCGAGAGGTGGATGAGCGCACGCTGGAGGTGGAGATACCGGCCGGCATTCACGATCGCCAACCCATTCGCATCTCCGGCGAGGGGCACGCCGGCGCCCGCGGCGGCCGCGCCGGCGACGTCTACGTGGTGGTGCGCGTGCGCCCCGACGAGCGCTTCGTGCGCGAGGGCGACGACCTCGTCTCGACGCTCGAGTTGACGATGACCCAGGCTGCCCTGGGCGGGAAGGCGACCGTGCCGACGCTCGAGGGCCAGACCGAGGTCATGGTCGAGCCGGGCGCCCAGCCCGGCACCGTGCTCACTCTCAAGGGGAAGGGGATGCCGCGCCTGCAGGGCTTCGGGCACGGCGATCTGCGCCTGCTGCTCACCGTGCTCGTTCCGCGCACGCTCGACGAGCAGCAGCGCAAGCTGCTCGAGCAGTTCGAAGCGAGCGCCGACGCCGCCACCTACGCGCACGACGAAGGCCTTTTCAAGCGACTGAAGGGCGTCTTCCTCTGATCGAGCTGCTGCGCATTGCCGTCCGCGTGCCGCTCGAGCGGGCGGAGGAGGCGCGGGCGGAGCTACTCGAGTTCGCCGCGCACGGTTTCGAGGAGCGTGATCTCCCCGGCCGGCTCGAGCTGGCGGTCTACGGCGATTCGGAGGTCGAGCGGACGCTCAAAGCCGCCTTCGACGACGTCTCGTCCGAGCGAGTCGAGCCGGGCTGGGAGAATCAGTGGCGCGCCTTCCACCGCCCGGTCGAGATCGGCAAGCTGTGGGTCGGTCCGCCCTGGGAGGAGCCGGCCGAGGGCCTCGTGCCGGTTGTGATCGATCCCGGCGGCGCCTTCGGTACCGGTGCTCATCCAACCACTCGCCTCTGTCTCGAGCTCCTGCAGGAGGCGGGCCCGGCGAGCCTGCTCGATATCGGCTGCGGCTCGGGCGTGCTGGCGATCGCGGCGGGGAAGCTCGGCTTCTCGCCGGTCGTCGCGCTCGACAAAGATCCCGAGGCGATCGAGGCGACCCTGACGAACGCCGAGGCGAACGGAGTCCTGCCGGATGTGCGGCTGTTCGACGCCCTCACCGAAACGGTGCCGGCAGCCGACGTGGTCGTCTGCAATATCAGCCTGCAGGCTCTCGAAGCGTTGGCGCCGAGGCTCCGCTGCAAGACGCTGCTCGCCTCGGGCTTCCTCGCCGCGGACGATCTGCGCCTGAACGGGTACGCGATCGTGAGCAGGCATGAGCAGGACGATTGGGCGGCCGTCGTGGCTCGTCCGGAGAGGGGTGAGAAATGATCGGGGAAGCGAAGCTCGAGCCGGCGCCTTCGGGTCTATTGCCGGCCAGCGAGGGATGGTTCGTCGTCAACGTCCGCGACACCGCCTGGATGACAAACGACCGGCACGGATCCGGCTGCCGCTTCGAGAACACGAACCTGCCTTTTCCGGAGCTCGGCCTCAACCTGCGCGTGCTCAACCCGGGCCAGTCGAACGCGATGTATCACCGCGAGTCGCATCAGGAGGACTTCCTCGTGCTGGCGGGCAAGTGCCTGCTCCTGGTCGAGAGCCGCGAAAGGGAGCTCCAAGCCTGGGATTTCGTGCACTGCCCGCCGAATACGGAGCACGTCTTCGTCGGCGCCGGAAACGCTCCCTGTGTGATCCTGATGGCCGGGTCGCGCAATCCCGAGGAGGACGTCTTCTATCCCGTCTCGGGGCTCGCGCGCCGCTACGAAGCCGGCGTCGAGAAGGGAACCAGCTCGCCACCCGAGGCCTACGCGAACGCCGGGCCGTTTCGAGCCGAGCATCCCGCCCGCTGGGACGAACTGCCCTGGGCGTAGGCTGTGCTTTCGAGGACTACTGAGCCATGACCACCTTCTCGGTTCGCTTTCTCGGCTGCAAGGTCTCCTACACCGACGCCGACGCGCTGCGCGAGCGCCTGCTCGCCGACGGGCACGCCGAGGCGCGTGCGGGCGAGGCCGAGATCGCGCTGGTAAACAGCTGCTGCGTCACGCGCGAGGCGCTCGCCAAGTCGCGCCAGGCGGCGGCGAAGGCGGCGCGCACGCACCGGCGCGTATACGTGACCGGCTGCGGCGCCAATCTCGAGCGAGCCTTCGCCGACCTGCCCGAGAACGTGACCGTGCTGAGCGGGCAAAGCGCCGAGGCGCCCGAGCGCCTGGCCGGGCTGATCGGTCGCGCCGGCGATGCAGTCGATGCCGGCTCGAAACGGGTTCGCGCCTTCGTCCAGATCCAGGACGGCTGCTCCTTCCGCTGCAGCTACTGCGTCGTGCCGCTCGTGCGCGGAGCCGGTCGCTCGAAGCCGGCCGGGGCGGTGCTGGCGGAGGTGCGCCGTCGCGTAGAGCAAGGCCACAAGGAGGTCGTTCTCTCGGGCATCAATCTCGGCTGCTTCCACGACAGCGAGGCCGCCGTCTCGCTCGCCGCGCTGGTGCGCGAGGTAGGGGAGATCCCCGGCGTCGAGCGCCTACGTCTCTCCTCGATCGAGATCAATCACGTCAGCCCGGAGCTGATCGGCGCGATCCGCGATACGCCCGCCGCCTGCCCGCATCTGCACATCCCGCTGCAGTCCGGCGACGACGGAGTCTTGCGGGCGATGAAGCGCCACTACGACGCCGCGACTTTCCTGCGCCGGCTCGAGGGGCTCGACGACTTCAATCTAACCAGCGACGTGATCGTCGGTTTTCCCGGCGAGGACGAGGCCGCTTTCGGGCATACGCTCGATCTGATCGAGCGTGTCGGCGTCAGCAAGGTGCACGTCTTTCCCTACTCGCCGCGCCCGGGAACCGCGACCGAGGGCTGCGACGACGTGCCCGCCCGAGTGAAAAAGGAGCGCGCCGCTCGGCTGCGTAAATCTTCGGAAATTGCGTGTTTGCGCCGCTGGCGTGGCAAGATCGGTACGGAAGAAAGCGTTTTGGTCGATCGGCCGGGCCGCGGGTACGCGAGCGATTACACGCCGTGGCTCGTCGAGGGCCCCGTTGGTGAGTTCGTGCAGGCACGTGCGGAGAAAGTGACGGAGCAGGGGATAATCGGAACAGTGAGACGATCATGACTCCCGACGACTGCCTCTTCTGCGAGCTGGTGCGCAGCGGCTCTTCCATCCGCCAGGCCGACGGTTTCGTCGCCGTCGAGGACATCAACCCCAAGGCCGAGGTGCACGTTCTGATCGTGCCCGAGCGGCACATCGACACCTTTCGCCAGATCGGCGAGTTTCCGCCCGACGAGGCGTTGCGAATGCTCGAGTTCATCGCCGACACGGCGCGGGCGCTCCGCCTGGAGGACTACCGTGTGCTCTGCACCGTCGGGCCGAGCGCCGGTCAGACGGTCTTTCATCTGCACTGGCACCTGCTCGGCGGGCGCGATCTGGGCGGCCACCTGCCGGCGCTGGCGCTTGCCGAGGCCGAAAGGGAGGACTGAGTGATTCAGCGAATCGAGAATGATCTCGCCGACGCGATTCGCGCCCAGGACGAGTTGCGTCGTGACACGCTGCGCCTGATCCTCACCGCGCTACGTTCCGCCGAGAAAAACCTGCTGCGGCCGCTCTCCGGGGACGAGGAGCTGCAGGTGCTGCAGCGCGAGCGCAAGCGGCGGGTCGAGGCGGCAGAGGCGTTTCGTGCGGGCGACCGCCCCGAGCGGGCGGCGCGCGAGGAGGCCGAGCTGACCGTGCTCGAGGAGTACATGCCGCCGCCGCTTTCCCAAGAGGAGTTGGAAGAGATCGTCGACAACGCCGTGGCCGCTGTCGGGGCGACGAGCGTGCGTGATCTCGGTCGCGTCATGGCCGACGTCATGCCCCAGGTATCGGGCCGCGCCGACGGCTCGGTCGTCTCGCAGCTGGTGCGCGAGGCTCTGGCCTAGTTCTTTGGTGCCAGGCACGGGGACATGCCCGGAATGGCCGCTATGGGCACCGGAAAAGCGCTGGAGGTGCAGGGGAATCACGAAACTCCGCGGGAATGTGCCGATTCTCGAAATTCTTTCCGTATTTAAGCGTTTTTCAGGGAATCTTCGCTTTCCAGCCGCGTCTGCCCGGGACACGTCCCGGTGCCAGGCACAGGGACGTGTCCTGCGGGGACAGCGGAGGCGCCTCGGCAATGACCGGACGCCGGGCCCAGCGCTTACACTGGACTGCGGATGAGGGACGTACTGACACTTTCCAACGAAGTAGCGGCCGAGCTCGCCGCTGTCTCCGACAGCGTGCTCGAAGCGCTGCGCGAGCGCCTCGGTTGCACGATCAGGCTGCGCGGTAACCGCCTCACGCTCGAGGGCGAAAAAGACGAGCTGGCCCGCGCGCGCGGTGTTGTCGAGGAAATCGTCCGGCTGGTCGAGGACGGTCAGGAGGTCGGGCCGAGCTCGGTGGACGCCGTGCTGGGAGCTCTCGACCAGGCGGAGGACGTGCGCGAGGTGTTCGAGGAAGTCGTCTGGCGCCATCGCGGCAAGAAGATCACGCCCAAGACCGTCAATCAGAAGCACTACGTCGATGCCATCCGCAGTCGCACCGTCACCTTCGGCATCGGCCCCGCGGGCACCGGCAAGACCTACCTGGCGATGGCGCTGGCCGTGGCGGCGCTCTCCGACGGACAGGTCGGGCGCATCATCCTGACGCGCCCCGCGGTCGAGGCCGGCGAGCGGCTCGGCTTCCTGCCCGGCGACCTGCTGGCCAAGGTCGATCCCTACCTGCGCCCGCTCTTCGACGCGCTCTACGACATGCTCGACGCCGAGCAGCTGAACGCCTACATCGAGCGCGGCACGATCGAGGTCGCTCCGCTCGCCTTCATGCGCGGGCGCACGCTCAACGACTCCTTCATCATCCTCGACGAGGCCCAGAACACCACCCCCGAGCAGATGCAGATGTTCCTGACCCGGCTCGGCTTCGGCTCGCGCGTCGTCGTCACCGGCGACATCACGCAGGTCGATCTGCCCAAGGAGCAGGCCTCGGGCTTGATCCAGGTGCAGCAGATCCTGGCCGACATCGAGGGCATCGCCTTCGTCCGCTTCGGCCACGAGGACGTCGTCCGCCACAAGCTGGTGCAGCGAATCGTCGAGGCTTACAAGAAGCACGTCGAGGCGACCGGCGCCGAGCGGCGACGTTGACGGCCAGCCCGATGATCGAGATCGAGATCGACAACAGGAGCAGCGCCGCGATCGACGAGCGGGCGGTCACCTCGTTCGCCCGGACGGTTCTGGAGGCCGAGGGAGTCGGCGCGGGAGAGCTCGGGCTCGGCTTCGTGGCGGGCGAGGAGATCCGCGCGCTCAAGCGCGAGCATCTGGCGCTCGATGAGGTGACCGACGTGCTCTCCTTCCCGATCGACGGACTCGGCAACCTGCCGGAGGGGCTACCGCGCCAGCTCGGCGACGTCGTTATCTGCCCGGAAGTGGTTGGAAGCGAGTGGCGCCGGGCGCTCGCGCACGGACTCCTGCACCTGCTCGGTTACGAGCACGGGCCCGAGATGGAGGAGCGGGAAGACCGCTACCTAGGCGCATGAACCCTCGTTCTCGCACCTCCCTAATCGACAGCTTCAACTGCGCCTTCCAGGGCGTCATCTACGCCGTTCGCACCCAGCGCAACATGCGCGTTCACCTGCTGATCGCGATGGCCGTGCTGGTCGCCGCGGTCGTCGTCAGCGTGAGCGAGAGCGAGCTGATCGCGCTCATCCTGGTAATCGCCTTCGTGCTCATCACCGAGATGGTCAACAGCGCCGTCGAGGCGGCGATCGACGTCTCGACGACCAGCTTCGATCCGATGGCCAAGCTGGCCAAGGACATGGCGGCCGGCGCAGTCCTCATCTCCACCCTCACCGCCGTCTCGATCGGCTTCCTCATCTTCAGCGATCGCATCGCCGCCCCGGGCACCAACCTGGTCGACCGGATCAAGGACGCGCCCCGCTACATGACGCTGGTCGCCCTGATGATCACCGTCCTACTGGTCATCGCGACCAAGGCGCTGACCCACCGCGGGACTCCGCTCCGCGGCGGGCTGCCCTCCGGCCACGCGGCACTCGCCTTCGCCGGCTGGATGGCCGTCACCTACGTCGTCACCGACCACCGCTTCCTGATCTCGACGCTGGCCTTCGTGATGGCTCTGCTGGTGGCGCAGACGAGAGTCGAAGCCGGTTTTCATTCCGCGCTCGAGGTCACCTACGGCGCGGCTATCGGTGCGCTCGTCACCCTTGCCGTTTTCCAGGTGATCGCGTGAGCTCGCTCGCTTGGAGCGCTCCCTGCAGGGCGAGCGAGCGGTCGTGAAGAGCGGATTCATCGCCGTCGCCGGTCGTCCCAACGTGGGCAAGTCGACGCTCGTCAATGCGCTCTGCGGCGGCAAGGTGGCGATCGTCTCGGACAAGCCGCAGACGACGAGGCGGCGCAGCTTCGGAATCGCCAACGGCGAGGACTACCAGCTAGTGCTCGTCGACGTGCCGGGCTTCCAGCGCCCGCTCGATCCCATGACCGAGCACATGCAGCGCACCGTCTCCAACTCGTTCGAAGACGCGGACGCGGTGATGTTCGTGCTCTCGTCGCAGGAGCGGATCGGCGCCGGCGATCGCTTCATCGCTCACGCGGTGTTCGCGCTCGGCGTTCCGGTCGTGATCGTGCTGAACAAGGTCGATCAGCAGAGGCCGGGCCACATCGCCGCGCAGATGAAGACCGCCTCCGAGCTCGGCAACTTCCACGCTCTTCATCCGGTCAGCGCCAAGACCGGCGACGGCATACCCGAGCTGCTGGGCGAGCTGCTCGGGCTGCTTCCCGAGGGCATCGCCTACTTCCCGCGCGACGCCATCACCGACATGCCGCTGGAGGTGCGCCTGGCCGAGCTGGTGCGCGAAAAGGCGCTTGCACTGACCCGGGACGAAGTCCCACACTCGCTCTCGGTGGAGGTGGAGGAGATCACCGAGCGGGTGATCAGGGCTCGCATCATGGTCGAAACGGAGTCGCAGAAGCAGATTCTGGTTGGGCGGGCGGGGCGGATGGTCAAGGAGATCGGGGTCAAGGCGCGGCCCGAGATCGAGCAGCTGATCGGACACCGGGTCTTTCTCGACCTCACGGTCAAGGTCGAGCCGCGCTGGCGCCGCGACCAGGCGACGCTCGAGCGACTGGGAATCTAGCCGCGGCTATCGAATCAGCCATCCAGCCGTCGATGATTCAGACAGGCGAAGACTCGAGCTCTCGGGAAAGGAGCGCTAGGCATGCAAACGATCTTGGTGGCAACCGACGGCTCGGCCTGCGGGCAGCGGGCCGAAGACGAAGGGGTCGGCTTGGCCGTCGCCACCGGCGCCCGTCTGGTCTTTCTGCACGTCCAGCCCGAGGTTGACCCGTCCCGCTCGCGTCCGGGCGCGCTGAGCGAAGAGACCGACGAGTCGCACGCCCTGCTCGACCGGGCGCTGGCCAAGGCGATCGAGGCGGGGGTCGACGCGGAGACCGAGATCGTCGAGGGAAGCGCCGCACGCGAGATCGTCGATGCCGCGCGCTTGCGTGGTGCCGACATCATCGTCGTCGGCTCGCGCGGGCTCGGCAAGCTGTCGGGCATGTTTCTGGGCAGCGTCTCGCGCGACGTGCTGAGCGAGACCGACCGGCCGGTACTGATCGTCAAGGAAGAAAAAGCGTCCTAGGCCGTCAGCCGCGCCAGCGCCTGCTCGTAAGCGCCGCGTATTTCCTCGTCGACGAAGACGAAGCGCACCTTCTCGATCAGCGGCAGCCGTATCAGCGCATCGCTCGTTGCGGCCAGGGCGACCGGTGCGGCCAGCTGCACCGGATAGCCGTAGGCGCCGGTGGAGATTGCCGGGAAGGCGACGGTGCGGCAGCCGTGCTCGCGCGCCAGCTCGAGCGCCCGCTCGTGGCAGGAGGCCAGGAGCAGCTCCTCGTCGGTGCCGCCGCCTCTCCAAATCGGGCCGACGGCGTGGATGACGAAGCGCGCCGGGAGCCTGCCGGCGCCGGTGATCACCGCCTCGCCCGGCGCGCAGTGGCCGATCTTTCGGCACTCTGCCATGATCTCGGGCCCGCCGGCGCGATGGATCGCCCCGTCAACTCCGCCGCCGCCGTTCAGCTCGGCGTTGGCCGCATTGACGATCGCGTCGACGTGCTCGCGCGTGATGTCACCGAGCGCCAGCTCGATTCGCCCGGATTCCGCGGCCTGTGTTGGATCGGCCTGCACTACTCCAGGCTAAATGTTTTTCACGCGATGTACCGAGCGATCGCGAACGGGGCACTGCGACGACCGCCCCGTTCGGTCGCTTCGATTCACGCATCCGAGTGGTTCGGAGGAGGGGACGCTTTCGCTAGGCTTGCGCCATGCGCTACCGAACGTTAGGCCGGACGGGGCTCGAAGTATCGGAGATCGGCTTCGGCACCTGGGGAGTGGGCGCGGACGCCTGGAAGGGCGGAACCGACGCCGACTCGCTCGCCGCCATGCACCGCGCGATCGAGCTGGGTGTCAACTTCATCGACACTGCCATCGTCTACGGCTCCGGTCACAGCGAAAAGCTGGTCGGACAGATCAAGCGCGAGCACCCCGAGGTGATGATCGCCACCAAGGTCAATCCCGCCAACTGGGAGTGGCCGGCCAGCGACACGACTCCGGCCGACGACGCTTTCTCGGCCGCTCACGTGATTGCCCGCACCGAGGAGAGCCTGCGCAACCTCGGCACCGACGTCATCGACGTGCAGCAGTTCCACGTCTGGTCGGACAGCTGGGTCGACAAGGGCAGCTGGCTCGAGGGAATCGAGCAGCTCAAGCGCGACGGCAAGATCCGCTTCTTCGGCGTCTCGGTCAACGACGCCCAGCCCGACTCGGCGCTGAAGCTGGTCGAGACCGGACTGGTCGACAGCGTGCAGGTGATCTACAACATCTTCGACCAGGCGCCCGAGGACAATCTCTTCCCGGCCTGCGAGCGGCGCGACGTCGGCATCATCGTCCGCGTCCCGTTCGACGAGGGTGCGCTCACCGGCAAGGTAACGCCCGAAACGGTCTTCGAAGAGGGCGACTTCCGCAACGACTACTTCAAGGACAATCGCAAGGCCGAGGTCTGGGAGGCCGTGCAGAAGATCGCGGCCGATCTGAATATCCCGCTGGAGCGGCTGCCCGAGATCGCGCTTCGCTTCTGCCTGATACCCGATGTCGTCTCGACCGTCATCCCCGGGATGCGCAGCATTCCGCACGTCGAGTCGAACATCGCCGCCGGCGACGCGGGCCTACTCACGCCCGATCAGATCGAGCTTCTGCGCGCGCACCGCTGGGTGCACGACTGGTACCACTAGGCGCTCGCTCGCCCTATTCGGCGGCAGGCGCACACTCGCAGCCGGCACGGACGATCGTCACCGGGCAGCGGGCGTGGTGCGCGCACTGCTGGCTGACCGAGCCCAGCAGCAGCTCGCGGAAGCCGCCCCGGCCGCGCGAGCCGACCACTAGAAGCTCGGCTTCCGCCGACGCCTCGACGAGCACATTCGCGGGCTGACCTTCGCGAACGACGGGCTCGATCTCCACGCTGTCGTCGTCTTCCTTCACTACGCCGAGCGCTTCTTCCAGCACCTCTTTCGCGGCGGCCTCGGAGTCCTCGGTCAGATGCGGAGGTGGGGGAGCCCAGCCGGCTCCGTAGGCCGCCAGCGGCACATGCCAGACGACTACGACGCGCAGTTTCGCCTTGCGGATACGGGCCTCTTCCAGCGCAAACCTGAGCGCCGAGTGCGAGCACTTCGAGCCATCCACACCGACGACGATCATCTGGGCCTCCTTCGCGCTGGCGAGCTGTCTACCCGGAGTTTCTCTCGGCGTGGCGTCGCGGGCAAGTCCTCTCCGCCGCAGAAGGTGCTAGAAAGCGAGAAGTGAGACGGGCTGCACTCAATTGCCGGATGAGATGGGCGTTTCCCGTGGCGCTCGCGCTCGCGGGCGTCGTTCTCGCGCCGGGCGCCGGCGCGCAGGCCCAGCCGCCTTTCCGTTCTTCGGTCGCGCCGATCGACGCGGCGTTTCGTGCGCAGATGACCTCCTGGCACCGAGGCTGTCCGGTTCAAGTCTCCGATCTTCGCCTTGTTCGCGTCAGCTTCTGGGGCTTCGACGGCCGCGCACACCAGGGCCGTCTGATCGTGCAGCGCAGTTACACGAGCCCGGTGGTCAAGGCGCTCGAGACTCTCTACTACGGGCGCGTCCCGATCAGGCGCATGCAGCCCGTGGAAGCCTATGGCTCGAGCGACGAGCGCTCGATGGCGGCCGACAACACCTCAGCCTTCAACTGCCGCGGCGTTCCGGGCGCCGGTTGGTCGGAGCACGCCTACGGCCGCGCGATCGACATCAACCCGCTCGAGAATCCCGAGGTTCGGCGTGGCGTCGTCTCGCCGCCGGGCGGGCGCGCCTACCTCGATCGGCGCAAGTGGAAGAAGGGGATGATTCACCCGGGCGACAAGGCCGTGAGCGCGTTTGCGGCGGTCGGCTGGCACTGGGGCGGCTACTGGCACTCGCTCAAGGACTACCAGCACTTCTCCTGGAACGGGCAGTAAGAGCTCGCGTCGCCAGATTCCGCTGAGGACGGGGTTACGAAGTCGACGCGAAGTCGGCACTTTCACTTGCGCCTTCGTTCGATACCGTTTTCCGCCCCGTGGGAGGGTTTGTTTTGAGCGAGGAGCGAAACGAAGTACTCCACCGCCCGGCCGGGCTCGAGTCCTGCGGCCGGTTGAGCAGCTTCTCCTGTTCGGCGCGCCGGTATAGTCGAAGCGCAGCGCGATGAGGCTCGCGCCTAACCGTCCCGTCCTTCGGGTCTGATGGCCTCTACGAAACGTTGTTGGCCTGACGGTTAGTGGGAGGTCGATTAATGGATCCAGTTCAGCTCGCGGCGGTTCTCGCCGGCGTCGTACTCCTTGCGAGCATGCTCTCGGTCGAACTGGGCGTGACGGTTGCCCTGATCGAGCTGACTCTAGGCGTGGTGACCGGTAACGTCTTCCACCTCGCGAGTGCCGGCTGGCTCGACTTCATCGCTGCCTTCGCTTCCGTCGTCCTGACCTTCCTGGCCGGGATGGAGGTCGATCCGGTCTACCTGCGCCGCCGCGTGAAGGCGTCGGTCGGTATCGGTGTCGTCTCCTTCGTCGGTCCCTTCGCCGTGTCCTCGCTCGCCGCCTCTCTCCTGCTCGACTGGTCGCCGCGCGCCTCTCTGATCGCCGGCACCGCTCTTTCCACGACCTCGCTGGCGGTCGTCTACGCCGTCCTGGTCGAGCGGGGTCTCACCGACACCGGCATTGGCAAGCTGCTGATGAGCGCGACCTTCGTCACCGACATGTGCACCGCGATCGCGCTCTCGGCCATCTTCATCAAGCCCAACATCTGGTTCCCGGTCTTCCTGGTCGTCTCGCTCGCGCTGATTCTCGCTCTGCCGCGGCTCGCGCCCTGGTTCTTCGGGCGCTACGGCGACCGCGTGATCGAGCCCGAGATCAAGCTCGTCTTTGTCTGCCTGCTCGTGCTGATGGTGCTTGCCAACGCCTCGAACGGGCACGCCGTTCTGCCCGCGTTCGTGCTCGGGCTGGCGATGAGCCGTCATTACAGCGAGCACCGCGAGGAGCAAAAGAGGCTGCGCGTGGTGGCCTTCGCCTTCCTGACCCCGTTCTTCTTCATCAAGGGCGGGATGAACGTCTCGCTCGGGGCGGTCGCGGCCAACCTCGGCCTGCTCGGGATCCTGCTGGTCGCCAAGATGCTGCCCAAGCTCGCACTCGTCTATCCGCTCGCGCGCCGCGCCGACCGGCGCCACGGTGTTTTCGCGACGCTGCTGATGAGCACGGGGCTCACCTTCGGCACCATCTCGTCGCTCTACGGCTTGAACGCCGGCATCATCGACAAGACGCAGTTCTCGCTGCTCATCACCGTTGTGGTCGCCTCGGCCGTGCTCCCCACGGCCATCGCCGAGCGCTGGTTCCTCCCCAGCGCCGAGCGCGAGCTGGGAACCGATCGCAGGCATGCCGGCGCCAAGAGTGAGGAGTACGTATAGCCGGTCGCGCGGCCGACTCGCGGCCGACTCGGGAACCATCGCCGCTGACCGCTTCGACTAACGATTCAAAACGCGTGGCGAGTGGTCGATTCTCTGGAGGTAACTGCGGCCCAGGGAGATTCCTTGTCCAGCGATAGATTCGCACTTGCACTAGCCGGCGCACCCGCCGAGCCCGCGCCGCCGATCGGCGAGGCGCTTGTCGCGCGCGGCCTGATCTCGGAGGCCCAGCTTCGCTGGGCGCTCGGGACGCAGGAGCGGACGGGCGTGCGACTGGGACGAGTCCTGCTCGCGGCCGGGTTCGTGCGGCGACAGCGGCTCTACGAGGTGCTGGCCGACCTGTGGGGGTGCGGTTTCGTCGATCTGGTCACCGATCCTCCGGATGCCGAGATCGCCGGCCGGCTCGAGCGCAACCTGATGGTGGCGGAAAGCTGGATTCCGGTCGGGCTCGTCCGCCGGACGCTAGTGGTGGCAACCTCCGAGCCGCCGCGCGAGCAGCTGGCGCGGCGCGTTTTCGTCGCCTGCCCTGAGGATCTTCAGTCTCAGATCGACGCGATCGAGTTCCTGGCCACGACCGACTGGGATATCCAGCTCGCGCTGGGCCGCGTCTTCCGCACCGACATCGGGCGCGACGCGGCCTTCGGGCTGTCCGACCGCTATCCGCTGCTCGGCGCGCGCGCCGGTTTGACGCTCCTGCAGAGGCTCTCGCTGGAAGGGCTGGTTGGAGCGGTGGCGATCGGAGCGCTGCTCGACCTGCGCGTCTTACTCGTCGCTCTGATCGTCTCGATCAACAGCGCGTTTGTGTTTGCCGTTTTATTCAAGTTCGTGACCTCGCTGGTGGGAGCGAGTGCCGCCCGCAAGCGCGATCGCTGCGCGGCGCCCGAGCGGGTGCCCGACGACGAGCTACCGATCTACACCGTGCTGGTGCCGCTGTTCAAAGAGGCGAACGTCGTCGGCGAGCTGATCCAGAACCTGCGCCGGCTCGACTACCCGCAGGAGAAGCTCGAGATCCTGCTCCTGATGGAGGAGGAGGATACGGAAACGATCGAGGCGGCCAAGGCCGCCGATCCGCCCGACACGGTCCGGTTCGTGCTGATCCCGACCGGGGCGCCGCAGACCAAGCCGCGCGCCTGCAACGTCGGCCTCTTCTTCGCCCGCGGCGACTACCTGGTCATCTACGACGCCGAGGACCGGCCCGATCCCGGCCAGCTGCGCGACGCCGTCGCCGCCTTCCGCGCCGGCGAAGAATCGCTCGTCTGCCTGCAGGCCCGGCTCAACTACTTCAACGCCGATCAGAACCTGCTGACGCGGATGTTCACGCTCGAGTACTCCTACTGGTTCGACTGCATGCTGCCGGGCCTCGACCGGCTGAGACTTCCGATTCCGCTCGGCGGCACCTCGAATCACTTCGACGCCGCGCGGCTGCGCGAGCTTGGCGGCTGGGATGCCTTCAACGTCACCGAGGACGCCGATCTGGGCGTTCGCGCCTCGCTGCACGGCTACACCGTCGGCGTGATCGACTCGACCACCTACGAGGAGGCCTGCTCCAAGTTGCGCCCCTGGATTCGCCAGCGAACGCGCTGGATCAAGGGCTACATGCAGACGGCGATCGTGCACAGCCGGCGCCCGCGCTCGCTCCTGCGCGAGGGCGGCCTGCGCGGCGCCTTCGGCTTCCTGTTCCTGATCGCCGGGACGCCCGTCACCTTCCTCGCCGTGCCGATCATGTGGCTGCTCTCGCTGCTCTGGTTCCTCGGGCTGCCCGGCGGGACGGAGGTCGCGCACTTCTTCCCGCACCCCTTCGCCGCGATCATCGCGATTAGCTTCATCGTCTCCAACGTCCTGATGATCGCGCTCAACCTGTTGGCCGTCGTCCGGCGCCGCATTTACCGGCTCGCACTCTGGGCGCTGGTCGCGCCGCTTTACTGGCTGCTGCACTCCTGGGCCGCCTGGCGAGCGCTCATTCAACTCGTCCACAAGCCCTTCTACTGGGAAAAGACGCCCCACGGCCTGACGAGAGTCGAAGTCCTCTGCGACTCGATGCGGCCCGAGGTCCTCGCGACGCTGGAATACGAAGAGCCCGAGCGGTTGTCGGCGTGAGACGCTAGACCCGGGTGGCCGGCGTCGGCTGCGGGATAGTGCCCACCTAGGTGCCGCGACCAGCTGTTCGGACATAATCCGCGCCGGTGACCATCGAACAGGTACAGACGGGTAACTGGCTGCCGCCGTCGCCGCGGCTGCTCGTGCTGCGCCGGCTGGAGGTGGCGATGCTCACACTGGCCGCGCTGATCGCCGCGGGCGTGGTCGCCGCGCTCGGGCACACGCTGATCGGGCTGGCCTGCCTGGGCGGGGCGCTCGTGCTTGGGCTCGCGGCGGAGCGATTCGTCTCGCGCCGTTTCCACGCCTGGGGCTACGCCGAGCGCGAGGACGACCTGCTAGTGCGGCGCGGCGTCATGTTCTCACGCCTGTCGGTGGTGCCCTACGGGCGGATGCAGTTCATCGACATCACCGCCGGCCCACTCGAGCGTTCCTTCTCCCTTGCGACGGTGCGCATGCACACGGCCGCGGCCGCCAGCGACGCTCGTATCCCGGGGCTCGAGCGCGAGGAGGCGGCGCGACTGCGCGATCGCCTGGCCCAGCTCGGGGAAGCGCAGGCGGCGGGGCTGTGACAGGTTCCGGCTGGCGGCGGCTGCACCCGCTGTCGCCGATCGTTCGCGGCGGCAGGGTCACGATCGGCGTCGGAACGCTGCTGCTGGTTTCGTTGCTCGCGGGTGGAAGGGGAACGCAGAACTCGATTCCCGAGTTCGTGATCGCCGGCCTCGTCGTCGCGCTCGGCTTCGTCACCTGGATCGTTACTCGCTGGAAGATCGACGGCGACGACCTGCGCATCGAGTCGGGCGTGCTGCGGCGGCAGTCGCTGCGCTTCCCGCTCTCGCAGGTACAGGCGATCGACGTCGTCAGGCCCGGGCTGGCGCGAATCTTCGGCGTGGCCGAGCTACGCCTGCGCACCGGCGGCTCGAGCGGCGACACGGCCCGGCTCGCCTACCTGGCCGCGCACGAGGCGGAGCCGCTGCGCGCCCGCCTGCTCGCGCTCGCCGCGGGAGCCCGCGAGCACGAAGGCGTGCGCGAGCACGACGGAGCGCCGCCGCCGCCGCCGGTCGCCGAGGAGCACGTCCTCACGACCGTCCCGACGGGCCGGCTGATCGGCTCGATCCTGATCAGCGACGTCGGAATCCTCGCCGAGTCCGTTCTCGCCGCCTTGATCGTCACCGCCGTGCTCTCGCCCGCGGCGGCGGCGGGCGTGGCGAGTGCCGGTGCCGTCTGGATCTTCACCGTGCTGACGCTCGTCTGGCGCCGTTTCAACCAGGAGTACCGGCTGAGCCTGGCCGAGGCGCCCGACGGGCTGCGCCTCCGATCCGGCCTGATTGCGCTCAGCGCCGAGACGATCCGGCCCGGCCGCGTGCAGGCCGTGCGCATGGTCGAGCCGCTCTTCTGGCGCGCGCTCGGCTGGTGCCGGCTGGAAGTGGATCTGGCCGGCAAGCAGCGCTCGAAGGGAGAGGGCCAGGCCGAGCGCCGGCCGCTACGAACGGTGCTGCCGGTGGGCAGCCGCGCCCTGGCCGAGCAGCTGCTCGAGCGCATCGTCCCCGACCGGCCGCCCGTGCAGACGCCGCCGCCGCGGCGCGCGCTCTGGAAGAGCCCGCTTCGCTACCGCATGCTCGCCTGGGGGCACAGCGACACCTGCGTCGCCACCACCAGCGGGCGTATCCGCCGCGTGACGGTCTGGGCGCCGCTCGAGAAGGTGCAGAGCCTGCGCCGCGTGCAGGGCCCGCTGCAGCGCCGCCTGCACCTCGCCACCGTTCATGTGGACACGGCAGGGCATAGCGTTCGCGCTGCGATCCGCGACCGGGACACGGCCGAAGCCGACCTCGCCCTGGTGGAGCTGAGCGAGCTGGCGCGGGCGGAAAGGCGTAAGAAGGCGCGCTAGGCTCGGGCCCGGGCGCCATCCGCGCCTGGGCCGAGGAAACCGGCGGCCAGCTCCTCGGCCCAGGCGTTTTCTTCTTCGAGCGCTTGCCTACGCGTTCTTCGCGACCTCATTGCCGATGATCTCGCCCTGCTCGTCGCGAGCGACGATCCGAATTGGGAACTCGGCTCGCGCCAGCTGCGTCGCGTATGTGTTGTCCTTGACGGCGAGCGTCTGAATAGTGCCGTCGGTGAGATAGAGCTGGAGCGTGTGAACGTCGTCGGAGACGATGCCGTCGATGTACGCGTACTGGTCGCCACCCGACGCCATGAAGCTTCCCCACGCGAGCGCACGGTCGAGACTGCCGAACGGACGCGAGAAGGGACTGCAGCCCATGCCGGTCACCCCTCGCCCAGGAAGTATCAGGGCGCTGCAGATCTGCTTGTGCTCCAGGTGCAATGCGGGCGGAGGGGGTGGCGATTTCGGCCAGTCCCAGTTCTGGATCGACAGAGCTATCTTCGTATGGTCAGTCGGATCGGTCTGGATCTCACGTCCGAACAAGAGCGTCCGTGTATCGGCGCCGAGCGTTAAGTAGCGAGCATGCTCCGGCGAAATGGGATCGCCTCGCTCTTGCTGCTGATCGAGCCAGGAGATCCTGCCGCCGGATACGTGACGCTCGATCCCTTTCGGTCCGGTGACCGGCCGGCCGGTGGGAGCATCCAGCGTGTCGTCGGTACCGAAGGGCGCGCGAGAGAACGGGAGCGCAACTGCGGAGCCATCTGCGGCGACCGCTTTCACGCTGCGCACGCGCACGCCGAGACGGGGATGATCAGCCACGTAGAGGAAGGCGTTATCGCCCACGAGCGCTTGATGGTCCGCGTCATCGGCGGAGACGATCACGCCCTCGACGCCGTCGGAGGCAATGCCGAAGGTCGCCGATGCCTTTTCCGGTAGGTAGCCGTCTGGCGGAGGCGTTTTCCCGATAACTCCGAAGCCCTCGTTCGCGTCTATCACCAGCGCAGGGCCCTTCGCCTGCTGGAGCGCCGCGATGGGCGCGCACGACGATCTGGTGCTACCGTCGGGCCCGCTCACGACCAGGCGCAGGCAGAGCGAATCGCCGCTGCGAAAGCCGAACAGCTTGAAGGTCATGCCTGCGGCCTCTGTCTGAAGGAGCTGGCGAAGCTGCGTTCCCGCCGGGAAGCCGTCCCAGCTCCGCTCGTTCTCCTGCTCGAACGCCTGCTGGTCGCCGGGCGAGGCGGGCGTTCCGGGCGAGCCGGAGATCCAGGCCGAGAAATCGCCGAAGCTGCGGCCGATCGCCGCTCCGAGCGGAGTGACGACGCCCGTGATCGCGAGGACGGCCGCCGCCGCCGCGACGACTGCTAGCCGAATCGGATTTCTCCTCGCGCGGCTCGAGCGAATCTGCGGCGCACCCTGGACGCGCGTGAGCACGTTGTTCCAATCGCCGCTCAGCGTCGCGGGCAGAGGATCGAGCTTGGAAAACTGCTCGCGAATCAGCGCTTCGACATCGATCATTTCGGAACCTCCTCCTGAAGCAGTCGGCGTAGGGAGCCGTGGGCGGCGCTCAACGTCGCCGAAACTGTCCCGACCTCGATCTCGAGCGCGTCGGCGATCGAGCGATAGTCCAGATCCGCCCAGTAGCGCAAAAAGACGACGGCGCGCTGCCGCTCGGGAAGCCCTCGCACCCAGAGCTGAACGGCTGGGAGATCTGTGTGGCCGTTCGTTCTCTCCGGCCCCAGATCGACCGTGCCGTCACTGTCTTCGTAGGCGGCGCGGCGAGCCGAGGTGCGCGCGGTATTGACGACGATCCGCCACACCCAGGCCTCGAGCGGGCAGTCGCCGCGAAAGCGGTCAACCTGCTCGATCGCCCGCGCGAAAGCTTCCTGCACCGCGTCCTTGCCCAGCTCGACGCTGCCGGTCAGCGAGATCGCCACGCGAGCGAAGGCCGGGAACTGCTGCCTGTAGAGCGCCTCCAGCTCGGCAATCTGTCGCGTTGTTCGGCTCACATCAGTACGACTAGGGAGGATGCCTCGTTGTTTAGCCTCTTGGAAACCTGGGCGAAGCATTACCGAGATAGCTGCGCCTCGCCTAACTTTCGTCGGTGGTTGACAGGGAACATACGTTCGGTGTAGAACATATGTTCCCTATGATCGCCTGTCTCCTCATTCCGGGGTTCGAGTTGCGAGCAGTTCTGGCCGGGCGCGAGGAGTTTCTTAACAGACCACTAGCGCTTGAGCCACTCCCCGGCAGCGACAATGTGATTGGGCCGGTGACGGCGAAAGCGGCAGAGGCCGGGGTGAGGCCGGGGATGCGCCTGGGGGAGGCGCTCTCTGTG